>LSRR01000064.1_pt1 | contig 19175 bp, 35 predicted proteins | sample 1162981 | NCBI WGS metagenome assembly LSRR01 (sample SAMN03256433, study PRJNA305521) | marine metagenome | biome: Estuarine; feature: Estuary; material: Brackish water; isolation source: iron chloride precipitation of viral particles from surface water samples | place: USA: Chesapeake Bay ... | reverse complement strand
TGCCTTACGGCGCCTGATCGATAACTGTCGGTCGTATTATACCCCTCACCTAGCGACTTGAGCTTGGCGAGTGCGTCCTCATACCGGGCCATGTAAAGCTGAAGCAGATCCGCGTCACCCTTCAGGAAGGTGTAGGCCTCCACAAGGCAGCCGTAAAGCAGGGTGCTTTCCGCATGATCTCCAAGCCAGCTCGTGCCGCTGACCGATACGGTGATCGACTCGGGCTTATAGAAGTAATGCAGCTCTACATCGAAGCTTGCATTCGGCGTTGGGCCGACAATAAACGAGCTGTCGTCAAACAGAGCATAGTATTTCGGCACCCCGGTGGCTGTTGCATCTGGGTACAGCTCGCGGATGAAGTTCACATCCTTGAACAGCAAGAACTCATAGCCGCTGTTGTCCACCGCCAGGGAGTAGGGTGCCAGGAAGTCCGAAGGCACCTGAAGGTAAGCGTTGCCGCTGGTCATATTGCCGGTCTTGTTGATCCGAAAATCAGGCAACTGGACCGTCTTGAGGATGCGGTCTTCCGCCTGCTTGATGATCGTCGGCAGGGTGTTAACGAACGTGGTCTCGGTAGTCTCCAAGTAGTCTTGGATCGCCGTCTTGAGCGTTGTAAATGTCCAAGCCATCAGGAGGTCACCACCGTCACGCGGCCCACCTGGGCCTCAATGTCCAGCCCGACTGTCCTGCTGCCGAGCGCCGTAATCCCGCCGCCAACCGGGTTCCAGGCAAAGAGCCTGCGGCTCTCCTCCTGCGACTGATCAGGGCGCGGGTTGCGCAGCGCCTGGGGATCGTTGGTGCGGACCTTCCCGAGCTGAAGCTGCGGCTGATCAGGGTCGAGGACATCCCGCCCCACAAGTAAACCCGTGCGGCGCTGATTCACCACCAGAGGCACGAGATCCTTTTTGGGGTAGCGGAAGCCCGTCAGGTCGCAATAACCAAACGCATACTTGCCAGCGGCGTAACTCAAAATGTGTACCCCCCAGGCGCAACAAATAGGGACGCTTTCTCCCGGGCTGCATCCGAGGCCATCATCCACTGCTCATCGTAGTCGGCCTTGAGCATGGCCGCCCGATCCGTAGCGGAGGCGTACTTCATGCTCAGTTTGTATGCCAGACCGGCCACAAGACACGGAAGGAACCGCGCCGGGATGTCCATGTTATTGGATGCAGGCTTGCCCGTATCTTCGACTCGCTCCATGTAGTAATAGCCGAAAGTATAGGTCTCTTGGCTATCGGGGACGGGCCAGAGCTTGATCGTGATTCCTGACGGGCTGCGCTCAACGTAATACTCCAAGGGCTTTGACTGGGTCAGCTTGTTCGACAAATGTGCATACTGACTGACAGATATCCTAGACATACTCTGGTCAAACTGGCTTGACACATTGCCAGAATCTGTACGCAGGTACGCCTCAATAATATCTTGTACCTTGGGATCTAGGGTGTAGCTGTTCGTGCCCGGCGTAAGTACCTGAGATCCTTCCTTTACTGTCCACAAGTTGAGGCCAAGGTTCTGCCACTCAAGCATGAGGAGATCGATGCTTCGCCGGGCCGTGCGGTAGTCGTAGCCGCTCCGAGCCTCCAGACCGGCACGCTCAAACGCTTCCTCGATGGCTTCGCCAAGGTCAAGGTTGAACGCAAAGGTGCCGCTGGTGGTCATTAGCAAACCCGTCCTTTGGTCTTGCCCCGGGTAGCCTTGCCATCAATGGAGCGCTTGCGGGAGGTCATACCGCCAGCAGCCATCATCATGGGTTTTTGGCCGCCTTGGCGCTGGCTCATCATTTCTGCCTGAGCCGCTTCTTGCATGCGCTTAAGTCGGTCTTCCTTGTCGCCTTTTGCATCGCGCTTAGCAAGCTCTCGGGCAACGGGATTGAGCGTTCCAAGCAGGGTATCGCTTAGCCCCGAAAGGCCCTCATCAGCAACACGAAGCGCTCCCGCTAGTGGGCTAACCATAGTCACCGCTTTCTTCAAGCCTTTCATTTGGACTTCCTCTTTTTCTTCATGCCTGCCTCGGACATGGCAATGGCAATCGCTTGATCCCGGCTCTTAACCTTTCGGCCTGAGCCACCAGATTTGAGGGTGCCTTCTTTGAACTCTTTCATGACCTTCTTCACCTTGGCCTGCTTCTTGCCTTTGGAGGCCGGGGCGTTCTTGGTCTGCTTGCCTGCTTGCGCTCGTGAGATAGCCATCAGCTTTTCCCAAACTTCTGCTTTTGAGATTTCGGAGGAGACTTCTTAGAGCCTCCCTTACCTGCCCAGAAAACCTTATCTGCCCAGTAGGCGGCAGAGGTCTTACCCTTCTTGATGTTTTTGCCATGGCGCGCCTTGAAGTTTTTCCGAGCCTCTTCAGAGTAATTGTGACCCATGCTCTGGTCACCGAAGCGGATGATCTTCACCCTGCCATCGTCCCGCACCGCAACCACCCCCTTCTTGCTTGGGTGGTTCGGGGTCCGCTTGGGCTTGTTCAGGCCGGTCAGGCCAGCCTTCTTTAATCGATTCTTCTCTGCGTCGGTCAGGCTCATCGTCTATGCCTCGCCGTCTTCTTGGCAATCTTCTCGGGCTGCTTGCTGTGCTGCTTGCCCTTCTTCGTGTCCTCGCGCTTCTTGGCGGAGGTGGCCGCATACTCCTTATCGGACAGGGCTTCACGAGCCTTCTTGGGCAGGTAGCGCTCTCCGGTGGCCTTCTTGCCCTGGGTGGAGGGTTTGCCAGACTTGGTGCCCCACTCCTCCTTGGTCCACTTCTTGAGGCTCTTCTGCGGCTTCCTGAGCGCCATCAGTCTCGGTAGCCTCCGCCCTGGTCCTTGTACTCTTTTGCCAGCATCTGTGCCTTACGCGCAGACCACTGGCCCGGCTTGCCGCCCTTGCTCCCGGATTTGATCTTCTCAAAGATCCGCTTGCGAAGGGCGGGTTTCGTATAGTTCCCCGCCTCGTTGACACGAGACTTCGTCTTCTTGGCGGGGGTTTTTGCCTTAGCCATAGTGCTTGCGGACCTGAAGGACGATTGTGTAAACGTCCCCAGCTCCAGCTCCTACCGTGGTGAAGGCAATGTCTCCGGTCTTCCCGGCACCCGCATTGTTGGGGATGCCAGAGAAATCGCGGAAGTCCATCGTCCGCGCATCGTTCTCGCGGAGTTCCCAGGCAAGCACATCCGAGGTGGCGTCGAAGAGGATCTTCACGCCCATCCCTACGGTGGAGTACCAGATGCACTCAATGCTTGCACTCGTGCAGGCAGCGCCAGTTACCGGGTCAGAAGCGAGAGCCGATGCGTCTACCTTCACAACCGCAGATTCACCCGTGCCGTCGCTAACATTGGTAAACCTAAAGATGGCCGTTTTAGGGCCATCTTGTATGGTTTGACTTGCTACTGCATCAGCCATTGTTTACCCCCTTAGGAGAGGTTCCGGTTCTGGAGGTAAAGCACCGTAACGGTTGCCGCACCAGCCGTAGCCGCCGTGCCAGTCTGGTTATAGGTTACCGTGACATCAACGTCAGACGTTCCGATATCAATCAGATTGCCGATCTGGGATACGTCCGAGGTCGCCAAGACGCGAGCCTGGGCGCCAGCAGCCAGAGCGTCGGCGTACAAATCGGCTGTGGAGCCATCGCCAATGTCGAGGGTGTTGGTCGTGCCAGCGTCGAAGGCGGTCGTGATATCCACCGCGATCTGGAAGATCTGGCTGTTTGCCGGGAGGGTAGCGACCACGGTGGTGCTGCCGTTTGCGCCAAAAACGACGTTGCCGCTTTGAGCCATCAGCACAAAGCCGACGTTGGCCTTATCGGTACCAACAGTGGTGCCCGTCGTATTCTTGATGGTCCCAGCCTTAATCGGGCCAGAGAAGGTCGTGTTAGCCATGAGTTTCTCCTGTCTTGGCTAGTGTCAGCAAAATGCTGTCAGAAGAAAAAGGGGGGCCGAAGCCCCCCTCTATACTGCACTATCAGCTCGATCCAGGCGAGCCATAAATCCCAAGAGGATCGCTGACGCCGAACGAATAGCGCTCGCGGCTCTTGTACCGGACGTTGCCGGTGTCGAAGTCACCATCCATGGACGTTTCCAGCGGGGTACGCTGGAAGTGCTTCATGCCGTTCGGAACATCAGTGATGATGAAGAAGGCATTGTTGTCCGTGAGATAGTGGTTGACTGCGTAACCCTCAGGGATCGCACCCATGTTGCGGATCGCGTTGATATCGTTATCCGCCGTGCCGACGCGCTGAGTGGTTTCCAGCAGACGATCTGCCGTAAACATCAGAGCCGGGGGCACGATGAGGCGACGAGGCCGAGCGGCAATCAGCAGGCCACGCTCGTCGGTGAAGGCAGCGATGTCGATGATCGCGTTCTCCAGGGACGTTTCGTTGAGGTCTGCACCAACAACCGGGCGGTTGTTGTTCTTGCCACCACTCACCAGCGGGTGACCGTCACCGCCCGTAACCCCATCGCCAGAAGCGGTGAAGAGGTTAACGCCATCCCCAGACTGGAAAGAGTTGGAGAAGCCGTTGTTGAGCGGGAAAGCAGCCTTGACCTGCTTGGTGTACGCCATGGCGCGAGCAAGGGCCTTGGTATAGCGAGCGGAAAGAGAGTCATAAAGATTATCTTCCATCGCCTCCTCGGTTATAGAGAAGCCCATTGCAATCGTTTCATGGTTGTAGCGAGCCGTGAAGGACTCCTGTGCCGCGTCGTAGCTGATGGCAGCGCCTTCCGCTTTCACGGGGGCAGCACCAAAGCCAGACAGCTTCACTTCTTCCTCAAAGGACCGCTCGGACGACTCAGTTTCGTAGATAAGCTCATGCTCATCTTCGTACTTGTCGTACTCCAAACCGAAAAGCGCGTTAAGCCCCGGCAGGAGTTCCTTCAGCATTTGTGCGCGTGAAATAGCCATTGCTTAGGCCTCCTAATTAAACGCCAAGGGCCGTATCGTAGGCATGGCTTCCAGGCAGCCAAGTCACAATGCAGTCGGTGTAAGCATCACCAACAGCACTGCTAGGGCCGTCTACGAAGTCTACGATTCGGAGCGGGAAGGTATTGGTGGTCGCAATAGAGCTTGCATCAAGCGCATTGCGGCTCCGACCAATGCTCGTCGACCCAGCGGTGCTGATCGCTTGGACGTTGTTACCAAGGCCCGTCTGGGCAATGGAACCGTCGCCCTGCATGCGGAACAGCAGACGAGGATCATCAACGACGTAAGCCACAATATCATCCGCAGCGGTGGACGCCGGGAAGTACTGGGAGAACGTCTTCTGGTTGGTGGTGGGGTCAGTGAATGCGCACCCAACGAAAATGCCAACCGTGCCTGCCACAGCGGCAGTGGTAACGGCAGCCTTCTCGACAGTGCCAGAGCTGACCAGCTTTACGAAATCACCATAGAAAATGGCCGTGCCATAGGCGTTGGCAATCTTAATATGGCGCACCTTACCCGTGAAAGAGCCGCTGGCGCTTAGGGTATCAGTGGGTTCCGCACCGCTCGGGGTTGCTGAAGTAGCCATTGATATGCTCCTTATTTATGGGACGGGAAGTTACTTCTTCCCAAACGTTGTCCGCGTGCTTCGCTCGGGCCTGAGCAAAGGCATGCGCGGATCATTCTCCCGCAAGAAGCCATTGTCAACGGACTGCATCTGGTTAGCCGCAACTTGAAGGTAGTGCCGATTCCGAGCTTCCATTTTCTCTTTGGGAGCCTTGCACAGCAGCAACCCGCCAACCTCGATGTTCCCATCAAACTTCGATCCAATGTCGGAGCGAAGCTTAAGCTCAGGATAGTCCTCTGCTTTACAGGGTTCCCATCCTTCTCGGAACATGCGGGATACGTTGGTGTTGTCCGACTGACCTACGATTGAGGTCCGAATCCAACGGTGAACCCAGCCATCCCTGGGAGTCGGGTTGGGCAAAATAGATGCCGGTACCCAGCTGTCAGATGGCCGCGCTTCATCCTCTCGCGTTTCACTTTCTCTCGGGGTGCGCTCGACTGCCATCATCCTTTCTCCTTCAAGAGCTGATCGGCATATTGCTTGTTGGTTAACCCAAGACGCTTGGCGAGAGCGACTTGAGTGGACGTTAGCTGCACTTTGCGCGGTTTGGCACCGTTGCTCCTACCGGAGGGTGCCACCACCGACGAGGGTCTCGATCCGGTCGTCGCAGTTGCGGTACGTCCATTAGTCCGCTCATCCGACCAGTCGTGTTCCGGGAAAGCCGCACGCATGCGGTTATCGATGTAGTCAAAGTAATCAGGCGAGTTGGGCTGAATCCCTTTGCGGATCGCAGCCTCATGCGAACCGTAGGCCAGGGCGGTCATTTCTTCATAACCTTGCCGCATGAACCACTGGTTCTTCTCTGCCCAGGCCTGTGCCTCGGGGCTGACCTGGGGTTGAACTTGCTGCTGCTGTGCCACGCTGAGAGCCGCCTGACGGGCAATCTCTTGGCGACGTAGCTCTTCCTGCTGCTGCTGATAACGCTGAGCGTTTTGGCTGTAGGACGAGCGGTACTTATCAGCTTCTGCAAGCTCTGCCTGAGCGCGATACAGCTTCTCCTGGGAATCAAGGATGCTGTCCGTGTCGCCCTCTTCGTAGGCTTTCCGGTAGGCTTCCTTGGCTTGATTCAGGGAGAGCTGCGCTCGCTCCCGAACCTGCTCGATCAGGGCTTGCTCGCCCCGGGATACGAGAGATTCGTACTCCTTGTTTTTGTTGGCGAGCTGCTGGGCTGCACGAACTGCTTCCTCGCGCATCCGCTCTGCAGCTTCACGCTGACGGCGCTCCTCATGGAACTCGTACTTGAGCTTGTTTAGCCGCTTCTGAACCTTCTCAGAATACTGGCCTAGCTCCTCGTCATCGAGGTCGTCGTCATTGGACTTGGCCTTGGGAGAACGCTGGTCCTCCGGGGGGCGGTCGTCAATGATCTCGACATCAGAGTCCTCGTCTTCGACCTTGGGCTTCTTCTTTTCAAAGGTAGCCTTAACGCCGAAGAACTTGTCCTCTGCCGAGGCGCCGTCGTCTAGGTACTGCTCTTTTGCTTCCATCATGCCTTAACAATCCCCCGTGGATCTTCGACCACAGCCTCAACGCTGTCGTCGTTGATTAGGCGGAACTCCTTGCCATGCACCTTAAATCGGGTGCCTGAGTAGCTCCGCATAAGAATCCAGTCGCCCTGCTTGCACAGGGGACCAGAGGGGAATCTGCTAGGGTCTTTATAGCAGTCTGGCCCTAGTTCAAGGACCATCCCTACAATAGACCCGATCTCCTCTTCGTGAAGGGCCTTGGACGACTTAATGATGCCGCCTTCGTACTCCTTCTCGGGATCGGGCAGTGCAATAAGCACCTTGTACCCCCGGGGTGAGGGTAATTGTCGGGCCTTCTTTCGGTCATCATCGACCGTATCTGCAATGAGCTGCTCTGCTTCGCTCATAGTCTCCTCGCATCAGGATAACGCCTGAAGTCGCTTGCACTAGGAAAGGCGCCTAGAGTCGCCGCACCGAGTAATAGCGCTCGGTGTCGCTATGCCTCCTCGTACTTGGCCCGAAGATCCAGAAGATCTCGCTCGGCCCAAGCTAATCCTTGAATGATCCCGCAGCACTTCTGGTAATCCCCGAAGTCCTTGCAAGCACCGCCGCTCAAATGATCAGCGATTTCATTCATTTGCGTCCTGATATTTGACCGCAAATAATCAAGTATGTCTAGTTCTGTGGTCAACGACCCATGACCTCTTTAGCAATTTGCACGCCTAATTTTGCACCTGACACTTGATCTTGTGAAGCAATTCTTGCTCTTTCAAGTTCTTCTTGCGTGTTATTTTCTGCAATCTTGGCGCCGAGCTTGGCGGTCTCAAGCCGTTCCTGCTGATCCAGGCGCTGCTGATCGAGCTGAGCCTTTGCCATGGCCTTCTGCATGTCGAGCTGGATGCGCGCCATGTCGGCTTCAGCCTTGCGCTGGATGTCCTGCTGCTTGAGCTGAAGCTCTTGCATCTGCATCTGCAGGATCGGGTCTTGCATCTGCTTCTGATTCTGCTCCATCTGCTGCTGCTGCTGCGCTTTGCCGGTGACCTGGGCTGCTGCCGGGCCAGCAAGGCGCGAGATCCGCAGTTCGATGTCTTCAGGCAGCGGCTCGTTGGGCGGAGGCAGCTCCACACCCAGCTCGCGCTCCACTTGATCGCGGAACTGGAAGGCAACGTGTTCCTGAACATGGGCTGCCAGCTCTGCCATCGCTTTCTTGGCGTTCGGACTCTTGCCCATAACCTCCATGATCTGCGGATTCTGCAGCATGGACATGTGAACTTGGATGTGGGCCTCGTGATCCTGATACAGGAACGCTTTGACCGGCTTTCCGTTGATGATGTCCATGTTTTCGCTGACCGGATCGGTCGGTTTCATGTCCCGCTTGGTGGGAACGATCTTGTCTGCGTCCCGAATGCCCAAAATATCCAGCATCTGCCGGTGAAGCAGGGGCATGTCGTACATTTCCGGGGCCTGGGCGGCCAGTTGCAGCGCAGCTTGGTACTGCATGATGCGCTGAGCCATGGTTCCCGAGTTCGGATCGCTCACCGGGATGATATCTACCCGGTCATCGAAGTCCTCAGAGACAATCGGCTCGCCATCAAGCACATAAGGGTACTGTTCGGGACCGAAATCGCGCACCAAACGGCTCAAAATGCGCAATTCCACCCGCATTGAGGCGTGAAAACGGGCCTGAACCGCGCTCATCACCTTCATGGAGCGCTCAAGGATCGCCAAAGTGGTGCCGACAGGGGCCTCTGCGTTCATGTCAGCGGCTTTTACGTCCGCTGCCGACGCAAATCGGCGGCCTTCTTCAACGATCTGCCCCATTAACTGGTACAGGACGTTGCTCGGCTCCTTGTAGGGCAGGAATGCGATGTTGTCTTTGATCGCTCCGCCCGGAATATCCACATCTCGGAACTCGCCGGGCATGATTGGGGTGTCATCACCCTTGATCTTGAGGCCTCGGGACTTCAAACCACCCGGCAAATTGCTCAGGGTGCCTGCATCAACGAGCTGGCGGAGCAGTGATGTGGCGGATTTCGCCAATCCACCAATCATGTGGATCAGTCCGAAGCCGTAAAACCCCAGTCCGGGCATGTATTGGTAGTGGACGAAGTGTTCCCGCTTGATTTTCCGGGGGTCATCCTCGTACCAGTTGCGCCGGATGGACAAAATGGTCCGGGACGAGAGGTCAATGGACACCACATAGGGCAGTTGAATGCCCGTAGGCTCGCCCTTATCGGTGTCTTCAAAGCCCGGGAGGTCCAGATCCACCATCATTTCAAGGAGGGTGTGCCGGGAATCGTAGTCATAGCTGACCGAATCGCCGGTCAACTCGCCATATTTGCGCTCCACATCATCGTAATCAGGGGCTGCCGGGGGTAGATCGATGTCTCGATAGAACCCAGAGACCTGTAACTTCCTGATTTCATTGGAGCTTTTCTTCATCACATGCGTTGCACGCTCGCATGTGTTCAGATCCGAGGCCCCGTAGCTGACCACAAAGTCCTCTGCCGGGACGAACATGCTGCAAGGACGGCCCAGGGTGGGGTCGTAATAGATCTTGCGGAACGCGCTACCTGCCAGGGGAAGAGAGAAGAGCATCCGCTCGGTCTCGGAGCGGTACTCGGTCATCTTCTCGGTGAGCAGGTAGTTCAGGTAATCCTGCACCCTGTGAGCCTGCTTCTCCTTGTCTGTGTCGATCTTTCCAACCACAGAGGTCTTGACCGGGCCTGCCGCAGGGAACAGCTCCTGAATGGCCTGAGACTGGAAGCGAATGACCGATTCAGTCAGTAGCGGGTGGAACACACCGCAGGCGCCGTCCCAGGGGGTGGTGCGGTCCTCATGCTTAAGGCCCAGCAGCTCCAAGCCCTTGATGTAGGAACGCTCCCAATCGGCCCGGCTCTCCTTGTCAGAGCGGTAATTGCCGACCAGCTCCGAGGCAATAGCGTCGAGATCGCCTTCATCGATGAACTCAGCGAGGTTGTCATCATGGTTGACCATGTTGACTTCCGCCATGTCCGGGTCGAAATCGATGATCACCCCGCCATCGGGGGTCTGCAGAGACACCTCCTCGGGGTCAACGATCTCGATCTCGATGCCTTCTTCCCCTTCTCCAAGGAGCGGGTCCGAGTCCAGAATGGCGCGATCAATAGCCATTTAGCCGTTCTTCTCAAACATTTGAGGACGAGCCGCACCAGAACCGCGAACACCGCCGCGAGCTGCGCCCTTGGTCTTGCCACCGGCTGCCATCATCTTGGTGGTCATGCGGGTGCCGCTGGGCATCATGCCGCCCTGCTTAGCCATGAAGAAGGGAACCTTCTCGCCGTCCTTCTCGACCATCTTAAGCTTGCCGCCTTTTGCCATGCCTTTCGACTTCATGACCTTGCCGCCAGCCATGTAACCCTTAGTCTTTTTCATCACGCTGCTCCGCGTAGAGGTTGTCGAACACTTGGTTCACATCCAGGGTGTAGTCCAAGTCGCTCTTGCTGTAATGAATGTGCTGAGAGGGCCTGAAATCCGGTGCGCCCTCGCCGGTCTCCCACCATGCGGGATGGGTGACTCGCACCCTGTTATTCGGCAACGCTACTATGTTTCCTGTCCAGCGGCCAGCATCGAGCAACTCTAGCACATGGGACTGCTTGTGCTGGGCCGGGTCATCGCCGATCTCAGAATCGGTGTAATCCACGGTGAAGTAGTACTTTGCCGGGTAGAACTTCCCGTCGATCTTGGCGAGCCAGGGGCAGGGCTGGCATCGATCAAGGACATATACCGCGTGAGTCCTCGATGCGCAGTCCCAAGGCTGGGCTGCCCAGGCTGGCATGGGTTCAGGCCATTCCTCCAGAGGGGTGTCCCCTACCAGAGCAGTGATGGGCATCCGCGCCCACATGGCGCCGCCATGCACATTCGGCTCATCGGTGTCGTAGGTCTCTGCCCCGGTGAAGATCACCTGAAAGCTCAAAGTTCGTGCCGGGATGGTGGTCACCGCAATCGCCATCGCATGGAGGAACTCTCCATGGTATTTCAGATGGTTATGAGTATATTCCCGGCGAACCCAGCATTTGAAATGCGGGATGTTGCTTTGGAGAAACCCCATCAGTAGTACTCTGCTCGTTGATGCACGAGGGGTTCATCCTCCTCGTCCGTGTGGAGTCGAAGGAACCCGCCTTGCCTAAAGCGGAGTAATGCTTGGGTGGAGGAGTCCACCAAGTCGTCATGCTCCCCAGCAGGGAAGGAAGCAAACTCCTCGATGACCTCCTCCGCAAACCGAGTTGCCGGTGCCCAGACCGTGCCTGAGGCAAAGAGATCCGCCACGGCATTCACCCGGGCGATCTTGTCGTTGCCCCGGGAGGGGGTGTATTCGGACACCGGGATGCCCATGGCGCGAAGCTCAAAGATCAGGGGCGTCCCTGCGGCCTTGGCTTCCACAATGAAGGCATCGGGCTGCCAATCAGACCAATACTCAAAGGCAGCTTTCTTCAGCTCAGGGAACTCCAGGCGCTCCTTGTACGCATCCAGAAGGATGATATTGGGCTGCATACGGCCATCATCATCGGGGTGGTAGAACACCCCCCAGGTGGTGCAGGCCGAGTAATCTGCCCTTTGCGTCTTAAGGAACGCCGTGTCCCAGGACTGGATAATGAACTCACACGGCGGGGGTACGTCTTTTTCCCATTCGCGCCACCATTCCCTTTTGACAATGGCGCCCTCTTCCGAGGTCGGATTCTGCTGTACTGGGCATTCCATTTCGATGCCGGGAGTTCGTTCCTCAGGGCCTCAAGCTCGGGCTTCGGCCAGAACTGGGGCCAGAGAGGCTCACCAGAGGGCATGATCGCCGGGAACTCGATCACCTCCCATTCATCAGATCCCTGCCGCTGCAAGGAGGACTTGAGGATCTGCCCAGTCAAATCTCGTTTGTGCCATCGGGTCATGACGACAATGATGGCGCCCCCAGGCTGAAGACGCTGCCGGGGACCGGAGGTATACCATTCATAGACCTTGTCGAAGACCCCGGGGTCAGCGCTCTGGCCCTCTTGTTCGGAATGGGGGTCATCGATGATCAGAAGATCGGCGCCCTTACCCGTCACGGCACCACCAACACCGATAGCGAAATACTCTCCGCCCTTGTTGGTACTCCAGCGCCCGGCTGCCTTTGAGTCCGATCTCAGGGACACAGCAGGGAACACCGCCTTGAAATCTTCACTATCAACGAGGTTCCGAACTTTCCTGCCGAAACCAACTGACAGCTCGGCAGTATGTGCCGTCTGAATAATCTTCTTCTCAGGGAACCTGCCGAGAAACCATGCCGGGAGCAGGAATGAAGCAAATTCGCTTTTGGTGTGTCGGGGCGGCATGTTGATGATCAGCCGCTTCAACTCCCCGTTAGCAACACGCTCAAAGGCATCCGCCATGATCTTGTGATGCCTGCCCTCAATGAAGGAGGGCCATGCCATGGAGATAAACCCCAGGAAACTCTGCCGGGCTGCTTCCTTCTTCTCGGCATCCTCTAACTCATCCAACAGAGAGAGGATCTCCCTCTGCTGTTCAGGAGAGAGGTTCTTCACATTCTTCAACAGATTGGGATTGATCCTATCTGTCGCAGCCATTCGATTTCCTCTAGTTGTACAACTAGTTACTAGTTGAGCAACTAGCTAGTTGAGCAACTGGTGTTCCAGAAATCTAGACAGTTGCTACATGGTACATGCTTGTTTCCTGATGCCGGGCTGCCCCTCAAGGGCAAGCCCGTCAGTTGCACCCTGGACTAGTTGCTCAACTAGATAGAGCTATCGCTTGATTTTAGCAGATTAGGGCTATTGACAACTAAGTGCAAGAGATAAGGCCAATTTTTTTGCAAAAAATTTTGGCTACTGGGACTCCCGGCACAATATCTATAAAAAAAAGGGGAGAGCTAACATGTGTCGATGGGTAAAAAAGGGGAAAATAGGGGAATTGTTTGAGCTGGATTACTATGTATATAGGGTCAGGTACCTGCTCGGCCTCAGGGGGGGGTGGGGGTAGCCTCGCGCACGCGCTCGCACGCAGGCGCACACCCGCCCCCCTGCGCGTAGGCGCGCACACGCAGGCACGCACCCAGGCGCGCACGCTCAATGCAGCGGCTCGCCCTCGCCCTCCTCGCTGGCCTCTGCCTGGGCGCCTACCAGGGCTGCTAGCCGTGCTTCGATCTCTGCTGCCACCTCGCCCGGGTCACGGTCCCTGGTCGTCACGTTGACTTCAGTCGCAAACAGACCGCTCGCCTTGCCCAGAAGCTCAGCCGCACGCAGCCGGGAAGCGTCAGTCTCCTCTTCGCCCGTCATCCAGACGCGCAGCTTGCTCACCACGGCTTCCCTGTCTGTGACCGCAGAAGCTGCCACCGCACGCTCCCTAGCGGCCACAAGCGCATCCACCCTTGCCCTAATCTCAACCTGCCCCATGAGCCTGCTTGCCAGGGTGTGAATGCTTGCCGCTGTCGTTCCCTCTCGCGGGTTGTATGCCTCACGGTAGGCGTCTGCTTGCGTCATGCCCTGCGCCACGCACCTCGCGAAATGCAACTGCTTTGGAGTGAGTTCTTTTGCCATGTTCCTTGCTCCCTGGTTGAGGGGTTGTATTCCTACTGAGCCAATGATACGCGCACGCGCACTCCCAACCCAAGTGCATCCCTGGTGCGCACCGGGGCCGATCTGCCGACCGACGAACGGTCATTGTTTTTTGTTGACCGCACTCCGACACACGACTAGTGTTCACCCCATACGGCGACGGGGAGCCGACTGAATCCCGCCACCCACAAGGTGCAGCCAGAACCCGAACGGGGCAGAGCGACCAGGGTGAACCTACCAGCCGGGCAAATGTGCTGGAGCGTGAGAGCCGCGATGCGCGCCGTACCGACAGGGCAGCCGCGAGTCAGAGCAAGCCACGCCCCCCGCGAGAGCGGGCCGGACCTAAAGCGCTGGTGCCGGGCGGAGTGAGTGAAGTTTCCGAAAGGGCTGCACTGCTCACCGACCCCCTGACAGCGCCCAATCTGCCCGGACTAAATCAACGATACCCGGCTTACGCCGCGAAGAGTCTGAATCACAGCCGCTTCCCACCGAGGTGGCTGTTGTGCAGACCCTCTGCATAACCACTGGAGATCACATCATGAGCAACTACCAGCATGACCTTGACGCAGCCCTGGAGGGCTACCCGATCTCACGCCGCACTGCCCGAGCCTGGGTTGCGGCCCACCACGTTAGCTTCTCGGAGTTCACCGAGGAGTACGGGCGCCGCGAGAGCTACTGCTCCCGTGACGTTCTCATCTGGCTTGGATATTAGGAGACTGACCATGAGCCGCACCCAATCTTTTCGCTTTCTGTTCAAGGCCCAGGCCTACGTTGCGGAGGTCCATGCCAAGGCTGGCCCCCGCCTCGCCCGCAAGGAAGGCAAGCTAGTCAGGTGGTGCCGGGAGACCCTGCGCCGGGACTTCCCCCTGGCGCGTCCCACTTTCCAGGGGCGCCTGGAGCGCCGTGAGGCCCTCTCTCACCTCATCAGCACTGTGGCAGTGGATGGGCGCGTGGGCATCGTCCACGGGGGCCGGGACTGCGACGGCGTCGAGGCTTATCGGGGAGAGGTTATCCCCGCCATCACCATCGCTGTGGAGCGCCTCCTCGATCTTGAGGAGGAGAGTGCTGAAGGCCTATGGGGCTGGCACCTCTGCTCCCCCGCTGATGCCCAGGAGCATGGGTATCGGCAGGTGCGCGGCGGGTGGGAGGGCTAGCCATGACCACCTTCCTGCTGACCTTTGAACGCATCACCCCTGAGTCCGCTGCCGACGGAGATGTAGCTGAAGATGGCGTCCTCTGGGAGGGCATCAGCTTGCGCGAGGGGATTGATGAGCTGCGAAACGCTGAGTGCATTGAGGCAAATGAATACCCCCTGGAAAGCCCTCGCTGGGTGACCGCCTACGGCCCCCAAGATATTTTCACAGGGGACAGGATGAACATCAGCCTGCACTTCCCCGAACACCTCACCCCATCAACCCGGCGCCGCATCGTGCGCCTACTGGAGGCACAGCTATGAAGTTCAGCAAACGCACCGCCATCGCCCTGGGCGAACTCCTGGCCGACACCCTCCACGCCTGCACGAACTGCGAGCAGCGCGCTGGAGTCCTCCGCATGAGAGAGGCCCTGGAGGACGCCACCTACAGCGTCAACTGGGATGCCTACCGCCTGATGCAGAAACGCTTTGAGGCACGCCTGGAGGAGATCGAACCACTCTAAGCCGAAACGCCCGGGAGGGCGTCTGCACGGGATGGGTTCCCGTGTACTGACGAGGCAACCTTTGGAGATCAACTCATGTATTACATCCACGCTGACAACGAGCCGCTGCCTGCTGCCGCATCATCAGGCGCCTAAGTGACTTCGCCCGGACCCGCCCCGATGAGGGCAGCCGCTGGGTGGTCTACCAGGGCAAGAGCCAGTACCTGAGAGCGATTGGGGCCATCTATGAGTTCACTGAGGGCAGGTTGCGCAAGACCCCTGACCTGCGGATGAGCTGGTCCTTCTAGCCATGCCGAAACGCCCCGCCAGGGGCGTCTGGGGTGGGGCGGTTCCCCCCCTACTGACGAGGCAAACCACAGGAGATCACCATGAAAAAATACATCGTTGAGTGGGAGGCAGTAATTGTTGCCGACACTCCAGAAGAAGCTGCACGAGAGGCCCTTGAAATGATTCAAGGCAATTCCAGCGAGCCAATGTTCTTCGATATCAGAGACATGGATCGCAACTCAGTACGAATCTACCCAGCCGATGAAGATCAATCCTAGGAGATCACATCATGACCACCACTTACACGCTCACTCACACCGTCACCTGCATTGGCTACGGTCCACTGGCATCGCGGTGCTTCCCTGGCTGCGCGTCCGATGCGCCTAGCCCGTACGATGAAGAGGTGCGCCGAGACCTGATCAACGCCCTGGTCAAGGCCCTGGACCCGGAGGGAAAAGACGACCCGTCTGATCCCTGGTTCGCAGCATTCCGCGCAGCGATTGTGCTGCAACCCAACAGGCTGCTGCGCAAGCGCCCTCCTGCAGAGCGACTGGCTCGCACTGTATGGGTAGCCTTCGCGCTGCAGATGAACCCCGCCAAGGTGAGCCACGCCTTGGCCCAGGAGGCAGAGACCTGGGACCCAGAGCAGTGCGACTTGTTCAATGCCATCACCGATGTGCTGGAGAATTTCGACATATCATCGTTTGACCTGTAACACGCAACCGCTGTACACTATCAACTCTTAACTGACGAGGGGGCATCCCGCCCCCCAGGAGATCACCATCATGTCTAAGATCAACGCCTACGAAGTTGTCACCAATCAGATCATCGCCGCCATTGAGACTGGCGCTGGCAAGTTTCAAATGCCCTGGCACCGCAGCCGTGGCGAGGGTCTCCCCGTTAACGCTGTCACCGGGAACGCTTACCGGGGCATCAACATTTTCAACCTGTGGGTGGGCGCCCTGGCCGGGGGTTTCTCCTCCGGCACCTGGGCCTCCTACAAGCAGTGGCAGGCCAAGGGTGCGCAGGTTCGCAAGGGTGAGAAGGGCACGCAGATCGTCTTCTTCAAGCCGCTTGAGGTGAGCCGGGAGCAGGACGGCGAGACTGTGAAGGACACCATCCCCTTGATCCGCCTCTCAACGGTGTTCAACGCTGATCAGGTGGACGGCTGGGTGGAAGACACCACCCCCGTGCAGGACCTCACAGAGCGCCTGAGCGCCGCTGACGCCTTCGTTCAGGCAACGGGTGCCCGTATCCGCCACGGTGGTGGGCAGGCCTTCTACCAGCCTGGGTACGACTACATCGCTATGCCCAAGCGCGAAGCCTTCATCGGCACCGAAACGAGCAGCGCCACTGAGGCCTACTACTCCACGCTGCTGCATGAGCTGACCCACTGGACGGGGCACAAGTCCCGCCTCGCTCGCCTAGAGCTGAAGAATCGCTTTGGCTCTGAGGGCTATGCCTTTGAGGAGCTGGTGGCTGAGCTGGGTGCAGCCTTCGCCTGCCAGTCCCTGGGCATCACCACTGTCCCCCGCGAGGACCACGCCGCCTACATCCAGAGCTGGCTCAAGGTTCTGAAGGGCGACAGTAAGGCAGTCTTCAAGGCTGCAGCCGAGGCACAGAAGGCCCTGGACTTCCTCCAGGGTCTGCAATCCACCCAAGCAGAGGCAGCCTAAGGGCTGCCAGGGAGATGACCATGACCATCGCTGGCTCGATTGTGTACTGCGAAGAGGACGGCACGATCCACGGCTGGGGCACCGCGCCCCGGGATGCCTGGGTCTTCGCCATCACTCACATCGGCAACAACAACTGGCCGGTCCTCCGCTCGATATCGGAGGCACCTGCCACTAAACGACTGCTCGCCCACCTCGATAAGCACGGGAGTGCCGAGTGCTGGACGATCAACAACAACACCGCTGACCTTCTGGAGGAATAGACATGGGACTTGATCAATACGCATGGGTGGGCCGCAAGCCGAGTGACGAGGCCCCTGAGGACTTCTACTGGCGCAAGCACGCACGGCTGCAGGAGTTCATGGAACAGCTCTGGCGCGAGAAGGGATGCGAGGGAGAGCTGAACTGCAGCAACCTCGATCTCACCGAGGCGGACCTCATCGCCCTGCAGGACGCCATTGACAAGGGGTACTCTGACCACCACAGCGAGGGCGGCTTCTTCTGGGGGCACCAGTATCAAGAAGAGGCGGTGCAGGAATACAAGGACGAGGACACCCTCTTCGTCACCGCTGCCCTGGAAGCAGTGCGCGAGGGCAAGCCTGTCGTTTACTCATGCTGGTGGTAAGGAGAATCCAATGAACGTATGCACCAAGTGCTATGGCTCTGGCCGCTACGCCAAGGGTCAGTGCTATTCCTGCCGGGGGACGGGGAAGAACAACCCCTACCCCCAGACTCGATACCACGCACGGCAGAGACGCCGTGATCAGAATGCAGCCTGGGCGGTAAACGCTCAGGCTCGCCTCAAGGAACACGATGCCAAAGGGGAGTGAGTGATGAACTGGCTGATTCGACACCGGGATGCAATCTTCCTTGCCATCATGGTCATTGCCTTCTTGGCAATGAGCCATTCGGCCTACCTCGATGAGCTGAGTGCAGAGGAATGGTACATTAACGACGTATGCACGGGGCTACACCCCGACTACCTGGGCTTGGAGGTGAAGTGTGAATAACGATACGCCAATGGTCAGGCTGTACGGTCGGGTCGAAAAGGACCGTGTCGGCACCGCCCTCACCTTCGATGAAACAACGAGTGATGTAGATATTGAGTCCATGATGCTGCTGATCGAGGGCTGGGTTGAATCCCTCATGGACCTGCACACCCGACTTGCAGCGCGAGGACTGATCGAGGACCACCCGCTGCACTAAAGCTTTGCCCTCCCGGTTGATCTCCACCGGGGAGCGGTGGCCTCGGTGCCAAAGATACGATGCCTCGGGTCAGGGAGGGCGAGTTGTGCATCAGCCCGTCAATCGTATCCTCCACCGCACTTCACCACGGTTCACCACGGTTCATAGTTGTCCACGGTTATGCTTCCTTTCACTCTCTATTCGCTTCTAATGGCGTTGAGCGTCGCCCACTACGCTCTCCTTCGCAGACCCCACTCCCTACCCAGGGGGTGGGGTTTTTTTATTGGGATCGAGAATGGCCTGGAGTAAGCGCAGCCTGTCCCGGCTTTGCGTGGGCACATCCTCGACAATGTGAACCCAGAAAACTTCAACGCCATCAGTACCATAGTCCCGGTGGATCGCCTTAAGCACCCGTCGCAGGCGCATGAACGCGCTGGTGTACAGGTCAGGTTTACCCCCACCTCCCCGGCTGTCGAAGTTCAGGGGCCTAAGGAACACCCCGGCTCGCTGAGCTAGGCCCAGGAGCCGCTCTGCTGCGGCGTGCTGTTCCATCGTCAGAACATCTGCCAGGAGCAGGTCATCGATGAAGAGCTGGTCTTTTACCCTGGCACGGGTTAGCCCACTGTCAGCCTGATCAAAGCCGATGTGATGCCGAGCATGGAGCCTCGCCGTGCCGAGGTCACCCGACTCAGAAGGGGTCGTCGTCTTCGACTTCATGGTACGGCTTCACCGGGGCAGGCATCCGCATATCGTACTGCGGCTCGCTGTAGCGCCCCGTGGGTACGTCATAGTGCAGCTTGGTGCTGCCGACTGATCCGATCCACTTGAAC
>LSRR01000271.1_pt1 | contig 19205 bp, 29 predicted proteins | sample 1162981 | NCBI WGS metagenome assembly LSRR01 (sample SAMN03256433, study PRJNA305521) | marine metagenome | biome: Estuarine; feature: Estuary; material: Brackish water; isolation source: iron chloride precipitation of viral particles from surface water samples | place: USA: Chesapeake Bay ... | reverse complement strand
CACATATCCCTCGACTTTATATTCACTGTCTTGCCGCAGTCTGGCTTGGCTCGGTCATTGTCCAAGATTGTCCACAGCACAGGCATAGTCCACTGACCCCAACCACCGAACAAGTAGCCATCGGTTAGGACAATCGCTGCTTGCGCATTGATGTTGTGTTCCCGAATGTAATCGGTGACGCATGTCACGTCAGTGCCACCACCACCCGCAGGTTTCGTTGATGTTACCAGTTGAGCTAGATCCTCGGTGTTGTACTTCTCGTCACGACATACCTGTGTGTCCCAGTATAGTAGGCGTATAGCTTCGGGATGCACCGTGTCACATATCTCTTTGATCTCTGACAAGAACACCGACAACTCACGACTGCCAATCGAACCTGACGTGTCGATAGCAACGATCAACTCGCCGACCTTCTCGGTGATGCCGCTTGGCATGTACACACCTGACGACAAGTATCTGCGGTTCGGTCTGCGGTATGTGCTGTAGTCTTTACCTGCACATGTATCTTGTACAAACTCCCGCAACACCTCACGCCAATCGACCTGTGGTTTCAACAGTTCTTCTAGGTCACGGTCACCACCGCTGCCCATCTTACCTGCAACCAACGCACCCTGACGGATCGCTTCGTCCAACTCACGTGCTAGTTCACGCTGCTCGTCGGCAGATAGTTCTTGTGCGCCATCCCAGTCATGCTCGTCGAATGGTTGCTGTCCATTGTGTAGTGAACCACTACCATTTCCACTGCTACCTTGACCGTTGCCATTCCCGCCGTCTCCGTCGTCATCTTGTTCATCACGCAGCAAGTTGTATACCTGTGCGCTGTCCATGCCACGGAACCGCTCGTCCAGACAGCCTTGTGCAAGTACGCCTGTCATGGTTGCGAACCCATCCTTGTTGTCGTCTGCGATCTTGATGTTGATAACATAGTCGTTCGCCATGTTAGCAAGCTGTGGGTTCTCGTCATACAGATGCCGCCAGATGTGTAGATGCTTGAACAGTTTGTGATACACCTCGTGCAACACAAGAAAGCGTAGTTCTGCATCGTTGAGTGATGCCACAAACTTACGGTCATACATCTCGTCACGTCCGTTGGTACACGCTGTCGGTATCGTCGGATCATCTGTAATTGTGCGGCTACCGATCATCATTACACCTGCGAGTGCCGTGTACTTCGTACTGCCCATGATTGCCACGACTGCCTTAGACAGGCGTTGCTCCTCTGTTAGATTACTCACAAACATCTCTGTTCTCCATGTATTGTGTTTCGCTGTAGGTTGCGGGGCGAAGTAACTCGCCGCCCCACTCTGATAGTTGTTGCAGTAACTCCTGCTTGTCGTCGGTTTCGACGTAGATGTATTCACCGTCCTGCTTGATTAGATACCAAGTCATTTTTTGTCCGCTCCGAACAGGTGGTTGTTCTGCATGGCCCACTCTGTAAACTTCTTGTTCTGCATCACCATCGCTTGCTTGCTGTACTTCGGTGCGCGTACACCATTGGCGAACAGTGCTTGTGCTTCGGTGTCTAGGCGTGGCATGTAATCCATCCAAGAGTTGAGCCAGTCTTTGTCCAACGCAGCCAGAGTTCTATACACAACCATACATACCGCTGCGGCGCTCGTCGGCACCTTGGCATCTTTCGGTGTGTCTTTGATTGACTGCAAGCTAGGCAGTTGATCTGCCAGTTTGACAAACGACATCAAGTCCATCGCACCACGGTCACCAATCGTACCCATCAACGCTGCGGTCAGTGTCACATCGTCGAACGCATTACGCTGTTTGAGTATGTCCGATGCCGCGTGTAGAGAACGTGGGGTAACAAACGCTGCTCGTTGCTGCTTCGGATGAAAGATGTATGGGTTCTCGTCTGGGTCTTTCACGTCCTCGAACGATGCCATCAGTTGTGGATTGTCTTTAACCCAACCTAGCAATGTGTGATCGATCTCGTTGTTGATACCCCATTCGATCCAGTCCATGTGATCTGTCTTGCGCGTCTGCACCACAGTGATACGGTTCCGTGCGTGTGGTGGTAACATGTCGCCGACACCCTCGGCTCCCTTGTTTGTTGTCGCAAAGACAATGCTGTCTGGGTGTAGTGAATAACTACCAATCTTACGTTCGAGCATCAGACGCAGCATCGCATTCTTAACTGCGGGGTTGGCTTTGCCAAACTCGTCGATCATCAGGATCACTGGGCCGCTCAGATGTACACCCAACTCTTCGTTGGGAACCATACGCACACAGCCATCTTGTTCGATAGACTGCAATGACGGGATCATCATGTCGCCCAAGTCTTTTGTGGTGCAGTCGAAATACACTCCACGATGTGTGGGTAGTTGTTCTGACAAGGTGGTCAGTGTTGAGGACTTGCCTGTACCCATGTCACCTTGCATCAGGACGGTACGCTTGTTACCCACCGCTTTGATTAGATCAACACATTGGTCAAGAGACAGTGCATACATTTGTTGTGCTTGATTAGTCATAATATTCTCCATTGTTTGTGGGGTAGTGTTGTGTAGTGAATCACTACCCCGATTAGATTACTTCTTGATTTCTTTTAGATAGATTGTGCAGAGACGCTCAACCGCTTGCTCGGCTTGCAGAGTGAACCCAAGTTCGCTGCTCATGGCTGCGCGTACATCGTCCACAAGTTGTGCCGTTGTTTTCTTTGCCGCTGTGTTCGGCTTCTGATCTGTAAAGATACCCATAGTTGTTCTCCTGTGTCTGGGTTTATATGTCTAATGACGGTAGTGCTTTGATCGCAGCATCTACTGCCGCTTTTGTTTCGGCGCGGAAGGTGTCGTCGTCACGCAGTGCGTCAGGTGTCACACCCGCCATCGCTTCTTCGAGACTGTCGGCCATCGCTGCCATCTGTGTAGAGTTTGTCACGTTACACACACGCAGTAACTCGATCATGTCGGTCACGTTCGACACGAGTGTGTCGCGGAATATCTTTCTGTCCTCTTTGCTCCCGTAGTCCAGACGCTCCGACATACTGGTCAGTGCCTTGTGCAGACGTGTCCACACGTCATTCATCGCTGTGTTGTACTGCTTGGTGTAGAACTCTTGGTATTTCTCTTGAACTTCGGTCAGTGCTTCGTTGCCAATATCGACGCGGAAGTCACCGGCATCTGGCAGTGGCATGTAGTTAATACTGAACCCGAACTTACGTTGTAAGGTCTCGACGGTGGGATAGTCATCACGTGAGAACAAGTCGCCAAGCTTTACCTGCACGTCGATCACCTCGTCGTTGTAGCTGTCGAGGAAGTCAGCGATCAGGTGATAGAACTCATTCTGCATCTGCGTCATGGCTTGGTTGTACTTGAAGTACTGCGCTGTCGGTAACAGACGTAGGCCAGAGTTTGACCACGGCATTGTCATCGCAGCATGCATGGTACGAGTAGCTGTCACGTGTTGTTGTATTGCTCTCAGGTTGTCGCTGTCTGCGAGTAGTTTCTTGTTCACATTGGCAACGCCTGTCGCCGCATGGTTTTGATCGACGACATCTTGTGATGCGCGTTTGTCTAGCTTGCGTCCGATCCAGTTAGAGATGTTGACCTCGACGAGCATCGCAGAGGATGCAAGTGTCGGTGCATTCGAGTGTAGTGTTTCACTACCGTTAGGTTGTTTCATTGCAACTACGTTCATTTTATTCTCCATCGTTTGATTAGTTTGTGTACTTGTTGAGACCGCGTAAATCGGCGGGGTTGGTTACGAGTGTGGCACCTTGTTTGTGTGCGATAGGTGCGATGCACCATGACGAGCGGACTTGTGCCGCTTTGAAGTCGCCGCAGTCTAGGCAGAAGTTGTATCCGAGTTGACGACGACGATAGTCGTATTGTTCGCCGCATGCGCGACAGGTAGCGGTTTTGCGTGACATAGTAGTCTCCATTGTTTGTGTAGTGTTTCACTACTTGTTTTTGTTGTTGGTGGCAGATTGCCGTGTCGCTGTCAGTTATCTGACAACTTATATACATAATAGCATATAACGTGACAAATGTCAAGTTTTCGTAGCGTATGTTATTGTATGGTAGTGTTTCACTACTTTACTGACGTAAGGGTATAATGTTCGTTTTCTGGTGGCGTAGCGTATCGTATAGGTAATGTTCGTTAATGTTCGTTTAGTGGTGTCTGTAAGCTATTGATTATAAAGTAATGTTCGATTGTTCTAATGTTCTTGGGGAATGAAGGGGGGTAAAGTGCTGTTGATGTGAAGCGAACATCAGCAAAAGAGGGGGGTCGCTCACGTAGGGTATCTTTTAGAATTGCGAACATTAGGAACATTAGGAACATTATAATAAAATCAATAACTTATTTTTGCCTAAAAACGAACATTATAAAGAACATTAGGAACATTATCTGCGAACATTATAAAATGAACACGTGAAAACGTGTTGTGGTGTGTTTGGTCGGCATGTGCAATATAATGCGCAACGCTGCTTGGAGAACTGGTTTCGTGATTGTAGTGAATCACTACCTAAATCTTTGCCGGGTAATTCAAGGTACAACAACACGTGACAACATCTCTGTGTGCGTGGCCTGTCTGACGCGCGAAGCTGCTTGGAGAACTGGCATCAGGTAGGTAGTGAATCACTACTTCTTTTGAGGCGCGCCGATTTTGATGGGGCGCGATGCTGCTTCGAGAACTGGCATCAATGAGGTAGTGAAACACTACCCAAACAACCAAACTCAAGACACAAAAAAAGCCCCGCGACCCGAAGGCCGCAGGGCGTGAAGTTAAGGAGTGTATATTAGGAAAAGAAATACCAGTCCGAATATTGCTATTCCCGCGAGGGTTTCGCCAAAGTAAAAGAGATAACGTTGGCGGCGTTCGAATTTTGTTTCTTCTTGATTGCGATTACTGCGTTCCATGTTTCATGTCCCCATGTTTCAATGATTAGGTCGCGGCGTTTGATTAGGTTTTCCATATCCATGCCGATGATCAGTTTATAGATAACGTCTGATATATGTTGCATTGTGTATCGGGCGGCTTGCGCCGCCCGCTCCCTCGTTAGCCGATGACCTTGATCAAGGCGGTTAAGTTTTGAACCAGATCATCAATGTCCATCGATGATTTGAAATCCTCCGCTTTTTGGATGCGCTTAACCGCAGTCTCCAAAGCTTCACGAACCATCGCTTCAGCGGAGCGTGTCCGCGCATCGGGGCCAGATTTGCCCGATGCAATTTCTTCCGCGATTTGTTCGCGCTTTTCCAGCGAACGTTTGATGTCCGCCGCGACTGCGTTCGCTTGGCGCATCCAATATGCGCGGGGCTGGCCGTTGACAGTTTTGTCACCCGCGACCTTGGCCGATGCAGCCATAAGATCCTGCGCAGCTTTTGGGAAACCTGAATTGATTGCGTTCTTAACGAACGTCCAGCTTTCGTCGGTCGCGGTTGAACCATTTGTTTTGGGGCTGACAAACATGGTCGATGTCCAGCCAGCGGCGCGGAAAATGTCAAGGCGTTTGATCTTATTCAGATCAGTCTTAACAGTGTCTTTTGTCCAATCGCGCAATGCGATGTGGATTTGTTCGTTCAGTTTTGCGTGTACTTGTGTCATCTTGTTTCTCCATTGATTAAGATGATTGATGTTAATCAGGGGCGCTCATCGCCGCCTGACAAGTTATTTATACGTGATTTGTCGCATCGTGTCTTGGTATCAGCCGCGCTAGGTAGTGAATCACTACCTTTTCTATCGCCCCGTGGGTTTTCGTGGCATATCGTGACCCCCACCTACCCCCGACCCCCCTGTGAGGCCGACCCTCGCGCATTTCTATATAATACTAATCTGCACAAAAATTTTCGTTTCCGATAAATTACGAATAATAAAACTTAACAAAATCAACTACTTATCCCAAATATTTTCAGTAGTCCCATAAATAGTCCGGTTTTTTCAAACTACCCCCCACCCCTTTTCGGCGCGCTAAGTACCCCCACCCCCCTTCATATGCAAAAATTTGCATAGGAGTCCCAGATTGCTAAATGCCAAAAAATTTTTATAATAGAATGAAAAAGGTGGGTATAATGGCAATACATATAGAACCGGAGAAAGGGGTCAAAATGCGCCCCGCTCCAAAGATCAAAGACCTTGCGATAAAGGCAAGTGCCGCCGCAGAGACTGCAAAGTTCCTGCATGAGAAAGGTTTAGAGATAGAAGCGAACGCCGAAGATAAGGATGTGGCTGCTGCACTGGCTGTGGCTTATGCTGAAGATCCTGAGAAGACCTCAAAGGCTGCAACGCCGAAACGGGTGGCTAACCTCACCCCCGCTACCCTGCTTATGACAGACAGGATACTCAAAGACTTTGGGCATTCCGTGGTCAAGTCAGCGACACAGGTGCGACATCTTGTCACAAACAAGCTCATCGAAGAGACCGAAAACCCTGATCCACGGATACGCATACGTGCCTTGGAGCTGCTGGGTAAGATCAGCGACGTGGGTCTGTTTGCAGAGAAGACAGAGGTGACAATCACGCACCAGACAACGGACGACCTGAAGGAGCGGCTGCGGGAGAAGCTGACACGGCTGGTAAACCCCCAGTCACAGGTAGAGGACGCCGTCGTCATACAGGATACCAACGGGATAATTATCGACGTGGACAAGGAGCTAGGGTTAGACGATGACTGATTTAGCTATTTTAGCTAAAGATATGGATTTCTCTGATGCTGACATCCAGCATATGTTGGACAACTTGGACTCGTTTAGCCCTGAAGAGCTGGACGAGATAGATAAGATCGTAGGAGAACTCTCCACGAGGCAGACAAACCAAGCGGCGAAAGACGACCTGATAGAGTTCTGTAAGCGGATGCAGCCTGACTACAAGGTTGGCCGACACCACAGGATACTGGCGGACCAGCTCATGGCGTTGGAGAATGGCAGTAAGGACCGTGTGTGCGTCAACATCCCGCCTCGTCACGGTAAATCGCAGCTTGTGTCTATCTTTTACCCAGCATGGTTCCTTGGGAGAAACCCCGGCAAGAAGGTTATGATGGTGTCTCACACCACCGATTTGGCTGTAGACTTTGGTCGGAAGGTGCGTAACTTGATTGCTACGGGCGAGTTCCAAGAGATATTCCCAGAGGTGTCCCTCGCGGTGGACAGTAAGTCGGCTGGGCGGTGGAACACAAACTTTGGAGGAGAGTATTTTGCGTGTGGTATTGGGTCCGCCCTTGCTGGTCGTGGTGCTGATCTGTTGCTTGTTGACGATCCTCACTCTGAGCAAGATGTTATTAATGGAAACTTCTCTGTGTTCGAGAAAGCATACGAGTGGTTCACCTTCGGCGCACGTACTCGCCTTATGCCGGGTGGTCGGGTTGCCATAGTTCAGACACGTTGGCACATGGATGACCTCACGGGGCGTGTGACAAACGATATGGTCAAGAATGAGCTGGCGGATCAGTACGAGATCGTGGAGTTTCCAGCAATTCTTGACGCAGATGACGAGAATGGGAAGCCAATAAAGAAGCCACTGTGGCCTGAGTTCTTCGATCTGGCTGCTCTGGAGCGTACAAAAGCGTCTATGCCCGCCTTCCAGTGGAATGCACAGTACCAACAACAACCTACGGCTGAAGAAGCGTCAATAATCAAGCGGGAATGGTGGGGAATATGGCCTCATGACGACCCGCCACACGTCGAATACGTGATTATGTCGCTGGATGCCGCCGCAGAGAAGCACAATAGGGCTGACTTTACCGCTCTGACCACGTGGGGCGTGTATTTTAACGAGAATGAGAACGCACATCACCTGATTTTGCTGGATTCTATCAAAGAACGGCTAGAATTTCCCGAATTGAAGAAGCTGTGTATGGACGAGTACCGTAAATGGGAGCCTGATGCGTTCATTGTGGAGAAAAAGTCCGCCGGAACCGCTATTTATCAGGAAATGCGGCGTATGGGGCTACCTGTACAGGAGTATACACCCCACCGTGGGACAGGGGACAAGCTCGCACGGCTTAATTCTGTGGCAGATATCATAGCTTCGGGCATGGCATGGGTGCCAGCCACCCGCTGGGCAGACGAGCTGGTCGAGGAGATCGCTGGGTTTCCGTTTATGTCTAACGATGACTTGGTCGATAGTACGGTCATGGCGCTGCTACGGTTCCGTCAGGGCGGGTTTATTCGCCTTCCGAGCGACGAGTGGGACGACGAGCAGCCTTACTACCGGAAGCGGGACTATTATTAGCGTAGTACTCTGCGATTCGTTTGTTCGACGTAAGTATGATAATTTGTCCAGAGTTGTTGTACACAGCCCACTTTGAGCGGTTAATTTCCATTAACTGGCAAGCAAACGACGGTTTGGCTCCCGTGGGTGACGAGACTTGCTTGTGCTTTCTTTTGTTCTGCTTGGCATTCTGCATCTGTAGGGAACGTTGCGATTTGATAGTACTTTACTTCACTACCATTAAGATACTGCAAGAAGACGAGAACATAAATCATTACCACTTCTCCATATACACGCCAAGATAGTAAATACCTGTAATCAAACAGCATACAGCTAAAGTAATCCCACCTATCGTGGCAAAGAGTTCCAACTGTTCTTCACGCCGACGTTCAGCTTCTTTTTTGGCTGCGGCGCGTTGTCTTCTGGCTTCAACCTGCCACTGGAGCCACCTATCCCATTGGCCAGGTTGCCCATACAAACGGATATAAGATTCCAATTCTTTACGCTGTTCGCGGATAGTTTCAAGGGCTTGGAACTCTTCCCAGTCCCCTTGTTCTCCGCCAGTAATCGCAGTGAACGGGCTGTTCTTTTTCTTTTGAACAGCGTCTTTTATGTCTTCTTCTGCTGAAAGAAACTTGCCAACAGCGCCAATAAGACCCGCACCTTCACGACCTTGGTTGATCGCGGTTTTAATGACTTCGTATGCGGCGCTCGCGGCAGCTATAGATTCTAAGATCGGCATACAGCATCCTATCTCTCCCTATTTTACCTTCTCAGCAAGCTTGTCTATCTTGTTTTCTAATCTGATAAGATGATCCACCACCCGGTTCATCTCAGAATTGTGATCGTCACGCTTCATGTAGTTTTCACGTGTCATGTTTAACAAAATGTTTAGGCGCTTTACTTCGTTATTTAACTGGTTAAACCACCAAGACAACGGCAATAAAACAAGGGTAACAATAACGTCCCAAATCATCGGTATAGACACTTCCATAAAGATAACCTCACTGCTCTCAAACAACTCTACACAAAATAACGTTTTGATTCAACATAGGATCGTGCTACGCTGTACACGAACACATTGGATTTTTGTTCATTTAGCTCCTCATAAACTAAGAGGTCTTTATGGCCTCTTTTTTCTTGTTATAGTAGGAATGAGGCGTATTCTCCCTAAACGCCTCACGGCGAGGCGGACTATCCCCACCCTTTGTCTGCCTCGCCACTAGACGTGAGGTAGTAATTTCTGCTAGTATCGTTTTGTGTACACATTTAGGAGACTGTAATGGCTATCGAAAAGCAGATGCAGCCATCAGACTTAGACATCGAAGGTACAGATGCTCAAGAGATTGAGGTCGAGATTGTAAATCCCGAAGCTGTATCTATTGGTACTGATGATGGTGGGGTGATTATTGACTTTGAAGGCAGCATTGCCGAAGAGATCATGGGTCCAGATCACGATGCTAACTTAGCCGATTTCATTGACGAAGGCACATTGCAGTCGATGGCATCTGAACTTGTTGGGGATTTTGAGTCAGATCGTGAATCCCGCAAAGACTGGGCGCGAGCTTACGTCAAAGGTCTTGACCTACTAGGTATGAAGATCGAAGAGCGTAGCCAGCCTTGGCAGGGCGCGTCTGGTGTCTTCCACCCAGTCCTCACCGAAGCCGTTGTACGGTTCCAAGCGCAGGCTATGGGGGAGCTGTTCCCTGCATCTGGTCCGGTTAAGACCAAGATCATGGGCAAACTGACCCCAGAAAAGACAGACCAAGCTGATCGTGTGCAGACAGAGATGAACTATCTCTTGACTGAAGAGATGACAGAATACCGCGATGAGACAGAACAGATGTTGTTCAAGCTTCCTCTTGCGGGTTCAGCGTTCAAGAAGGTTTACTACGATCCGATTGAGGATCGCCCTGTGGCTATGTTCGTGCCAGCAGAAGACTTCGTTGCATCATACGGTGCGTCAGATCTAGCGTCCTGCCCACGTTACACACATGTAATGAAGAAAACATCTAATGAAATCTTAGAGTTACAAGTTGCTGGCCTCTACCGCGATGTAGAACTACCAGATCCAGAACCAGATTTCTCAGACATTCAAGAGAAATATGACGAGCTTGATGGGGAGCATGCCGTCATAGAGGATGATGACCGTCACACAATTCTGGAGATGCATGTCACCATGAACATGCCAGAAGAGTTTGATGATCCAGACGGAATTGCTCGTCCATACGTTATCACCATTGATAAGACTTCCCGTGAAATCTTAGCAATTCGGAGAAATTGGTATGAAGACGATAAGAAAAAGAAGAAGCGTCTCCATTTTGTACATTACAAATACCTGCCGGGCCTTGGCTTCTACGGTACGGGGCTTATTCATCTCATTGGTGGTCTCGCCAAGTCTGCCACTTCGATTCTTCGCCAGCTCATTGATGCTGGTACTCTATCGAATCTACCTGCTGGTCTTAAAGCTCGCGGTCTCCGCATCAAAGGTGACGACACGCCTCTTATGCCGGGCGAGTTCAGGGATGTGGATGTTCCGGGTGGGGCTATCCGTGATTCGATTACGTTCATCCCTTACAAAGAGCCATCAGGAGTACTCTACTCGTTACTTGGAAACATCGTTGAAGAGGGACGACGCATTGGATCAGTTGCAGACATTCAAGTAGGGGATATGAACTCACAGGCACCTGTGGGTACTACCCTAGCTTTGATGGAGCGGTCCATGAAGGTCATGTCTGGTGTGCAGGCACGACTACATGCAGCGATGAAAAACGAACTGCGTCTGCTTGCGCGTATCATCCGTGACTACATGCCAGCAGAATATGCATACGAAATGGATGGCGACTTCAACCGCATTAGAGACTTTGACGCTCGTGTGGACGTGATTCCTGTTTCCGATCCTAATGCTGCTACTATGTCCCAGCGTATTATGCAGTATCAGGCGGCGTTGCAGCTTGCTCAACAAGCCCCCCAGCTATACGACATGGGCAAGTTGCATCGTCAGATGCTAGAGGTTCTTGGCATTCAAGACGCAGGCGATATCATCAAACTACCAGAGGATATCAAGCCAGCAGATCCTGTAACTGAGAACATGATGATGCTTAAACAAGAGCCAGTCAAAGCGTTCAAGTATCAAGATCATGAGGCACATATCGCTGTTCATATGGCAGCAATGCAAGATCCAAAGATGCGTGAACTTGTTGGTCAGTCTCCATTTGCACAAGCAATTGGTCAGGCTATGGCGGCACACGTCACCGAACACGTTGCATTCCAGTATCGTCGCAACATTGAGAAGATGTTGGGTGTTGAAATGCCAAACGAAGATCAACCGTTGCCAGAAGATGTGGAGATTGAAATTTCTCGCTTGGCAAAGGACGCGGCAGAAAAGCTTCTACAAAAAGATCAAATGGAAGCACAGCAGCAACAAGCTATGCAGCAACAGCAAGATCCTGTTGTACAGATGCAGCAAATGGAACTACAGATGAAACAGCAAGAGTTGCAGCATAAAATCCAAATGGATACAGCTAAGTTGCAGCTTGAGGCACAACGTATTTCTTCTGAGAACCAGCGTGAGGGTGCGCGTCTTGGGGTTAAACTTGCAACTGATCTGGACAAATCACAACGTGAGGACCAGAAAGAAGGCGCTAAATTGGGGATAGAAATAGCAAGGGAGCTAACAAGGGGAAATGAATGATGTATTCGCGCTGATGAAGCGTAAGATCGATGAATACGAGGAAGACATAAAGGATTACCTCGCATCTGGTCAGGTCGAGGATATGGCAATGTATAACCGCATAGTAGGTCGAAACGAAGCATTGCAGTTCATACGACAAGATCTGAGCGATATCGAAAAGAGATATATTGAAACGTAGAGCTTTTTTCGGTATCTTAATTTTGGGAGTACTTCGTGGATAGTCCACGCAAGGTATCTGTGAGCCTTTAATCACTGCAAGGTATAAAATGTATACAGGTAATAAAACCACAGAGGAAAAGGTAGCCTCTAAACTACCAAAACCACAAGGATATAAGATCCTTATTGGTGTACCCGAAGTCAGCGACAAAACCGAAGGTGGGGTATTTATGCCAGACGGACTCAAGTCCGCCGAAGAAACGGCATCGATCATTGGTTTTGTGATGAAGCTAGGCCCAGATGCCTATGCCGACGCAGCTAAATTCCCTAATGGACCGTTCTGTCAGGAAGGAGATTTTGTGATCTTCCGTTCTTATTCTGGCACTCGATTCAAGATTCATGGGAAAGAGTTCCGACTTATTAACGATGACACTGTAGAAGCAGTTGTCGAAGATCCACGGGGGTACACACGCGCATGAACAACTTAGCAGAAGAACATGACTTCGAAGACGAAACTGTTGCAGAGGCTCTGGCTAATGCACGGGGTTCATCAGATGACGATGACGATGGTAGCTTTGAAATTGAAGTCGTTGATGACACGCCAGAGGAAGACAAAGGTAAGCCTCGTCGTGCCGAAAACGTTGAACCGAAGCTTCCTGAAGATGATGAAGTAGCATCGTATAGCGAAGGCGTACAGAAGCGCATCAAACAGCTAAAGTTCGAATACCATGAAGAACGTCGTGCTAAAGAAGAAGCGGCACGGCTTCAAGAAGAAGCTTTGCGTTACGCACAGCAGATCCAGCAAGAAAACGAACGCCTACGCAAAACCTTAGAAGAAGGTGAAGGAGTTCTTGTTAATCAAGCTAAAGGTCGTGTTGCAGCAGAGCTAGACAAGGCAAAGGCTGCGTACAAGGCGGCTTATGAGTCTGGTGATCCAGATGCATTGCTTGATGCTCAAGAGAAGCTGACAGCATTACAGACGGAGAAAATGCGGTACGAGAACTATAAACCTCAACCGCGCCAGCAGCAGGTACAGCCTCAGTATCAGCAGCCAACACCACAAGCGCCAAAGCCAGATCAACGTGCGCTGGATTGGGCAGCAAAGAACACTTGGTTCGAGAAAGACCCTGAAATGACAGGGTATGCATACGGATTACATGAAAAGCTTGTAAGAAGTGGGATTGATCCGAGAACCGAAGAGTACTACAATCAAATTGACAACGCGGTTCGCCGTGTGTTCCCAGATAAGTTTGACGATGGGCCTGTAATTGAGGAATCTGCACCCCAACGTCAAGCTGGCAACGTGGTTGCCCCTGCTGCTCGTAGCGGCAAAAAACCACGCAAAGTGCAACTGACCTCAACGCAGGTCTCTCTCGCCAAGAGACTTGGTCTGTCAAATGAACAATATGCGGCGCAATTAATGAAGGATATGAAATAATGTCGGATAGAACCCCACGCACTACAGAGACACGCGAAACGTCTCAACGCAAGGTGTCATGGCAGCGACCTTCTATGTTACCTGTCCCCGAACCCAGACCCGGTGTTGAATACCGCTGGATTCGCACATCAACTCTTGGACAGAGTGACAATACGAATGTTTCTTCCAGATTTCGTGAGGGCTGGACACCTGTCTTAGCATCAGATCATCCAAACCTTCAAGTTGTGTCTGATATCGATTCTCGATTTACAGACAATATTGAGGTCGGTGGGTTATTGCTATGTCAGAACTCAACCGAAAATGTGCAAGCTCGCCGCGAAGCTCAAAACCATCAGGCTCGTAGTCAGATGGAAGCAGTGGACAACAGCTACTTGCGCAACTCAGACCCTCGTATGCCCGTTCTGAATCCAGAGCGAAGCACACGATCATCGTTCGGCAAGTAACCTTTCGGGGGAGCTTGCTTGGTTGAAACTCAGATTGTGAGGAAATAGAGCTATGGCTACTACAGCAGCTCCTTATGGCCTACGTCCAGTCCGCAGTGCGGATGGCAAGCCATACGCTGGGGCAACGTCCCAGTATCTCATCGATCCCGCTGGTGAAGCAACAAACCTATTTTATGGGCAAGTTGTTATCATTGGGGCCGATGGGTATATCGCGCTGGCAACAGGTACAGGTATGGACCTGACCTCTAACAGCATTTCAGGCACAACAGGCGTTGGCGGCATTGGCGTCTTCGTTGGTTGTGAATATGTAAACTCTTCAGGCCAAACCGTACAGGCTCAGTACTATCCATCTGGCACAGCCAATGGTGGTGCGATCAAAGCCTATGTTGTTGACGATCCAAACGTACTGTTCCAAGCACAGCTTGACGGTGCAGGAGCGCAAACAATCATCGGTACAAACACAGGTTTCGCAGCAGCGCAGTCTACCTCTACTGGTTCTACCACAACAGGTAACTCAACATCTGCACTAGATGCGACTGTACAAACCGCAGCAGCAGCGTTCCGCATTGTTGCTCATGTGTCACCTGCAAGTGATGCGTATCCAGATGTACTTGTTAAGTTCAATCCGGGCGCTCATCAGATGACCAACAACGTTGGCTTATAAGGAGATTAGACTATGGCTATTTCACGCGCCCAGCTCCTTAAAGAGCTATTACCCGGTCTTAACGCACTGTTCGGCCTAGAGTACGGCAAGTACGAAAACGAACACGCAGAGATCTATGAGACTGAAAATTCAGAGCGTAGCTTTGAAGAGGAAGTCAAGTTGTCCGGATTTGGAGCGGCCCCAGTTAAAGCTGAAGGCACTGCAATTTCTTACGACAATGCACAAGAATCGTTCACAGCTCGCTACAACCACGAAACGGTTGCAATGGGCTTCTCCATCACTGAAGAAGCGATGGAAGATAACCTGTACGATTCTCTATCTGCACGTTACACAAAAGCTTTGGCTCGCGCTATGGCTTACACTAAGCAAGTTAAAGCTGCTTCGTTGTTGAACACAGGCTTCGACACCTTCCAATCAGGTGACGGTGCATACTTGTTCTCAACAACACACGGCACTGTTGCTGGTGGTAACAACGCAAACCGTCCTGCGGTTGCGGCAGACTTGAACGAAACATCGCTAGAGCAAGCGGTTATCGATATTGCAGCGTTCACTGACGAACGTGGCTTGTTGATTGCAGCTCGTCCTCGCAAGTTGATCGTTCCACCTGCATTGATGTTCGTTGCAACTCGTTTGCTACAAACAGAACTGCGTACAGGTACAGCGGATAACGACATCAACGCATTGCGTTCGAATGGTTCGATCCCAGAAGGTTACCGTGTCAACCACTACTTGACTGACACAGATGCCTTCTTCATCACCACAGATGTTCCAAACGGCATGAAGCACTTTGTGCGTACTGCTATGCAGACATCTATGGACGGTGACTTCGATACAGGTAACGTGCGCTACAAAGCGCGTGAGCGTTATTCGTTCGGCGTATCTGACCCACTAGGCATCTACGGTTCGCCCGGTGCTGCATAAGTTCAATTGAACTTTTGAGAGGGTCGCTAACGCGGCCCTTTCTTTTTGTAAAAAGTATGCTATTCTACTTGCGGGGTAACATTAGCCTTGCAGACAGGATTCCACCCCACCTGACGTTGCATAAGACTGCTAGGCGAATCCTTGTGCAAGGGGTATTAAAATGGCTTCAACTACATTTTCAGGTCCAGTGACTTCTACTGGCGGTTTTGTTGGCGACGTTACAGGTGACGTTGTTGGCACAATTAAAGTTCCTACATACACAGTAGCTGGCGCACCATCTGCATCCACTGCGGGTGCAGGATCTGTAATCTATGTGTCTAACGGCGCGGCTGGTTCAGCAATCTTAGCTTTCTCTGACGGAACAAACTGGAAGCGTTCTGACACAGGCGGCACAATCGCAGCAGCGTAAGGGGGTGACTTATGGGACTTATTCCTAAAGAAGCACCTAGCGCAGAAGAGCTTGCTGCTCGTGGCATAGGCGTGGAGAAAGTCCGCGCCCGTAACTCAGACGGAACGCTAAAAGCAGATGATCCTTCTACCCCTAATGTAAATGAGGCGTGGGAAGAAAAACCTGTGGCAAAAAAGCGTGGTCGTCCTGCAAAGAAAAAGGACTAACGCATGCGCTCTGATGTACTCTCAAAACGTGTCACTGGCACTGGGTCACTAGCTGTTGGCCCAGCGCGTATTCGTCAGATACAGGTTCTAACAACAACTGGCGCTCCTCGTTTGACTATCACTGATGGCAACGGTGGCTCTACAGTTCTTGATTTGGACTTTGCTGCATCTGATTCACACTCAGTAAACATACCGTCTGATGGTTTGCGCGTTAACGACATCTATGTCTCTGCGTTTACAAACATCACTGCAATGACGGTGTTTTATAACTAAGAGGTTAGAATGGCTGAGATAAGCTCAATAACACGGGTTGGCACTTCTGAGCCATTCGAACTTCAGGTTGCTCGTGGACAAATATATCGTCACAATACGTTGTTTAAGTATGGGTATAACCCGTTGATCATAAACGTGAACGAAACCATCTGGGACGCTGGTGGTATATACAGCTACCCTGCATCTGCTCTTAGCATGACTGTAACGTCTGCTGCTGGTGCCACAGATAGCGGAGTTAAAGTTACCGCTACTGGTTTAGACACAAACTGGGAAGAAGTGACGCAAGAGGTTACTTTGAACGCCTCTGGTACAGCCACGCTAGGTACAGCACTACGTCGTGTTTACCGTGCGTATGTAAGCGGTAGCCAAGCACCGACTGGTAATATCACTATTGCGAACGGCGGCACAACATATGCCCAGATTACAAACGGTGAAAATCAAACCTTGATGGCTGTATATACAGTACCAGCAGGTAAGACGTTTTATTTGACTAACGGTACAGCGACACATGGCACTGATACGGCTGGCGCGTATATGACAATACGATTTATGGTGCGCTCCTTTGGTGGTGTATTCCGTACAGCAACTAAGATTGATGTTACTGGGGCAGAGCTTTTGTTTCCGTTTGCCTACCCACTTAAACTAACTGAAAAGACAGACCTAGAAGTTCGTGCAATTTGTAACAAGAACCAAAACAACGCGGTATCTGCCACGTTTGAAGGGGTGTTGATCGACAATGGCTGAGAAAAAGAAAGATAGTCGCTTAGAACGTGCTGGGGTTACTGGATACAACAAACCCAAGCGTACACCGAATCACCCAAAGAAGTCCCACATTGTTGTGGCTAAAGAGGGTGACAAAGTTAAGACTATCCGCTTTGGACAGCAGGGCGTAAAGACAAATCAGACTGTAGGCCAGCGCGAAGCCTTCAAGTCTCGTCATGGAAAGAATATTAGCAAGGGCAAGATGTCTGCGGCTTACTGGGCTGACCGCGTGAAGTGGTCTCCAAGCAAGACAAAATCTAGCTCCACAAAATGGAAGAAGGGTTCATGACCATTGCTCGCGCACAAATGGCAAGTCAGCTAACGGGGGACAGGATGCCACTAACAGCTAAAGGCAAGAAGATTAAAGCCGCTATGGAAAAAGAGTACGGCAAGGAGCGCGGAGAGCGTGTCTTCTATGCTTCTGAAAACAAAGGAAAGATTAAAGGCGTTGCCAAGAAGATGGGCGGTGGACGCATGGACGGGTATCATCGTATGCCAGATGGAACCATGATGAAGAACTCAGCTCACAAGATGGCACATGGCGGCAAAGCGGGACGTGGAGACGGACGCTGCATCAAGGGCCGCACCAAAGGCACAATGCGTTGAGGTAGATATGGGTCGCACAAACGAAAAGCTTTGGGAGAAAGCAAAGGCACAAGCTAAGGCTAAGATGGGTGGAAAGCACTCTGCTCGTGCTATGCAGCTTGCGGCAAAGATCTACAAAGAAAAAGGTGGTGGCTATACAGGCTCTAAGACAAAAGCCCAGAAGTCCATGACAAAGTGGACGAAGGAAGACTGGGGAACAAAGAGTGGAAAACCGTCAGGTAAAACGGGTGAGCGTTACCTTCCTAAGAAAGCGCGTGACGCACTAAGCCCAGCAGAGTATGCTGCAACAACAAGAGCCAAGCGGGAAGGAACCCGTAAGGGCAAGCAATTCGTAGCTCAACCTAAAAAGATCGCAAAGAAGACCGCGAAGTTCAGGAAGTAAAACATGGCAGTAGTAACACCAGACCTACCAGAACTGTTCGAAGAAGCGTATGAACGCGCTGGTCTTGAGATGCGCTCTGGGTATGATCTTAAAACAGCTCGTCGGAGCCTCAACCTATTAACATTGGAGTGGCAGAACCGTGGCCTTAATCTCTTTACTATTGAAGCTGGTACTCTATCCATTACGGCTGGTACAGCAACTTATACGCTACCTACGGACACGATTGACCTCATCGAACACCAAGTCCGTACAGGTACAGGTACAAATCAAACCGACACCGCCCTCGAAAGGATCAGTGTCTCAACCTACGCCCAGCAAACCAACAAAAACACGCAAGGTAGGCCGACCCAAATCTACGTCCAAAGGCTCCCAACGGAAGTCAAAGTAACACTGTGGCCTGTGCCAGATGCAACGACAACCTACACATTGGCATACTACAGGCTGAAGGGCATCGATGGCTTATCTTCTGGTATTGGTGGGGATGTATCTTCTGTTCCTCCTCGTTTCGTTCCAGCTCTAGTTTCTGGTCTTGCGTACTATCTTGCAATGAAGAAGCCACAAGCAGCAGGTCGCGCACAGGCACTCAAGCAAGAATACGAGTTCCAGTTCCAGCTTGCATCTGGTGAGGATGAAGAGACAGCATCAATCAAGTTCGTTCCCTATGACACGTTTATGATGGGTGGCTAATGAGTTACGCAAAGGGCAAATACGCTTTTGGTTTCTGTGACAAGACAGGGTTTCGTTATCCTCTCAGAGATCTTGTGCCTGAGTATAACAATGGCGTGAAGACAGGATTTCTTGTTGGGCGCGATGTCGTTGATCCAGATCAGCCTCAAAACTTCTTGGGGCGCGTAAAGATCAATGACCCACAATCTCTATTGAATCCACGTCCAGATACATCGATAGATGCAAGTAGACAGATCTGGGGATGGAATCCAGTTTGGAACCCAGCGCAATATATGGTAGGCTCCGTAGGAAGAGTTACCGTCAACACAACGGAAGGATAGAACAATGCCAAAAGGAACAACGAGTCGTCCATATAACCGCACGGAAAAAGGGGCGGTTACGCGACAAAGCGCCAGAAAAGCTGCTG
>LSRR01000328.1_pt1 | contig 19327 bp, 41 predicted proteins | sample 1162981 | NCBI WGS metagenome assembly LSRR01 (sample SAMN03256433, study PRJNA305521) | marine metagenome | biome: Estuarine; feature: Estuary; material: Brackish water; isolation source: iron chloride precipitation of viral particles from surface water samples | place: USA: Chesapeake Bay ... | reverse complement strand
GCATCAAATAAAACTTGTACTTTCATGCCATTGCACTGCCACCATATTTTTTCAATGGTAGCTTTTGTGCAAGCTTGCCCTCTAGCATTTGATGATAAAGCAGAAACATCTACTTTTGTAACGGCAGATTCACCTGTGCTGTCAGAAATATTTGTAAACTTCAGTACGGCAATTTGCTCGCCATCAATTAAAGTTTGAGAGGTTACTGCATCAGCCATTTATACCTCCTATTATTGATCAGCAAAAGCAGGTGCAGTCGCAGATACTACGTTACCCCAAATATACCAATTTGTTGAATCTTTAGCCATGATATTAATTTCCATAATACCAAAATCAGTAAGTGTTAGCTTTGAGTTTGAATTACCATCTGCATATACTGCTACGTTGTCTGCATTAGTGTCTAAGTGCTGTACGCCACCAATAAAAAAGTTAGTGTCTGAACCGCTATCAATAATTAGATTTTCTGTCTCTTCAGCTGCACCACCATAAATAAGCTTAAAGGTGGCTCCTGCTGTTGGAGATGGAAGTGTAATTGTTCTATTAGCAGTTACAGCAGGTACAACCATTGTTCTTCCGCTGTGTGTTGCATTATCGAGTGTTTTGTCCTCGTCTGCTAATGCTACTGGTGCATCACCCATAGTCATAACTTCAGTAATTGTTCCAGTTGTTGCATTTTTACTTATTGTTTTAATTGTACTTTCAGATCTAATTGGACCTGAGAATGTAGTGTTAGCCATGTCTGTCTCCTTGTCTTGGCTTTGTCGGGTTTATTCCCGTCAAGGTATAAAAACTATAACATAAAAAAAGAGCGACTGTAAAGTCGCTCTTCAAGTTTTAAGGGGATCCTTAAATTAAGCTCCTGGAGAACCAAATACACAACGAGGATCTGATACGCCAAAGCTGTATCTTTCTCTCGCCTTATATCTAACATTACCAGTGTCAAAGTCACCTTCCATTGATGTTGCAATCGCTGATCTTTCAAAATGCTTAAAGCCGTTTGGTGAATCAGTTTTAATGAAAAATGCGTCTGTATCTGTAAGGAAGTGGTTTACCACATACCCCTCAGGTAACATACCCATGTTTCTTACTGCATTAACATCATTGTCTGCTGTTCCTGAACGTAAGTTACTTGCCATTAATCTTTCAGCTACGAACTGTAAGTTCACTGGAATAATAAGCTTACGACCCATTAAAGCAATTTTTAAACCTCTTTCATCAATAAAGCCTGAAATATCAATTAATGATTGCTCTAATGATGTTTCGTTTAAATCAGCAGATGTTGAAAGTTCGTTTCTGAAGTTACCTCCTCCTGCAGTTGGATGATCAGTAGCACAAAGCTCCTTACCATCTCCAAAAGTGAAGTTACTATCAAAAGCGTTGTTTAAAACACTCGCCGCTTTAACTTGCTTTGTGTTAGACATTGATCTTGCTAATGCTCTTGTATATCTGCTTGAAAGTCTATCATAGAGATTATCCTCAATAGCTTCTTCAGTTATAGCAAAAGCCAAAGCGATTGTTTCATGAGTGTAACGTGCAGTGAATGATTCATTTGCAGTATCAAAAGAAACGGCTGATCCCTCTGATTTTTCTGGTGCTGTACCAAACCCTGATAACATTACCTCTTCTTCAAAAGCTCTGTCTGAAGTTTCAGTGTCATAAATTTCGGCATGTTCGTTATCATACCTATCGTACTCCAACCCGAATAAAGCATTTAATCCTGGCTCTAATTCTTTAAGGAGTTGTGATCTTGCAATAGCCATTATACCCTCCTATAGACCAGTAGTTGCAGTATGAAATGGTAAATTAAGTTTTACCAACATTATTACTCCAGCAGTAGTAACACTGATGTTTTCAAAATCATCTTTGATTCCGATTATTCTAAAGTTATCTGTTGCTGTAGTATCTCCTGCACTTGCTACAGAAAGTTCACCAATAGATTTACCAGTTGAACCATTCTGAGAACCAAAGCCAGTACCTTCTGCGTTAGAATGTACTAAAGCTTGTGCAGTCGCGGCATTTGTTAAGGAAGCATCTGCTTGAATCTCATACACTTGGAAAGGGTTGTCATAAACAAACACACTTGCTTCTGTACCAGATTTAATACTTGCTGTTCCTGGATAATAGTTTGAGAAAACGGGTTTACCGTTTAAATCAATATATTCACATCCATTCATAACGCCTAAAATTGCTACACTACCACCATCGGCGGCTGACACATCGACTAATCCATTTGTTAATGGAATTACCATATCACCTTGATAAATTGCACTAGATGATCCAGCAGTCGCCGCTGTCTGTACTTTGTACTTTGTCAGACCCATTGAGTTCGGTGCAGAACCTAGTAAATTATGAGGACGTAAACCAAAAGGGGCATCAATATTTGTCGCCATTTTTGTCTCCTACTTCATAAGTTAAAATTATTCAGAGCTAGTTGCCTTTGCTCCGAAGGTTACACGACTTTGCCTTTCCGGTTTAAGGATTGGCATACTTGGGTGTTGTTCTCTCATCATATCATTATCGACAGCATCCATTTGATCGGATGTTTTTGCTTTAAAATATTCTTGTCGTTCCTTCCTTGACTCGATAGGAAATCTAGCGAGTACCAGTCCACCCACACCAATAACTCCAGCGTGTTTTCCATCCTGGATTGTCGGTGCCTCAAAATCTGGGTACTCATCAGCTCGTACTAAGTCAAATCCTTCTCGGATTCTAGCAGATAAGTTTTTTACGTCGTCGTAACCCATTACAGATGTACGGATCCAACGATGTACAAAACCCTCTGGAGCTGGGGGTGCATCTAAAGTAGATGGTGGTTTCCAAGGGGTTCTACGAGATAGTTTATCTCTAGTTGCCTCGGTGCGTGGTTTTCGGTCTGACATACTGTCTCCTTTTCACGTTATGCTAAATTTTGTTTTTGCTTTTGTTTAGCGTATGCTTCTAATGATACACCAAGTTTCTTTGCGATTGCAACCTCTGATTTCGTTAAAGTCACTCTTTTTGGATTTTTAGCAGTGCTTGAACGTGAAACTCCAGCAACTGGAGTGCTTACAGAAGTTGTTTTAGGAGCACTTTCTTCAAACTTATGAGGAAAAGCCTCTCTAATACGTCGGTCTATAGTGGTGTAATACTCATCAGTTAGAGCATATTGCTCACCATATTGCTTGATTAAATCATTATGTATACTAAAAGCAGTAAGTGTCATAGGGTCATCAGAGCCAAACCAAGTATTTTTTTGAGCCCAAGCTTGAGCTTTAGGGTGTACTTGTTTAGGTGCTTGTTGCTTTTGTTGTGTTTGAGATTCTTGTTCTAAAAATTTAGCTTGTTGCTCTCTTGTAATTTTTGCTTTGTTTAACTCTCCAGCTTCAACAGCTAATCTAGCTAAATCTTTATTTACAGTAACTTGTGTGTCTATATCACCAGACGCTATTGCCTCTGCAAGCTTTCTTTTTAAACTTTCCTCTTCATTAGCAACTCTAGCATCATATTCTTTAAGATAAGACTCATCGACAGTTTTAGTTCTTTCTTGTAAAGATTTATTTTCTTTTTGTAAACCTTGAGCATACTGGATCGCCGCTTGTTCTCTGCGTTCTGCCTCTCGGATTTTCCAAGTCATTCTTTCAATACGTTCTCGTACTTTTTTACTATAGCCATCAAGTTTATCCTCATCTTCATTCTCAGAGGATTCTTTAGGTTCGTCTTCTGTGGGTTCTTCAACAACTTGAAATTCTGGAGAAGAATCTTCTAAATCAACTTGTACTTCATCTGTTTCATTTTCTAAAGGTAGCTCTTGTTGTTTTTGTGCTTCTGCCATTTACTTCTCCTATGTATGTAAAATATCTTCAGGGTTGTTTATAGTGGCTAATATTTCATCATCATTTAATAACCTTACTTCGCCACCATCTATTTTAAATCTACTTCCTGCATAACGACCAAATATAACCCAGTCTTTTTCTTTACACCATGGATTGTATGTCTCTCCAAATTTATCTTTATCTTTATATGCAAGAGGACCAACTTTTAAAACATACCCACAAACAGTAGCAAGGGCTTCGCGTTCAACTGCTTGATCTGGGATATAAACACCACCTTCGGTTTTTCCTTTTCCTTTGTAAGGAAGTATCAAAACTCTCCAACCAGTAGGTTCTGGCATTTTTGCGAGTGCTGATTCTGTAGGTTCTGTTTGTTTTTCGGGGGTTTCTTGTTTTGTTACTTCTTGATATTTTTTAGCTAATCTTCTAGGTACTATTAGTTTACTCATGTTCCACCTTTTTTAGCAAGAGTCTTAACTCTTGTTGTAATGTTGCAAGTTCAGAGAGTCTAGCTCTCACTTCCTTGTAGGCATCAAAACTATCAATACTGCCATGTAGTAGCTGTTCTTGTAGACTTTGTTGCCTTTCTTTTAGAATATTACTTATTCTATCATAAATGTAAAGATCCATTTATTTTTTAGAATCCGTTCTTTTAAGTTTATCAAAACTACGCATACCTCCGATGCCTAACATTCCAAACATTAAAGGCATCATTACTGACATATCTGCTTGGGGAATAACAATACCAAATCCTGCACAAATAGGTGAAACTAAATAGTTTATAGCTAGAGATAAACCACAAATCCAACCGATCAATGGTCTCCAAGAACTTTGAAACCAATTACCTTTAGCTTCTTCTTGATTTACTTTTATTTGTGCTAACGCTAATTCCTGAGCATGTTTCTCTGACATAGTGGCTATATCATGAGCTAACTGTGCTTTTTTGTCCGCATCTGGAATAAATTTATCAAGTAAACCAGTAACTGGACCAATAAGTGCTGATAACATTACCAAATCCTTATTTTGTTTTTATCAACATTAACAACTTTGCAAAAGCATGAGTATCTTTTTTTATCTTCACCAATGACAACATATTGATCTGTAAGTGAACTTCTAAAATAAGAACAGTCTTTCACATTTTGAAAATGTAGAGTTCCTGCTGGAACACCTCCTAAATAACACATAAGAAGAAAAGCTGGACTCACTTAACTCCTCTAAATTTTACACCTTGCCTAGACATTCTACCACCACGACTTACCATGCCTCCTGCTTCCATATCGGCACGATTATCTCTAGCTTTCATTTGCCCCATGAGTGCTCCGCCTCCAGCAAATTTTTTGACTTGCTGAGTTGTGGGTCTTACTCTGTTAGTTCCAGCCATACCACCCATCATTTTCATATCCTTCAGCATATCGCTTTCGTCTTCACTTAAAGTTCCAGCCTGAAAATCTTCTTGTTCAAGTAACTCTTTTAGCTCTTCATACTTTTCACTTCCAGGATCTAAACCTTCTAATAAAGATCTTAATTGTTTTGCTCTGCTCATTTTACTCTCCTTAAATAGTTTCCAGGGGTTAATTCAAAATAGTTATCCATATTTTCAAGATATGCTCTTAAAATATCACTTGTTGTTTGTTTGTTTATAGCACTTGTTATCCCACCAGTGTTATCATTTTCAGAATCAGAATAATTATCGCTACCATCACCACTCCCACCTGAAAAATTTGATTCACCAGTGCCTTCGTCACCGTCAGGATTATAACCAGTATACGTTGAAGCTTCCTTACCAGTAACAGCACCAAGTAATCCTGGAATAGCACTCATTCCAGGAGGACCTAATACATTACCCACTAGACCCATTATTCCAGTTGCAGTATTACCTTGTTTGAAGCTTTGCATAATGCTCTGTGGACTATATGGATTATGAACAGAAGTGACACCAGTTATTTGACCTTGTTTGTTTCTTTGAATATCACGAACCATATTTGTTTTTAAAAGGCTTTTAATATAGTTAGTGACGAATCCAGGCTTAATATTATATTCAATACTGGGCATACCAGAGGTAGCTCCACTTGGATCTAAACCAGCTTGTACAGAGGCTTGGTCAGCAACATTAGTTTCTAACCCCATGTCCATGCTGTTATCCATACCGAATGCCATTAATTATTCCTTTGTGAAGCTAAGAATCTAGCGTTTTGTGCTCTCATATTAGCTATTTCTTCTGTTGTATCGATACGGTCTTTTTGAATTAAAGTATTTGCTTGTAGTTTTTGTTTATTAAGTTCAAGTTGTTCTGCATCAGTTCTTGCTTGATTCATAGCTTCTTGTTCTTTTATTTGTAACTCTTTTGCTTTCAAGTCAACTAATGGGTCACCTTGTTGCGAACCAAGTATTTGTGCTTCCATTTCAAAATATTGTTTTGTAAGTTCAGCTTCAATTTGAGACAACCTCATTTGTGCCATTTGTGGATCCATTTGAGTTTGTTGCATTTCTGCTTGTAACTGTATACTTGCTTTCAAACCAATATGCTCAAATATATGTTGTTGTAATATGTTAATCACGGCTGGATTACTTCTAACAGATATACTACCCATATAAGCTAAATGTGTAGATATATGTGCATCATGCTCTTGCTCTGGAAAAGCTTTTAATTGCATTTGTCCACCTAAAGCTGACATAACTTTACCATTTTCTATTATAGCATTCATAGGTTCTGGTTGTGGTGGCGGAGGCAGTATTTGTTCTACATTATCAACCCCTAAACTATTGTACACTCGCCTATAAGCTTCGTACAAATTGTGCATTTCCGGTTGGCTCGTTGCCAATTTTAATTGTTCTTGTGCCAAACTCACACGTTGAGCCATACTAAAAATGTTTGGATTAGCTACTGGTATAATATCTATACGCTCATCAAAATCTTGAGCTTTGTTTCCCTCTTCTGCATAGGGGTAATTACCACCCTCTTGTGATATTAAATCAGCAATAAGTTTAAACTCTTGCTTCATGCTGTTGTATAAACGCTTATGCACAGCACTTATGATTCTACTACCACGCTCTAATAAAGCAATAGTTGTACCCACTGGCATCTCTTGATTATTTATATTGCCAGTACCCATATCTGTTGTACCGACAAATTTTTGAGCCGCCTGAACCACAAAACCGAGTAGCTGAAACAAAGTGCCACTCGGTTCTTGGTAAGGAAGATTAAAAAATGAGTTTTTAAGTTGGTCACCAACTACATCAACATCACGCCATTCTCCAGGACGTAATGGTTCATCATCATTTTTAATTCTTAATCCTCTAGCTTTAAAACCAGAGGGCATATTTGCCAATGTTCCTGAATCAATAAGCTGACGTAAATTAGCAGTCGCCGCTCTTGACAAGTTTCCCAGTAAATGTATTAAACCATTACCATAAAAACCTAGTCCAGGAGTAAAAATATAGTGGACAAAGTATTGTTTTTTGCTTTTAAATGTGTCGTTTTCATCATAATTACGGTAAACAGACAAAACTTCGCCATTATCTGCATTTACAGTCACAACATAAGGCAATTTTATACCAGTTTCCTCACCATCTCCACCAATATCAGGAAATTTTTCCAAATCTAAGTAACAATGGCACTCATATAACTGTATTTCTTCATAATCACCTTGTGCGTATATACCAGTGATTGATTCTTTAGTATCATCTACCTCATCACGACTTGCTTTACCTGATTTTATCTCAATATCTCGGTAAAAACCACTAACTTGTAGCTTACGCAACTCATTTTCAGTCATTGTAATGATCTGTGTTACCCTATCTGCTGAATCTAAATCACTTGCATTGAAGGGTACGAGCATATCTTTAGCTTCAATAAACTTACTAACTTGCCTACCGAGCTGTGGATCTACATAAATTTTCTTAAAAGCACTACCACCGAGTCCCAAATAGTATAACATTTGGTCAAACTCAGATTCATACTCTTTCATTGTGTGCATAATTGTGTAATTCATATAATCAGACACACGTTCTGCTTGTTTTTCTAAATCAGGGCTTGTTTTCCCCATCACTTGTGTGCGTACTGGACCTTTCGCTGGAAGCAGTTCCTTATATGCTTGACTTTGAAACTGGGTAACAGCTTCGTTTAACATTGGGTGAACCACACCAGTAGCACCATCAAAAGGCTCTGTTCTGTTTTCGTACTTTAAACCTAATAAATTTAAACCTTGACTGTAAGTTTCAAGCCATTCACTACGAGAATTTTTATCCTCATCAACTTTTTCTAGTACATAAGCACTTATTCCTGCAATTTCTTCATCATCTAGTTGTTCTGCTAAATTTGCCATAAAACTTGTGTCTTCAGGCTCGATGTCCTGAGGTCCAATTTCCACGGATCCATCTTCAAGTTCGGTTATTTCTAACCCTTCTTCTATTGGGTCTTCTTCTACCTCCACATCGATTGGATCAGGATCTAAAATCGGATTCCCAACTAAAGTAAGTTCCCTTTCAATATTATTGTAAGGGTTTTTTGGATCAGCCATCAAGTGCTCCTTGGACTACAAAAAAGTTTTTTCTCATTAATTGTGCCACAATTTCTCTAATTTCGCTAGAACTTAGTGGTTTGTACTCTGGATCGTTTAAAACCCATATATTAGATAAATCTTTTATATCATTATAAACATCATGCGGAGTCATATTATCCGTAATACGAATAGCTCCTTGGGACTTGATCTGTTTCATATACTTCATCCTCGGGGTGTGTTATAAATCCGCCTTCTCTAAATCTTCGTAAAGCTTGGGTTACTGTATCAACAAAGTCGTCATGCTCTCCAGCAGGAAAACTCGCACACTCTTCAATAACTTCTTCAGCCCAACGAGTATCTGGTGACCATACTAACCCACTTTCTAATAATGGTGCAACTGAATTCACACGACTAAATTTATCGTTACCTCTACTCGGGCTGTAATTTTGTATTGGAATGCCCATTTGCCGTAGTTCGTGAGTCAATGGCATACCTGATGCCTTCGCCTCGATCAAGACACATTCGGGATCCCAGTATTGATATTCTTCCAAAGCTATTTTGCGTAACTCGGGGAAGTCCCACCTACCACGTCTAGCATCACAAAGAATTATGTTGGGAGGTCCACCCTCCTCTGGGTAAAAAACACCCCACGTTGTTATAGCTGAATAGTCCGCTGTTTCTTTTTTACTAAACGCAGTATCGTAAGACTGCATAACATAACTCAGTGGTGGTATATCTTCCTTAGTCCATGTTTTCCACCACTCTCTTTTTAGTATAGCACTTGTCTCACTCGTTGGGTTTTGTTGCCACTGAGCTTCCCACTTACCAACTGACAGTGATGCCTTAACCTTTAACAGTTCTTCCACTTTCCAAAAATTAGACCACATAGCTTTACCATCTGGCAATATCGCTGGAAACTCAACCACTTCCCATTGGTCAGCTAAAATATCACGAGCTTGTTGTTTCATTAACTTACCAGTCAAATCTATCTCACTCCAACGCGTCATAACGATAACTATCGCTCCTCCTGGTTGAAGTCTCTGGCGAGGACCTGAGGTGTACCATTCATATGCGTTCTCCAAAGCGGAAGGGCTCATCGCATCTTGTTCTGAGTGGGGGTCATCAATTATCATCAAATCCGCACCACGACCAGTTATCGCTCCACCCACTCCAGCCGCGAAGTATTCACCACCTTTATCTGTTTCCCAACGTCCAGCCGCGAGACTGTCTGACCGTAACTTTACATCTGGAAACACTCGGGCATAATCTTCTCCCGCCATAAGGTTTCTTACCTTACGTCCAAACCTAACTGCTAATTCACCAGTATGGGTTGCTTGTATTATCTTTAACTTTGGGTTACGTCCCATCAACCAACTCGGTAACAAAAAGCTTGCAAATTCTGACTTTGTATGTCTCGGGGGCATATTCACAATAAGTCTTTTTATCTTACCAGTAGCTAAATCATTAAACTTTTTAGCCATTATCTTATGGTGGTCACCTTGTATAAACTCTTCCCATATAACACCAACATACTTCATAAAATCATTACGAGCTTGTTCAGCTTCAGTCAACTGCTTCTGTTTCTCAATCAAACGTAAGTAATGTTTAAGTTTTTCTTCGGGTATGTTTAAAGGGGCTTGACTCATTTTTTATAAAAATTTTTCCACGGACCATGAACCTGATTTCAAATATACACAAAAGGGGGGTCATGTACAAATAATTTTCTGACATACTGTGATTCGTGCGGAACCTGTATGACCTGACGCCCATACATGTATATCTCCCCGTCAGGGGGGGACCGTTAACATGTTAACTAACTATATATAAAAAATGGGCTATGGTTGTATAGCCATAGCCCAGTTAGTAGCCCCTATTTAAGGGCTACCAGTGTACCAAAGTTAGTGCCATAGGTATGCTTGGCTAGGTAGCTAAAACTACCTATAAGTACAGCCCCTAAAGCATTTTGCCTACAACCATTATTGCTGTTAGCATTGGCTAAAATACTGCTACCGCTTAATTGGCTAATTTGCTGTATTTGTGCAAGTGGTACAATTTGTGCTTGGCTAGGTACTACCATATTAACAAGTTTTGCGTGTACCTTAGGGCAGGTAGTTTTGCCTTGTAACTTGCTAATTGCTTGTTGGTTAACACCATTTACACAAGCCCATAATATAGCACCTGCAACACTATTTTGTGCTTGTTGGGCTTTTAGCATAGGTTGCCAAAGTGTACCTTTACTATTAACACCACCAAACAATGTGCCGTTAGCAGTAAAAGCGTTTTTATTAAGCTGTAAGCCCCATTTATGTATACCACCATTAGCATTTATAAATGCAACCATATTAGCAACCAAAGTGTGTGCATTTTTTTGTGTTACTGCACTTGTAACATTTGTAAAAGTATTTAACATGTTAAACTCCGTATGTTATGTTATTGCGTTATTGCCCTTAAACATTACAAAATTATTTAAGGTTTGTAAATACTTAAATTACTTTTTTATTAAATTTTTTTAATTATTTAATTAACTTGTTAAGTTTCCCAGGTGCTGATTGCGATTGTGATTTACATATATGCCACGCTATCATCGTATGATTGAGCACGCGACAAAGTGTAGCCATCCATCAGGCAAATAATAATATTGCCATCAAGATTGCTACCACATATAAAATTATCATCGGCTTAACTCATTATGCAAAGTCAGTACCATTATTACAGTAATTGCGATTCCGCATAATACTAACTGCCACTCCATAAGGAATAATGTAATGGCGAGAAAAAATAGGGATAGTAGTACACATATCCAAGAAACAATTATATTAAATGTTTGCATTAGTATTCCTCCCACTCAATGGTAGGTTTATAGGTGGCTTGGCATGTGTCACATAGTTGCATGTTGCCACTATAGTTAGTATCACCACAAGTACGGTCGACAAAATGTCCAGGCTCAAACTCTAAGGTTGCAATATTAGTGCGGTCAGGGACCCACATATTTATTTTATTAGTACACACTCTTTGATACATAGTTAACTCCATTGGTTGTTTAAGTTATGTTTTTATTATTACTTGTGATTTACATAGAGCAATAAAAAGATGTTCATGTCTGAACGGGCTGAATCAAATTGACTCCGTTCGCCCAGTCAAAAAAGAAGGAGGGGGAGACCCTCCAACTTTCCGGAGTTATCAAATTAAGCGTCAGCCATCCATCGTTGCTCCCATCCATCTGGTGTAAGTATGTAGTGGTATTTATCCACGTCTTGCCAATCGTAATGGGTAAGGGTCACTTGTCCACCGTCGTGTGTAACATTGTAACGGTGTTGTTGGTCAGCTTTATCCGCCTCCATTTCATCCTGGAGCTCTTCTGCACCGATGTCCAACATAACTTTTTTAATTACTTTTAAATCGGCAAAACCACCTAACACTAGGACAGCTTTAATACGCTCCAACGCTCCAAACCAACCATTAGGGTAACCGTCATGGTGTTTGTAAAATATAATTGAGTCGTTTGTTGCACGATCATAAAACTTGTAAACTGCTCTTGTACTCATTGTTAAACTCCTTGTTAAATGTTTAATTATTTATAGTATGGGGCATGATTTACATAGAGCAATAGGAAGATTGTCAAGTCTAGACGGGTTGAATCAAATTGAATCTGCTCGCCCAGTCAAAAAAGAAGGAGGGCGTGAGCCCTCCTACCTCATATTATGTTTCTCAATTCAATTGTCTATCCATCGCTCTTTGTGTGATTTGTTGGACAATGTCTTTTGGAGCATCAATCGTACAAGTAACGACACCGTCCCAAGAGACAAAATAACTACCCCCTGACTCGAACATATCCCCAAAATGGTATTTGAACCTTTCCCTAGCTTCTGCTACCGTATCAAAAGTGTAGTGAGTTCCCTTGCCGTAGTCATCTATAGCTTCAACATACATTTTTATCATTGTTACCTCCTAAAAATATTTATTTTTGATTTCTTGCAAAGCTTTGTCTAGCTCGGCAGAAGTTTGACAGAACCAAGTGTGTGCGACACGTTCATGATTCCAATTTTCATACATTATCCAAATAGCTTCTGCCTGAGGCATTGGTTGATAAGGACTGCGTATTATTGTCCACTGACTAATGTCGTCTGGTAACCAAGCCCAAACATTATCTAGTTCTTGGCTAATATCATTAACAGACCAGTCAGGGTAATCATATTTTGCTGGATGATTACTGTAATCTAGCAAAAACTTTTTTGCACGTTCAAATGTGTTTGCGTCCATTGTTAAACTCCTTATGTTTTTGTTAATTATTTAAATAGTATGGGGCATGATTTAAATAGAGCAATGGTAAAAGTGTCATACGATTTCTACTTCTCGTCGTGAATCAATTGGAATCAAGTATATTGTTGTACTTGTGATGGTGCATGTATATATGATTCAAATAGAATCCTCAATCCATCCATCCATCCTGACCCGAGAACATTTGAGAAAATAAGACTTGCCATGCTTCCTGATCCATATTGATCGGTCGCTTCGCATCGTAGGATACGTCACCGTCCATCAGTCTCGCTCCAAGGTTCTTGCCATCAATAATTAATACACTCTGGGAGGAAGGATGATGAACCAAGTTATAAACTCGTCCGCCATGCTGAGTTCTTAAGGTCTGCCATGCAATTTGCAACGGTCTAAAAGTTGGGTAACTCTTGTCGTTTCTTGTTGTTAAAACTTTTAATTCAAACCAAGCTTCGTTCCCCTTATAACACCCACTCAGGTCAGGTATCCCCGTAGCCGTGTATGATTCTATACGACTCCAGTGACATAGTCCCTCAGTCTGTTTTTTAATTATGTTCCAAAACTTTGTTTCAGGTTTAATCATTTCGTTAGGTCTAAAAAAACCCCCAGTCCTAAAACTGGGGGCTGATGGTTATTGTTTTGGGATAACGTAGAGCTCTACGAAGTTTTTACCCCAGGAAGTAGACTTGGCTGACTGCCCACCATTAAGAGCGTCAATTAAAGCATGGAACGAACGAGCCTTAATTGATTTGTGGAACTGATCAACCATTGCAAGGGTGAGCGGATCTTTACCCTTTTGACAGTTAATTAACTGCCAGACGACTTTGGCACGGAGGGTGGACTTGGCAGTACCATTTTCCTCATAAAGGGTTTTTTTCTTTTCCCAAGGAAATGGCAACTCATCGCTGACATTAACACCCTCAACAAGACGAACACCAACATTGTTGATATTGCCCCCTGCGTTCTGCTGAACAAAGGCAGTAATGTCGGCGACAGTAACACCCTCACGAGATTTGATACGCTCAGCTGACAAGCTTGTGATACCAGTGAAAACGATAGGCTTTTGAGGTGCCTGAACCTTTTTTGCTACTTGAGCCATGATAAACTCCTTTCTACGAGTTTGTTGTTTAAGTTATACCTTTCTTATAGCAAATGGTTTCCTCACTGTAAACACCTAATTACTCATTACGATTACTTTTTTTATCTGCTGATTATTCTGTTTTTGATTTAGAGTCAACATGATTGACTAGTTGTGGAAACTCTGCTTGTATTCTTTTTATTTCGTCCATCACTTCTTGACGATCCATCTGGTCAATCTTTCCGTGGAGTATTTCTTTTCTATCAATATATAATCCGGCAACTTGTCCTCTTGCTTTTTCAGCGGCGACGGCAGACGCATAGTTCTGATTCGCAAGTGATTCATCACGTATTTGAGATAGTTTACGAACATGACTTTCAAAAGTGACTTCGTACTTTTGTTGTAGTTCAATCTTTAATTGGTGAATCCTATCCAAAATCTGGGGGAAGTCTCTGCCGTTCAACATTTTACTGGCAATCGCATGAGCGTTTGATTTCGCATAACCTGCTTCAATCGCCGCCTCAGTCTGTGTTACTTCCTGAGTTGCGTAGATTTTACAAAACTTTTCTTGCTTGGGAGTCAATCCATAACTAATTCTTGGATTAGCTACCACTTCAAGTTTTGGTCTATGTGTTACTTTAGCTCTTGCCATATCTTTATTATATAACTCTGCTTAATAGAAGCAACAAGTGAATTCTTATCATGCAGAATGAAACTCACTTGTTCTCGCGAAACGGAAATAATCGATATTAAGATATTGTATATTATAATATCTGATTTTGTTTTTCATTCCGATTTCAATTCTATACTATTATACAAAGTATCTTTTTGTTTATGTTCCATTAGTCTATTCATATGGTCCGAGATCCTTTGTGCGTCGGCATATGAATTATGTTGGGTGACTGGTTTGCCATCAGCCACTACGACATAAAGCCCATCGGGCATGGTTCTTACTTCATACTGCATGATCTACCCCTTATAGAAACTATTACTTTTACGAACAAGATGCCATAGCATACCTATAACAAATTCTTCACCTTCTTTGAGTTCTTCTTTTTGAAGGTATAGTGACTCACAAAGTTGTGCGTGACCGTCGCACCAAATATAAGTTATAACAACGGCATCGTAATCCGGATCAGCTATTATGTAAAAGCTGTCTGTATCGCTACAATGAACCATATATTTACCAGAGTGGTGATAGTTGCGAACCCTGAATGGACCGAGACCACAACGCCTACCTTCTGCGTATGCCCATACCTCAACGATATTTGCAAACCATTCATGGTAAGAAATATCCATTCCGTCAAAAATACTAATTACTGTGTTTGAGTCCATTGTTACCTCCTAAATAGACCTATTGGTGGAATAAAAGTTGACTTGTAAGTTTTGTAAGCATCAGCAAAAACCTGATCGGTTGCCCTTATAGCATCAGGTATGTTTAAGCCTTCGCGTCTGTAAAACTTGTAATGGTCACGAATAAACCACTTACTTATCCAAGGATTAAGTTTGTGGATATCAGTAAACAAAGCATTACCTTGACGATGAAAAGTACTTTTGTTAAACATGGTTGACTCCTTTCCTAAAATTTAACCATAAATAATAGTACCCCAAGATAATACCTGAGGTAGTATTATTTTGTCTTGGTTTAGGCACAAACCTCATCCACGATTTCTTCAATGCGATCTTCATCTATACCAATCGCATGGAGTTTGCTTACTAATCGTACTTTTGCTTTTCTTAAAGTATCGAGGCTCTTGTGATCCTTCCAACCGTAATCTAACCCTACTTCATCAACATAGTCTTCAATCGCACAATTAATTTCTTGTTCTACTAACTCTTTGACTTTACCCATCTTTTTCCTCCTGTTTATAAAAAACAACGACCATCTCAACTTCTTGTTCGTTGTTTGCTTTTATTCTTTTCAAAGTGGAGCTATCTGCAAAGCCCCAGTTTGTGTGACCAAGATAACCTAGACAGGCTTCATCTATATGGTCAGTAACATCAAGTGCCATTGTTATACTCCCATGTTTCTATAATATCTTGTTTAAATATATCCACTTTATATTCTCCATTTGCTATATCCATAAAATATTCTATCATCTCGTTTTTAGTCATATCTGACCCTAACCAAAACTCTACTTGTTTTTTTGTAACTTTATCCATTATCTTCCTCCTTTATAAAAATGCCGTCAACCATTTTACCTTTACGATCCTTAATATCGTTAAACGCTCTGTGTAAACATGTCCGTAAGGTTAAACCATTACGGAGGGCTATATTAATCAATACAACTAATACATCACCAATGGCATCAGCCGTTTGATAGTTTGCATCTGACTTTTCATTACGCAATGCTCTTGCTAACTCACCAACTTCCTCAATGAGTTTCGCAAGTTGTGCCTGATCAGTGCTACCATGAATCAAATTTCTGTCATGATGCCATCTAATTACGGCTTGTTCAAGTACTGGTAAATCAATACCCATATATCCTGGAATTGTCATGTGGCTTGCTCCTTTTGGTTTTCAACATGGTTAAGATATATTTCATCAACCATATCAATAAGTATTTCATGGAATGCACCATCTAATGTTGGGTTTTCATCCCCATAGTTTATAATGTTATGAGCATACATTTCTGTCACCCTAGTAATAAACTCATCAAAGGGTGGTAGTTCAGCGAACTGCATAAAGTCTGCATCATAACGTGAACTTTTGTTTTTCATAGCGACCTCCTTCTGTGGAAATATTTTACTAAGAGCTTCGGGCTTAAATGGTGCCTCCTGACTCTTTAGTGTTTGATATTGATTTTTCATAGCGACCTCCTTGTTGTTAGCTATACTTAATTATACCAAGTGATATTACCTGAGGTATTATAAAAATATCCAAATGATTAATAAGATTAAGATGGCATAACAAATCATTGTAACACCCATTGCAACAAAAGGACGGCTATATTGATTGAGATTATAGTTTCCATCATAATGTTTCTTCTCCATGCTTTTCATCTAGCCAACCGTATAAAGTCAAACCAAAATCGTAACCTTGTTTATAATAGGTAGAGGACCGTTTGTCATCATCCATAGTGCCACAGAGTAACCCATCCGCGACACCATCTTTAAAGAAGGAAAGATACGTTTGCCTTCTCTTTTCCAATAATGTGTTCATAGCCCCCTCTTTTTGTTTTCTTCATCCTCAATTAAACTTAACCAATGGTCATAACTTTCTGCTACACCTTCAGGCATGTCGTGGTGGCTTACTTCTTCCTTAGGTGAATCATTCCATTGTATCATAATACGAGTGGATACAATACGTCGTGGTTGTTGGTCGGTTCTACCACGATTACCATTTATTGTTACTGACATAATTTTTCCTTTCTATAAAATTATTAAAAGTGTGAGTATTGTGTAGATTCGGTTGTTTAACCTTTTTTACGAGGGGACTAAACCATCAGCTTTACTATGACGAGGTACTGTCAGCTTCCACATAAATAATGCTCAAATGTTTGTTTGGGAGGCATACATTTATGTGCATCTACACCATTCAACACGTTACTCACCGTCGTGTTTTTTGAAAGGAGCGTCCCCTCCTCCCGAAACTTTTACTACTGGTTTATGATAACCCCATGGAGCCGATGGCATCCATGGAACTAAATCAATTTGCACTTTATCGTTATGAAGCTTTTGCACACGCTTCAGCTCAGGAATAACTTCAGCTATTGAGTTATGCCAATACTCCATATCCCCATCAGGATAGGTTACCTTGAAAGTATGTCTCATTGTGGTGCATCCTTCTTAAGAGTGGCTTCAGCGATAAGCTTACCTTGAGTATACAATACTGGATCTTTCATTTTTATATATTCCATAAACATAGTACAGAATATATAATCCTCGGTAAGTACTTGAATTTTATTACTTAATTCCATACACTCTTTTGCTAGAGCCAGTGGACCAAGTTGTAAATGGTTAGGTAGATGTTGACGTATTTTTACATCACCCTCTACTAGTTGTTCAGCTTTTACTTGCATGTGTGTCTCCTTTCTACGAGATGTTACATTAAATATAATAATATAGTACCAACTGGATAAGCGAGTACAAGTTTAAATTTGTCCATTTAATCTGTGTTGTTCCATGTTCCTTACTATCACATGAACACGTTGACGAGAGACATTGTACTTTCTTCCTATCCTAGCAAGACTTGTCCCGTTCCTCCAATACTCTTCATAGATTTTTAAATTTCTATCTTTCTTATTAGTAGAGCTGAGACCTTTCCTGCCATCACAAATATACTTATGCAATTTAAACTTATCAATCCATCTACAAATTGTGTTTACAGTGACGTTATACTTTTCAGCTAAATGAGTTTTGCTGACGGGTTGTTTATCCCAAGCATTTTGCAAAACATAATCGTAAAAGTCTTGCCATAGTTCGTTAGTCAGTTTTGTCATCATCTGTCTCCAAAGTAAAATCGTACTGAGTCTGTGTTGTCATACCCTCTTGGTTTTCCCACCACTCTGGGTCACGGTCATAAGGGTGGCGAGGTTTATCAGCATCACTTTTCTTAAACTGCACAATTCGGTTACCACTACGTTTTTCATAAAACGATTGTATAAACCTCAAAGCATTTTCCATGCTATCGGCTAAATGTTTTTGTAGGGAAACACCATGATAGTATCTTACTAAATACTTGTTTCCAATTTCATATATTTCAAACTTAGGCTCTAAGGGCTTCATAATATCCTTCCTCCATAAAATAAGGTTTAGGTCGCTTTGTCCATTTAGCAAACCGACTCTTTTCAAAATAGTAATATCTGCGATAAGCTTCAATCACATTAGTGTTTTTGTACTCATCAGGCATAGCTTGAGGTGGATCAGTATAATCACCACTTGGCAAGTAATCCCAACACTGACAATCAATATCAGTTAGTACATCTAGACAAGCATGTCTACGACCATACCGATATTCATACTCTACACACAAGGCTATTCCAAACATTCTTAGCCATACAAAATTACGTTTGTTCAATCCACCCCACAGAGTGCATGGATGCTTGGCATGAACTGGTGCATATGGTGGATTTAGACCTACCTTGTGAGCAATGGTACAAACCATCTGTGTAGTTTCCAAAGGCATTTTGACAATGTGTTTATCACAGTGATAACGAACACATTTATCCATATTGCTATCAAGCATAAATATGTTCATAGCGTCACCTGAATAGGTAGCCTACGGTCAGGTGGTAATGAAATACCATAGAGCATAGCTTTAGCACCTTGCTCTTTTAGTTGGTCAACAAACTGTTGAGCCTTGTAACCTTCATTAAGGTTGAAGTGTGTTTTCTTATATTTACCTCTACCTAAAAACTGAGTAACCACATACTCTTGTATATGGTCACGCAAGTATTCTTCATACACTTCAGCCATTTCTTGATTGATACTCATTTGTATTTCCTCCTTAATTTAATTTCAGTAAACCTAGCAGGGATAACAATTTCAGCATTGCACTTGTTACAACATCTACCGTTGTCAATAGGCTCTGCACTATTACCTTGTGTCCAATATATTTCACCTTCTTCGGTGCGTTGGGGTTCTATCTGCTTTTTGCAAATACAACAATCAATAATTTGTAAATCCATAGTAAACCTCCTTTATTACAAATATAACTATATTAT
>LSRR01000464.1_pt1 | contig 19455 bp, 31 predicted proteins | sample 1162981 | NCBI WGS metagenome assembly LSRR01 (sample SAMN03256433, study PRJNA305521) | marine metagenome | biome: Estuarine; feature: Estuary; material: Brackish water; isolation source: iron chloride precipitation of viral particles from surface water samples | place: USA: Chesapeake Bay ... | reverse complement strand
TCGCCTCGTATAATAGGGCCTAAAGCTCCAATAACGCCGTCACCGCCTCTAAACTGATCGCCGTGGGTTAATAGGTATTTATGATTGTAAATAGCATATATAGCGTCAGGCCCGTCAGGTATATGAAAAGACACTCGGTTATCTGTCTCAAAGTGCTTGGCTAAAAATTGATAGGTTAGCCAATCAAAAGAAGTAAAGTTACGGCCTTTGTTTCTAATCTTGTGAGTATTACGGCCATGGTTACCGCCCACGCATGGAACGAACACTTTACCAAAGCTATTGGCTAGAGTTTCTATGCACCAAATTAGCACGCCAAATAGGTCAATGACCACAGGCATAATTTCAGCGTCGTTGGTGGCCATTAATTCCTCGTGAATATCGCCTGACACCATGTCGCCGCCTAAAGCAAATACGATTCCTGGATATTTAGGGTTAACCATGTGATTATTTAAAAGGTCAATTGCTACTTCTATCATTTTTCTAGCCCTTTTATGAGCTATTTTCATATTATATGAATTGACGTTATTAATTTGATTAGGGTCTACGTTCTCTCCCCAATGCCAATCTGATGCAAATAGTGTAGGCACGCCTGGAGCGGATTTACTAGAGCTAGGTTTAACTAGCCATGTTGGTGGTGACGGTTTCTTATCCACCATTTTAAGAATTTTAGACTTAACGTAATTCTCACTTAATACGTCACGATTGAATGAAGCTATTTGCGCCTCTAGGGTTCGTATTTTGTCTTTTAGTGCTATTTCAGGTGGGATTTGTGTTTCAGGTGGTAGTGCTGTGTATAAGTTTGCTAGTTTTGCTGCTCTTAATCTACCTTGCAAACAAGCTCTTTTAATACCTAAAAATTCTGCTGCTTTTGTTTCGCTTCCTGTCTTATTAAAAGCGTCAACCGCCTCCAACATTTGCTCTTTTGTTAATGACATATATGCGTTCCAAATAAAAGTTCTAAAGTAAAAAAGAGGCCTAATAATAGACCTCCTGCTCCAAATACAAGTAACGTGTTAATTATAAAATTTATGATTTTATCTATCATTCTTTTGATTGTTTTTATGCTTCACTTCTATAAACTTAACGTCTTTTAATAAATTAGTTTCACCGTCAAATATTAACTGTATGTTGCAACCTCTTTGACGTTCTTTAGTGTTTGATGAAATAAAACTTGCAAAGCCTTTTTTACCTCTATAAACATAGTATTCCAAAGCAACATCAGGTTTTGGTTGTTGCATCTTTTTAGGATTTAAAACGGATTGTATATCTAAACCATTAATTTGTTTAGCAAAAAGATTAATATTGTGCATATTTTGTTTCCTCGTGTTTATAAAAAACCATGCGCGACCATTGAGCAGTCTTTTTAAGCTTAAACCAGCTTACAGGTTTTTTAATTGAGTTATCGTGAAAGTGTGTTGCGCCGTAAGAATAGTCAGGCTCTAGTTTGTGCATGATGCGCCATGCTAAATTGATAAAGTGTGGATTTATTTGTTTACGTTCAGGTGGCTTAACTTTACCATACCAAGTGAATTGATAAGGCCGTGCCATTTCATAACATACTAATTTAGGATCAAAGTCAGCTCTTCGCATTAGAACGTAACCCACTGATATTTGTGCTTCTTTTGACTCAACGCTAGATTCCATGAATATGGTTTGCGCGAGGCATAGTAACGCCTGGTCGATCATAAAAGACCTCCCTGTGTAGTTGCCAAGTTGTATTATACCATTTTTCAATTTTTGTCATTTTCAAGACGCAAAATTAACTCCTCAACTTCAGTCAGGAACTGTTTTATTTCTAATTCCATTTCTTTGATCATTGATTCGTCTTTTTCAACTCTACTAATAAACAAACGATTTTTAAATGGTAGCCGTGGGTCGTATGAAACAAAGTCTGCCCACTCTCTATTTGTAACCCATAATTGACATTGGATTTGTTTGTAGTAATCGCCAGGCACTTTGTTTTCAAAAATATAATCTAAATGCGTGGTCGTATTAGGGCATTTGATTTCAATTAAATGTTTGTCACCAAGTAAGCGATCAGGGGACACGCCCAGCCATTGAATGTCAGGATGTTTCCAAAAGCCTGTCTTTTCTAAAAACGTGCCTGTAGCTGCCTCGTATGCCATGGCTGCCAAAGGTTCGTTTTCTACTCCCCATGCCATGGCGTCGTTAGAATAAGACTCTAGCGGTTGCATGGTTAGCCTTTCAGCTACAAGGCGAGTTTTATATTTCTTGCGACCTATGGCCTCGCCTGTTTTACCTTTAGACATAACCTCTGCAATATTGCTGGCACTTACATAGCCTAATTTTGCAGTAGCCCACTCAATTGAACCTTGCTCTAAATTAATGCAATCGTTGGCAATCATTTTTGAGGCTCCAGTTTGTATTCAGCTACATGACAAACTTCTTTATATTTATTTTTAACTTTTTTAGTATTAGTTTTAATGTCGTAACCTTTTTTGCGTAGTTTTAAAACGGTATCAGCTAACCTATATATGCCTAATTGAGTCCAAGCTTTTAATGGGTCAATTTTGCCGTGTTTTTCTAAATATTTTGTTAAGCGTTCTTGTTGAGTCATCATATCCTCCTAGAAACAATTAGTAACGTTACCGCAAGTGGTGCAATTAACTATGCGGCCATCCACAATATAAGTTTGTGTGTAGCAAGCATATGCTTTAATTGCAAACAAAATACCAATAAGTCCTACTGCTAAAATTAATTTTTTCATTTATTCCTCCAATTTAGATTTTTTAGTTGATAATGCTGAACGTATAGTCGTTATTACATCAGGTTGACTACCAAACCTTCTTTGAGCCTCTTTAAATATATCTTTCAAAGACTCAATAGATTCTGCTTCATTTATAGCCTCTAAAACTTGGTTTATGTCCTCATCTGAAGCTGGTTGCTCTTGAGGCACATCCTCGCCTGCGTAGATATATAAACCGATTCCGTGTAACGCAATAGCCTTGGCCAAACAGCGCTGCATAGCTGTATTAACGGCCATGGCGTCAGGGTTTATAACCGCTTTATTTTTGTAATCTAATACAGGAAGTTGAGCCGTCATAGATTTACCAAATGCTGTTACGGTGCAAAATACCATTAAAGTGTCGCCAAATTGACGCGGTTCTTTATATTCCCAAGTGGCTGTTGGGTCGCGTTGTAATAACGTATCTACTGCCCATGCCCAGGAAAGATAGGTTAAGTTTCCTTTCTTTTCTGTGTGGTCGTTTACGTTAATACTTCTTAAATCGTTGAATGTAGTCATTTGATGCCTTTCGCTAATTGAATAGATTTCTTAAATGTGAAGCCTTTAATATATAAAAAAATAACATTACGGATATATTTGATCATTAAAAAAAGTCTCCATGTTGGTGGCCAGCGTCATACATGGCATCAAATGGCCCTTGATAAACGTTAGCCTCATTTAGCTTTTTTTCTGTAATTTGCATAGCCTCCTCAAAGAAAGCGTTGCTTATAGATTTGGCAAAAAGGTTAAGGCTTAACATATCGCCTTTTTGATTAGCCCAATATATAGCACGAATTGTGCCAGCTAGTTGGTCTTGATCCATGTGGGCTAAAACTTCCATTGGGTCAGTATCAATTAAGTCTTCCGCGTATTCTTGTTGAATAGTCATATTAGCCTCCAAAGTGTTTAGAAAGGATTGGGTAAAGAAAATAAAGCCAAAGCGCTCCATATAGATATACTGCTAGAACCGTAACGATCATGCCTTTTGTTTTCATAATTTCCTCCATAAAATTAAAAACTACAGTTGCTATATTAAACAAATAGTTTTATATTGCAAGCATTATTTAAACATTTTTATTAAAAAGGGCATAAAACATGACAGATAAAGAAATCATAGAATTCTATGGAGGTGGCACAAAACTTGCTAGAAAGCTAGGCTTGCTTACTCACCACGATAGGATTAAGGTAAATAATTGGAAGGTTAGAGGTATTCCAGCCAAGATTAAGCTTCAATACCCTGAATTATTCCTAAAACGTAAATTTAAAGATTAGGGGATATATGCACTATTTTCAACATAACATCGCCGACTACCGTAAGGACACAGGCCATTTAACCCTGCTAGAACATGGTGCTTATAGGCAGTTACTAGACCAATATTACCTAAACGAAGCGCCTTTGCCTTTAGATGAGAATAGATTAATGCGGTTACTGTCAGCTAGAAATAATGACGAAATAAGGGCAGTTTTAAGCGTTTTGGCCGACTTTTTTGAGAAAACCGACCAAGGATATATCCACAAGCGTTGCGAGGCTGAAATCGAGGCTTTTAGGGCTAAATCTGAATTAGCCTCTAAATCTGCCAAGATTCGCTGGGATAAACAACAATTCACGGAATTTTCTGATAGAATGCAGGCAGTTAGCGAACGGACTGCGAAACGTGTGCGAACGCATAGCGAACCCAATGCTAACCATAAACCATTAACCATTAACCATAAACCATTAACCAATATAAAACCATTGTCCGATTTTGATATGTTTTGGATTGCATACCCTAAAAAAGTTGGTAAAGAAGCAGCTAGAAAAGCCTGGGCTAAAGCTAACCCTGATCTAGCTACGGTATTAAATACTCTTGAATGGCAAAAGGTAAGCCCACAATGGTTTAAAAACAACGGCCTTTATATCCCTAACCCTTCCACATGGCTAAATCAACATAGATGGGAAGATCAAAAACCAGAGGAGCAGACATTTTGATTGATACCGAAAAACGTGGTTTTAAAGACATGATGAATACGATGTCTAGTATTTATTCCAAACCTGAACCTACGCAAGACACATTACGAGTATGGTGGGCTAAACTAGAAAAATATGAGTTTATGCAAGTAAGCCGCGCTTTTGATGATTGGGTCAATAAAAATAAATATATGCCAACCGTAGCGGATATATTTGAAACCATAAAATCTAGTGAACCTAAAGAATTTATAAAAATGCTACCTCGTAAACCCACTCCTTATGAAATTGAACACAACAAACAAAAAGCAAACGAGCTAATATCTAAATTAAATTTAAAATTAACCGATCCTAAAGCATGGGCCACTGCAATATTAAACCGCCATGCTCAAGGACAATACAAATTGGAAATAGGCGTTAAATTTGCTAGGGAGGCATTAAAAATTAAATGATTGCAGTTTTATTTGCAAGGCAAGATAGTCGTTATAAACAATTAAATGGATTTGATGTTTATGATATTGATAGAGATGCAAGAAGTTACAATCAAAATTATCCTGTAATTGCTCATCCACCTTGTAGAGCTTGGGGACAATTAAGTCACATGGCTAATCCTAGACATGATGAAAAAGAGTTAGCTTATTTTGCTTTAGATCAAGTAAGAAAAAATGGCGGTATTTTAGAGCATCCGAAAGGTAGTAAATTATGGAAAGACGCTAATTTGCCAAGACCTAACGAATTTGAAGATGAATATGGAGGATTTACTTTGTTAATTGATCAGTATCATTTTGGACACGTTGCAAGAAAATGGACTCATTTATATATTGTAGGAATTAATTTAAACCAAGTTCCTAAAATTCCATTTAGAGATGGAAAACCTTATAAAACTATTTGCGGCATAACAGGACAACCAGGAAGGCGTTGCACTCAATATGAAAGAGAATATACTCCTGACACATTAATAGATTTTATGACTGAAATTTGCAACAAAATTAAATTAAATAAAAAGGAAAATATATGATGCTTAAAAAGTTTTCAGTTATTATTGAAGTTGAATTAGATCAAAAGAAATATGAGGAAGTAGAGTCTTGGGGAGTAGCGCCTTCAGATTACATAGCTAGTATTATTTCAGACCACGCACGTGACAGAGGTTTAATATTAAAAACTTCTGTGACTGAAATAGAACACAGCCTATACAAGCGATTATGTGTTGCATCTGATGACTTTATAGGTAAAGATGCTATTGCCGACATTGAAGAAGCTGTATTAAAAAGCAAAATGTGTATTGGCGGAAATTGCGAGGATTAATATGGAATTTACTCACGCTGTAATGGATAACGGCGATATGATTAGAAAATATCGTTGGTCAAATAAAGAAGCAAAATGGTATCAAGACACGCACAAAGATATTCAAGTTATTAAATTGGCTACAGCACCAAAACAAAACGTGTTTGATTTAATTAAAGATGAACCGTTATTCTAGGAGTTAATATGGCGCATGAAGCTGGTAAAGGTGATATGTATAGATCAGTTGATCAAAAAAAGTTTGATGAAAACTTTGAACGCATATTTGGTAAGAAAGGGTCTCGCATGGATATTGTTGGCCAAAACGGAAACGACGGTTTGCATTACGAATACGAGTTAGACAAATCAACAGGGGAGGTTGTTAAAAAACAATGTTAATTAACAGTTTTTATAATGCGCGGTTGCCCATAACCGTGGAAGACTTGAAATTTTGCGAAAAAAGATTTATAAAAGTTCAAGAATTAAAAAGACAAATGGGCGAAAAGTATTTATTATTTAATGTAACTAGTATTCACAACAGAGGAGAGAAACATGGCGTCAGTAAACAAAGCAATTATTTTAGGTAACCTTGGCAAAGACCCTGAAGTAAGATTTTTACCCAACGGCGATGCAGTTTGTAACTTTAGCATAGCCACCACAGAGTCCTGGAAAGACAAAAACGGACAAAAAAACGACAAAACAGAATGGCACAATATAGTTTTATTTAGAAAGTTGGCTGAAATAGCTGGCGAGTATTTAAAGAAAGGCCGCCCTGTTTATATTGAAGGCAGACTTCAAACGCGCAAATGGCAAGACAAAGAAGGCGCAGACCGTTATACAACTGAAATCGTAGCAGACACTATGCAAATGTTAGGCAGTAGAGATGAAGCAAGAGAAGCACCAAGCGCTCCAGCTGAAGCACCTACTAACTTTGATGACATGAAAGACGACGTTCCGTTCTAGCATGAATGATGATTTTGACAGGGCTAGTGATTTAGAACAGACGGATCGTGATTTAGCAATTGAACGTGTCAGATCACAATCTAGAATTTTTGAACACACTGGCTTTTGTCTTAATTGTCGTGAACCATCAAAAAAAAGATTTTGCAATATAGACTGCCGTAACGACTTTCAGGAAAGACTAAAACGCTCATGAGAAATGAATATCAAACGCGCACAATCAGATTAGTAAGCCCTATACAACAAGACACAGCAATAAACGCATTAAAAAACGCACCGTTAGATCAAGAACATCCAATTGAAGTAGTTATACGCGAGGAACGTAAAACAAGGTCGCCTGACGCTAATGCTAGAATGTGGGCAGGCCCATTGCGCGATATATCTGAACAAGCTTGGGTTCATGGTAAACAATACACGCCACTTATTTGGCACGAATATTTTAAAGAACAGTTTTTGCCTGAATACTTTGACGAACAACTAACCAAAGAGGGTTATCGTAAATACGATGAAACACCAAACGGTAAAAAAATATTGATTGGCTCTACATCTAAACTTACTAAAAAAGGCTTTAGCGAATACTTAATGCAAATAGAAGCCTATGGCGCAGAACTTGGAGTGATGTTCCATGAAGTCGACCATACGACCTAAAAAGTGTAAGATATGTAAAGTATGCTTTACACCTCAAAAGCCTCTCCAGCAAGTATGTGGCTGGAACTGTGCGATTGAATTTGCAAAAGCGTCAAAAATTAAAAAAGTAAAAAAAGAAGTTAAAGAAGCAAAGTTAAAACTTAAAAGCCGTTCAGATTGGTTAAAAGACACACAAGTAGTATTTAATAAATATATTAGGTTAAGGGATCAAGATGACGGTTGTATTAGTTGTGGGTCAAAAAGTGCCTCGGCATATCATGCAGGCCATTACAGAAGCATTGGAAGTGCAGGACACTTACGATTTAACGAGCAGAACTGCCACCGACAATGCAGCGCCTGTAACACCCATTTATCTGGTAACCTCATCCGATACAGACTCGGACTTATTAGAAAAATTGGAATATTCGCTGTTGAAGCACTCGAGTCTAATAACAACACAATAAAAATAGGAATTGATGAAATAAAGGTTCTCAAAAAGCATTTTTCTGATAAAATAAAGACTCTTAATCCTGATAAACAGGGTTAATCTTTTAGCTAAAAGGAAAAAACATGGGATACTACAACAAAGAAAAACTACCAATGGGTGCTAAAGCTTCTGACGCTTCAGGCGAGAGAAAAGAAGGCCTCAAAGGTGGTGTAGCAATGGGTAAGAAAGACGCAGTTGGAGCTGACAAGCTTTTCAAAGGCGGAAGTTCTGAAAAAGTTTGCTACGAACACAAGAAATATAGTTAAGTAAAAAACGAATCCCAAGTAGCGTTAGCTTCTACTTGGGAATTCTAACCAAGTAATAATGGAGGTTTATTAAATGGCTAATGTAAATTCTACCGACAGTTGCATCTCTTGTAAATTCTTTATTACAGGTGGTCAACTTGGTTCTTGTCACAGATACCCTAGATCACTAAACAAATCACCTAGCGATTGGTGTGGCGAGTTTATTTTTGCTAACGTAGCAAGAACTAAAGACGAAATCATCCCTGAACCCATTATTACTGAAAACCTATTAGAGTCAAAACCTATTCAAATTGAGAATAAACCTAAAAGGATCAAGAAATGATAATTAAACCGTTTGGCGATAAAATCCTAGTAAAACCCATTGAACGTGAAAAGTCAGTTATTCCTGGCTTTGTTATGCACGAGGAATACAATACAGGCGAAGTGGTAGCAGTAGGCCCTGGCAAAAAGATTAAGGAAGGCAAGTATGATATTATGCCTGTATCTATAGGTGACCGAATTAGATTTGGCGTTATGGGTAAAGACGAATATCTTAAATTTCAACCTGTCATGCACAACAATGAGAAACATTTACTCATGTCATGGCAAGATGTATGTTTTATAGAAGAAAAAGAGTAAAATAATACCTCAATTAACCAAGGAGCAAATCATGGCCATTAAGTTGGAGCTTGAAATCAAAGAAGCAGAGTTAGTAGTAGCAGGTCTATATAAACTACCTATGGAAGTAGCAGAGCCAATCGTAAATAAGATTAAAGGCCAAGCCATTCCACAAATAGCAGCCGAGCAAGAAGCGGCTAAAGCTAAAGAGGAAGTTAAAACAGACGAACCTACTCCAAATGCAGATTGAAAAACGTCAGCTAGCGGACTTAATTCCGTATATTAACAACTCTAGGAAGCATTCAGACGATCAAGTAAGTCAAATAGCTGCTTCAATCAGAGAGTTTGGCTGGACTAATCCCATTTTAGTAGACGGTGACAACGGTATTATTGCAGGCCATGGTCGTATTATGGCTGCTAAAAAGCTAGGCATGGCAGAAGTGCCTGTTATAGAGTTAGCACATCTATCTAAAGAACAGCGTAAAGCTTTAATCATAGCCGACAACAAACTAGCCCTAAATTCTGATTGGGACACCAATCTATTGTCTATTGAGTTAGCCGACCTACAAGAACTAGGGTTTGATTTAAACCTTACAGGCTTTAACGCCGACGAGTTAGCTAATCTATTACAGCCTGAACAAGTAGACGGCCTAACCGATGAAAACGAAATCCCACCTGTTCCTGAAGAGCCTAAAACTAAATTAGGCGATGTATACCAATTAGGCGACCATAAATTAATGTGTGGTGATAGCGCAAGCCTTGATGATGCAGAAAAGTTAATGGGAGGCGATTTAGCAGATTTAGTATTTACTGATCCACCATACAATGTTGCATATTCAGGTAGAGGCGCTAATAATTTAGGCACTATTAAAAATGACGATATGTCAGATAATGACTTTGAGCAATTTTGTCGAGATATATTTACAACTTACCACACATACATGAAACCATTGGCTTGCATTTATGTGTGCCACCCTGACAGTCAATCAGGCCCTAAATTAGCTTTTGAAAAAACCTTTGCTGAACAATTTAAAAAATCATCTACTCTAATTTGGATGAAACAATCAGCTGGAATGGGTTGGCAAGATTATAGAGCTCAACATGAGCCTATTCTTTATGGATGGAAAGAAGGATCAGGCAAACATTTCTTTTGTGGCGACAGAACAAAGACAACTATTTGGAAAATAGGCAGAGATGCTCAAGCAAGTTATGTGCATCCAACTCAAAAACCTGTAGCCTTACCTCAAGAAGCTATTAATAATAGTTCTAAAGGCATGGATATAGTATTAGACCTATTTGGTGGATCAGGATCAACTTTAATGGCTTGTGAAAAGACAGGTCGCAAAGCTAGATTAATGGAGTTAGACCCTAAATATTGTGATGTTATCGTCAAGCGTTGGGAAGATTTCACAGGTAGAAAGGCTGAACTATTAAGTGTTTGATTTAAAACAAGTAATTTTTAACACTTTTGGTCAATAAAAAGATGCTAGAGCACGTTCCTACTGATAAGACGAAAGAGCAAGTATTAAGCGCTTCAGGACTAGGCCTGCCTCAAGTTCAAATAGCCGCTCTATTGGGTATTTCCGACGTCACATTACGCAAACACTACGAGAAAGAGTTAGCTGTGGGTAAAGCCACTGCCTCGGCTCAAATAGCCAAGTCTTTATATAACAAAGCTGTATCAGGTGACACAACGGCTGCTATATGGTGGACTAAAGCGCAAATGGGCTGGGGAGAGACTAATACTACTAAAGTGGGTAATATTGACGGCACGCCATTAGAGGGTATTCAAATCACCTTTGTAAAGCCAGGCGATGGATCAACAACTTAAGGAAGCTTTAGGCAACGCTGCCTTTCCTGAAAAGCTTTCATGTCTCTTTGAACCTAAAAGCTCACGTTATCGTGTCCTATACGGGGGTCGCGGTGGCGCTAAAAGTTGGGGAGTAGCAAGAGCTTTACTCCTATTAGGCGCTAAAGACGTCAAACGTATATTATGTGCTAGAGAGTTTATGACATCTATGAAAGACTCGGTTCATAAGCTATTATCAGACCAAATAGACGCGCTTGGTCTATCCTTTTTCTACGAAATAACACAAAACGCTATCCGTGGCCGTAATGGCACAGAGTTTGCCTTTGTAGGCTTAAAGAACAATATTGCCAATGTTAAGTCGTTTGAGGGTATAGATATAGCTTGGGTAGAAGAGGCGCAAACCGTATCAAAGACTAGCTGGAACGTTCTTATTCCAACTATCCGTAAAGAACAGTCCGAAATATGGATAACTTTTAACCCTGAATTAGAAACAGACGAAACTTACCAACGATTTGTAGTAAACCCACCTGAAGACGCTGTCGTTCAAAAGATTAATTGGTCGGATAACCCTTGGTTTCCTGAAACATTACGCTTGGAAAAGGATGCGTTACAAAACAGGGACATTCAGGCTTATAACAACGTGTGGGAGGGCTTGTGCCGCTTAACTGTTGACGGTGCTATCTTTGCCAATGAAATGAATATGGCCGAGCTACAAGGCCGCATTACGCGAGTGCCTTATGACGCTACTAAACCTGTCCACGCTGTATTTGATTTAGGCTGGGCTGATCACACGGCTATATGGTTTGTGCAATTTATAGGCATGGAAACACGTCTAATACGTTATTTGCAAGATACGCAAAAAACCATGACCCATTATTTACAGGAAATGCAAAAACTAGGCTATTTTTACGATACAATCCACTTACCACACGACGCTGAAAGCAAAAACATAGCGTCTAATGGTCGTTCTATTGATGACATAGTAAGAGCAGCAGGCTATAAAACAAATATATTACCTAGAGTTCCTGTCGTAGATTCTATTAACGCGGCACGGACTATATTCCCTTCTTGTTATTTTGATAGAGAAAATTGTGCAGATGGGTTACAATGCTTACGTCATTATAGATACGAAGTTGACCCTGATACAGGTCAGTTTAGTCGTAATCCACTCCATGACGTTTACTCTCATGGCGCTGACGCATTCCGATACATAGGACTTATGATTAGTGACAAAAAAGAGCGCAAAGCACAAAAATTAACATTTACTCCTGGCGCAAGCTGGATGGGATAAAACATGGCAGAAGACAGCATACAATCAGTTGACGGCGATCCACGAATAGCGGATGCGATAAAATTCCTACAATTTGCTAACGAAGCTGATCAAATGAATAGATCAGAAGCGTTAGAGGATTTAAAGTTTGCAGCAGGTGACCAATGGCCTGTTGAAATACAAAATAGCCGAGTATTAGAAGCTCGCCCATGTTTAACCGTCAATAAAGTTGATGCCTATTGCCGTCAATTAGCTAACCAAATGCGTCAACAAAGACCACGCATTAAAGTTCATGGCATGAATACAGAATCAGACGCTAGAATGGCCGAGATTATTCAAGGTATCTGTCGCCACGTTGAAGTTCAATCCGATGCAGACGCAGCTTATGATAAAGCTGGTGACTTTGCAGTTAGAATGGGTTGGGGATATTTCCGTGTAACTACAGACTATATTAGCGACGACTCATTTGACCAAGAAATCTATATCAGGGCTATTGATAACCCTTTTACTGTTTACTATGACCCTAATTCAGTATTGCCTGACGGATCAGACGCAGAAACAGTCCTAATTACTACAGTTATATCTAAAGAAAACTTCAAGAAAATGTATCCTAATGCCGAAACCCAACAAGGTTTCACAATGCGTGGCACAGGCGATACTAATCCTGAATGGGTAATGAAGGAAGACATTAGACTAGCTGAATACTTCTACACAGAACGCAAGTCTATCAAGATTCATTTACTATCTGATGGCTCAAGCGTTAAATCAGACGAATTACCACCACAAGAAGTATTAGACGCAGCAGGTATTACTATTGTGGAAACTCGCAGTTCATTTGAGAAAAAGATTAAATGGTGCAAGCTTACCTCTATGGAAGTATTGGAAGAGGGCGAGTGGGCAGGTAAATACATTCCTATTATTCCTGTGTATGGCCAAGAAACAGTCGTTGAGAACAAGAAAAAGAAATTTGGTATTGTAAGAATGGCCAAAGACCCACAAAGAATGTATAACTTTTGGCAAACATCTCTTACCGAGTCAGTTGCATTAGCACCTAAAGCTAAATGGCTATTGGCTGAAGGACAAGATGAAGGCCATGAAAATGAATGGGCGCAAGCTAACATTAAATCTATGCCTGTTTTGCGCTACAAACAAACAGACATTGATGGCAAGCCAGCTCCTGTTCCACAAAGATTACAACCTGAACCACCACCAGCAGGCATTATGGCTGCGGCTCAATCTATGACTACCGACTTAATGCAAGTTGTAGGTATATTTGACCCAGCACAGCTTCCTACAGGTAATATTTCAGGTAAAGCCTTACAAGGTCAGCAACAACAAGTTGATATGACCAACTTCCACTACTATGACAATCTAACTCGTTCTATTAGACAATGTGGCCGCGTAATTTTAGACCTAATACCTAAAATCTATGACCGCGAAAGAGTTATGCGTATTATTGGTGACGACGGTAAACCTGAAATCTTAACTATTAACCAATTTGGTCAAGACGAGGAAGGCATTACAAAGATTCTAAACGACGTAACAATAGGCGACTACGATATTGTTATGGATACAGGCCCAGGTTATAACTCTAAACGCCAAGAAGCAGTAGAGTCTATGATGGCTTTATTTGCAGCTGATCCTGCTTTAATCCAACAAGCTGGTGACCTATTAGTCAGAAACATGGACTTCCCAGGCGCTGAAACTATTGCTGATAGATTAGCCGTAAACAACCCATTAGCAAAAGTTGATGATAAGTCTAAAGTTCCAGCAAGGGTTCAAATGGAATTACAACAACTTTCAGCTCAAAACCAACAACTACAACAAGCTGTTCAAGAGTTGCAAATGGTCATTAAACAACGTCAAGACATTGAAGGAGTTAAACAAGATGCAGAAACTAAACGTAAACTTATGGATCTCACAGCTCAAACTAACGATAACGAACTTCGTGAAGAAACTCGCAGACGTGACACAGACATTGATAACGAAACTAAAATCCAAATTGAAGAGCTTAAAGCAACTGTTGCTCTCTTATTGGCAAGGATGAACGGTGAAAACGCAAAGCTAGTCAACGCAGAAACTATTGAGCGAGCTGTTTAACTAACAATTGATAAATAAGTAGTTTTGTAGTATAAAGCAACAATCTACCAATGGAATCATTGGGTAAAAATCTTGGAGTTATCCATGTCAGAAAAAGAAGCAGGAAGTGTAGTAACTTCTGCAAACGCAGAAGAGTTTTACGCAAATAAGTTGGGTTTAGCTGAACAAGCACCGATTGAGGCTGAAGCAGAAGCACCTAAAGAGGAAGTTTCTACAACAGAGCCAACGGAAGAAGCTGAAGTTCAGAGTGAATCAGAAACAACTGAAACAGAAACAGAAACAAAAGCAACAGAAGAGAAGAAACCAAATCCAAAGCTTGAAAAGCGGTTTTCAGAGCTAACAAAGCAACGAGAAGAGGCGCGTAAAGAAGCGGCTCGTGAACGTGAGCAACGTGAAGCATTAGAAAGTCGTATTAAAGAGCTAGAAGGAAAGGCCGAACCGAAACCTGTAGAGGAAAACGTAAAGCCCAGCCCTAGTCAGTTTAATGATGCGTTTGAATACGCTGAAGCATTAGCTGAATGGAGTGCTGAACAAGCTATATTGAATAGAGAGAAAGCCGAAGCGGAACGTAAAGACCAAGAAAATCGTCAAAAAATGGCTGACTCTTGGAAACAACGTGAAGCTGCTATTAAGGCGGATTTACCTGACTATGACGATATGATAGCTTCAGCTGCCGATGTCACCGTGAGTGACGTTATCAGAGATGCCATTATAGAGTCCGATGTAGGCCCAAGAATCCTATATCACCTAGCAGAAAATCCCGAGCTAGTAGAAACGCTAAACTCATCTACACCAATCAAAGCCCTTCGTGAAATTGGTAAATTGGAAGCAAAGTTTGAGGCTAATGATACAAAACAAGAGGCCAAGACTGAAGCTGAAACGAAACCTTCTATTGCACGCAGTAAAGCACCTGCACCCATAACTCCTATAAAGACGAGTTCAGCAGTTGCCGATGTTGGTGTAAGTTCAGATGGTGAATTCCATGGCACTTATCAACAATGGCGTGAATCTCGTAAAGCAGGGAAGATTAGGTAGCAGGATATTAAACTCTTAAAATAAGGAAATATCATGGCTAATAATTTACTAACCATTAGCAAGATCACTAACGAAGCGTTGATGGTCTTGGAAAATGAATTAACATTCACATCAGAAGTTGACCGTAACTATGACGATCAATTCGCTGTAGTAGGCGCAAAAATTGGTAACACAGTTAACGTTCGTAGACCTGGTCGTTTCATCGGCACAACAGGCCCAGCATTAAACGTTGAAGATTTCAATGAAACTTCAGTTCCTGTAACACTTTCAACACAATTCCACGTTGACACACAATTCACTACACAAGATTTAGCATTATCTTTAGATATGTTCTCTGACCGTGTATTGAAACCAGCTGTTGCAGCGATTGCGAATAAGATTGATCGTGACGGTCTTACAACTGCTAAAAACAACACAGCTAACATCGTTGGCACAGCAGGTGTTACACCAACAGGTTTAATCACATACTTAACAGGTCAAGCATACCTTGATTCTGAAGGCGCTCCAAGAGATGGCCGCAGATCATGTATCGTTGAGCCATTTACATCTGCAACTATCGTTGACAGCTTAAAAGGCCTTTTCAATCCACAAACTGCAATCTCAAGCCAATACACTAAAGGTTTAATGGGTCGTGATTCAGGTGGCATGAATTGGAAATTAGACCAAAACGTTGTTTCACAAACTTTCGGTTCTTATGCAACTTCTGTTTTATCATGTAACGTTACAACAGCAACAGGCTTTCTAACAAGTGGTTGGGCTTCAACATCAACAATCACTATTGGTGCAGCTACTGCTAATGCTTCACTCAACCAAGGTGACGTAATTACTATCGCTGGCGTTTATGGTGCTAACCCACAAAATCGTCAATCATACGGTAAACTACGCAACTTCGTTGTAACAGCTCCTGTAACAATTACTTCAGGTGGCACAGCTTCAGTTACGGTTTCACCAGCTGTTATTACAGCAGGTCAATTCCAAAACGTAGTTGTAACATCAACAGGTTCACAAACTGTTACTCCTTTCAATAACACAGGTGTTACATCACCACAAAACATCATTATGCACAGAAATGCGTTCACTCTCGCAGTAGCTGATCTTGAGCTACCTGACGGTGTTCACTTCGCTGGTCGTGCATCTGACAAGGAAATTGGTCTTTCAATGCGTGTTGTTCGTCAATACACTATTAACAATGACTCAATTCCTACACGTCTTGATGTGTTATACGGTTGGGCGCCGCTCTACCCAGAGTTAGCTTGCCGAGTAGCAGCTTAAGTAATGTAACGGTGAGAGGGTGTAAAAGCCCTCTCTATTAAATAAACAGAAAAGGAAAATATTATGCCTACTTCAAATCCAGGCCCAGCAATAACCCAAGGCGGACACCCACAAGTATTGTCTAGCAATCAAGCATTAAGATTACTAGCTTCTGCAACAGGTGTTAACGCTAATGCAACAGGTGACACAGTTTTACCTTTATTAGATTCATCATCTTATTCAGTAAAATTCGTTGTTGCTACTAACGCTTCAACAAGCTTAACTACAGCTGCCGCAGGTTTATTTACTGCTCCAGCAGCAGGTGGAACAGCAATTGTTGCTAACGCAGCTTTATCTGCTTTAACAGGTTCAACTGTTGTATCAGAAAGAACTGTAGCTTCAACAGCTGCTCAAACAGGTCAAAACTTATATGTTAACGTTGGAACTGCACAAGGTGCGGCTGCAACATTTGACATCTATGTTTATGGCTATGACTTTACACAACTATAAGCAAGCGATGTAATGAGAAGAAGCCATTAAATTTCTAATGGCTTTTTTTCTATTAAAGTTTATAATTTAACTAATTCAAGGAAACAATCATGGCTAATACCACAGTTTTAAGATCAGCAGGAAAAACCTATGCTATCGCTGTTACAGCTACATCATCAACCTCAATTACTATTGACGATACAACTAACGACCAAGTTAATTTTGCTACATTTTTAAATGCTGGCACTAAAGCTTGTGCTATTACTGTTTCTAATTTAGCTACTGCTCCTGTTTGTGTATTCCCAACAGCAGGCACACCAGGTGATTTTGTATTACCAGCAAATATGACATATCCTGTAACTTTAGCAGTTCCAACAGCTCCGTTCCAAATCACAGCAGTATGTGGTGGCACAGACACAACTACACTTTATGTAACGGCTGTTGAAAATCAATAATATTAAGGAAATATAATGACAAGTCCTGCTCAATCAGCTGTTCAAAACTTATTGCCTGTTCAGGCATATTTTGATGCACAAGATAACTTTGTTACGTTTATTGGGCAGAACAAGCCATTTTATGCTACAGCCAACCCTGATCAATCAGGCGTTAATATTACAAACAGCACGATTAATAGCACGACTATTGGTGCGTTAGTTCCATCTACAGGTAATTTCACTAATATATCTACAGTTACAGGCACAATATCAACCACACCGTCTGCGGCTACTGATATTGCTAATAAACAGTATGTAGATTACGCATTATTAGGCATTTCATGGAAAGCTCCAGCAAAAGCGGCCACAACAGCTAATATTACGCTTTCAGGCCCACAAACAATTGACACCGTATCAGTTGTTGCAGGCGATACAGTTTTAGTTAAAGACCAATCAAATCCTGCTGAAAATGGTATTTATACCGTTCAATCAGGCGCATGGACTTATGCTGTTGGCTCTACAACATGGGCGCAATACGTTGGTGCTGTTATTTACATAGTATCAGGTGGTCAAGCGACTGCTGCGTTCTATACAACAGCTCAACCAGGCGGCACATTAGGTGTGACCGCAATGAATTGGTATAACCTTTCATTCTCATCAAGCTATACAGCAGGCACAGGCCTTACACTAACAGGCACACAATTTTCTATTACAAACACAGCCGTAACACCAGGTTCTTATGGCTCTTCTACACAAGTTGGCACATTTACCGTTAACGCTCAAGGTCAATTAACTTCAGCAGGTAATACTACGATTGCAGTTTCAGTAGGTTCTATATCAGGATTAGGCACAGGCGTTGCAACAGCTTTAGGTGTAAACGTAGGATCAGCAGGATCAATTCTAGTAAACGGTGGTGCATTAGGCACACCAGCTTCAGGTAACTTTAGCACAGGCACATTCACATGGCCTACATTCAATCAAAACACTACAGGAACTGCCGCAGGCTTATCTTCAACGCTTGCAATTGGTAGTGGAGGCACAGGACAAACCACAGCGTCTGCTGCGTTTAATGCTTTAAGCCCTATTACCTCAACAGGTGACTTAATTATTGGTAACGGCACAAATAGTGCAACAAGATTAGCAATTGGTGCTAATAACTACATTCTTACATCAAACGGCACAACAGCAACATGGGCTGCCGCACCTACATCAATGGTTTATCCATCGGCAGGTATTGCTAACTCAACAGGTTCTGCATGGGGAACATCTTATGCAGTATCAGGCACAGGTGACGTAGCTTTAACAACAGGCGCATCTTTAGCCAACCCTACAATTAGCAATTATCAAGCATTTACACCAACAGCTGCACCAACCTATACTGAAGGTCGTGTATGGTATGACAGCACAGAAAAAGCCCTTTCTTTCTATAATGATTCATCTTCAATAGCTGTTCATGTTGGTCAAGATTTAATTGTAAAAGTTATAAACAATACAGGATCAACTATTGCTAATGGCGCTCCTGTTTATATTACATCTACATCAAGCGGTCAAACATATCCTAATGTTGCATTAGCAAAAGCAGACGCAGCCGCAACTTCTGCAATTATTGGCTTAACTAACGGTTCTATTGCTAACGGTGCAATAGGTTATGTAACTAGCCAAGGCACTATTGATAATGTCAATACAGGTTCTTACACAGTAGGACAGGTTTTATACTTAAGTCCATATTCTGCTGGTCAATTAATGAATACCATACCACCCACAGGCATTACTGTTCAGGTTGGTGTTGTGACATATGTTGATAGTTCAGCAGGCCATATTTATGTAAAACAAACCACTCCATTGGCTGTTCCTGCGTCTATCATTACAGGCACAGTAGCTGTAGCAAACGGTGGCACAGGTCAATCATCTGCATTAGTAGCAGGCGGTGTAGTTTACGGACTATCCACAACTGCCATGGCTGTTACTGCGGCAGGCACAGCAGGTTATGTATTAACATCAAACGGTGCATCTGCACCAACATGGGCTGCAAACGCTGCAACTGTGGCTATTACAGACGATACAACCACTAACGCTACTCGTTACCCACTATTCTCTGCAATAACAACAGGTAACATTAATACAGAATATACAAGCTCTACTAAATTCCAATTTAAC
>LSRR01000047.1_pt1 | contig 19504 bp, 32 predicted proteins | sample 1162981 | NCBI WGS metagenome assembly LSRR01 (sample SAMN03256433, study PRJNA305521) | marine metagenome | biome: Estuarine; feature: Estuary; material: Brackish water; isolation source: iron chloride precipitation of viral particles from surface water samples | place: USA: Chesapeake Bay ... | reverse complement strand
ATGAATACTTTAGAAAATTCTGAGGAAATGCTTGCTCCTGACAGTTATTTTTTGTCTAAGAATAAAAACAAAAATGTAATTTCTAAACCTGAGTATAAGAATTACTATGAAAAAGAAGATGACGAAGAAGTTCCATTTTAACAATAAGACTGTAAAACCTGAGTTCGTTGGCAAGTCTAATAAGGTTAGAATGAGGGTAATAGATCAGACTTGCTTAGATAAATTGCTACTTAATGATAGTATATCGCTAGAAAATTTTATGGTGCTAGATAAGTTTCAGATGGATTATCACAAATCAGGTATGGTTGGAGTGAGGGCATCAAGTTACAATCCTAGAATTACGTCTACATACGACACCTTAAACAATGATAATGAAATATTAAGGCGGAAAGTTAGTGAATGTTTTGCTTGGTCTAAACAAGCAGGAGACCTGCCTAGTTACAAAATGTTATTAAAAATAATAACTGATAAAGAATTAAGCAAATTGGATATTGAATTTATAAAAAAAAATATATGGGGAATAGTCAAACCAATAAAAGAATTTTATGAAAGTTGGTTAAATGGTTGACTTATTAAAAGGGGGGCATTATGTTCCAATCAAGTGATTGTTTCTCGCATCTCACTTCTTACGCAATAAAGGGCGGTCTCCTCCAAGATCGCCCTTAACTTTTCCAAAAGTTAAAATTAACTTTTACTCATCAAAATGACTGCCACTTCTTCTGTAAACAATTTCTGAGGTTGGAACTCTTACGACTTTTCCATAGTCTCTATCTCTATTGGATAGTTTCTCAGGGACATCTTCAAACCTTTCATCCATCTCTAATTCCTGAGGTGTCATGCGACTGTTACGCTTAACTAAATCCTTATGTGCTTCTCTTGCACCCATGTTTATGAAGTGGTATTGACCACCGCCTTTACTTTTTTGTCTCATTTTCACTTTCTCCTTATAAGCTTCATACAAAGCGTTTTGTTAAATTTGGTAGTATTCGTACAGAGAGATTTTGCAACCCCTCTGTACAAGGCTTAAATCGCCTTTTATTTGTGCTTAAACGTAGCACATTTTGGTTTTCCGTACATTGACTGATCATACTTTAAAGAAACCTCAGTTTTGCCCATCACATTAATACAATTATAATCTTGAGGGGAATTAATGTTTAGGGATGTACAGCGTTGAGGATGTTGAATAATGCAAAACAACAAGGCATCCAATTACCCACCATAAAGGAGCGGTTTCTCCCCTCTTATTCTTTTAAAAAGATACTGTAAAAGCTTACAATTATCAATGTTAAACCTATAGAACCTATAAATATAGTTATTAATATTCCCTCTACAGTTTGCATATAATAACCATCAGGATCAGATAGCGTGACAATAGACATAAGCATTATACATATGCCAAGCAAAAATAATAAAAATGCATCTAATTTATCCATCTTCATGCTCCTCATTATAAAATATTACAACACATTTAATCCTATCACTATTTGGATGATCTCCATTCCTCTTGGACATTATTTTTTCTACCAAAGGCTTGTCTGCAAATTCCCAATTAGTGTGACCAACAATCGCATTACAGCAATCATCAATATCGTCAGTAAAATCTCTACTCACAATCATTCTCCCATTTCTTAATTACATTATTTAATTGCATAGCCATTTCATATCGACCATCAAGAATGCCTAGCTCTCGACTATCAATATCATCTTCATAACCATGGTCTTTGTAGGTTTTTATTTCTGAAGATATTTCTTCTTTAATCTTAGCTATAAGCTGATTAGATAAATCGTCAGTATTGTTTCTCATTAGTACCCCCTTTTTATTATGTTAAAATATTTGTCCAATAAATGAGCAGTATGAAAATCTTGATTTTTCATTAACTCAAGACGTTTTTCATCTACTAAATCCTCTAATCCCTTGATGGCATCAGCCCAAGTTATTTCATATAAAAACTCAGGCATTTTGTCTTTCCATTTGATTTTGCTCATAAATATTCCTCCAAATCTACTTGCTGACTATTAAGTTCAGCTTGGTTAAAGCGTATTGCTATTTTTTGTTTTTCTGCTTCAATGCTCATAGCTATATCGTGCAGTCCATCATTAATTAGATCGGCAATGATACCATCTAATTTTTTAATTATTTCAAGTTCTGACATTTATAAAACTCCTATGATTATTATTGATATTAATATTGAGAGTGCCAATCCAATTTTGATATATATATTTCTCTCATAATTTTCCTGATACATTCTGTTTTGATAATATTTAAAATTGTATTTCATATTTGATCTCCAAAAGTTAAGGTTAACTTTGGATGGTGAACTCACCGCTTGTAAGCAATAAGCCACCATCCTATTTTGATTAATGTCTTTCTGATGATAAAATCATAAAGTCCACGAACTCGACAAAGTCCCTTTCGCTCATAGGTCTTTGTGTTTGTTTTTCGCAAAAGAAAACTATGCGGTCATGATCTGACATATGATAAACATCATGAGACAATATTTCGTCACCAATAAAGCTAGGATTATAAATATAACCTCTATGACACCATTGAATTATATCTTGCATTTTAATTTCTCCTTAATCTAATAAATTATCTATTACGTTTTTGGTTATCCTCTTAGATACATTGACCTCAGCAAGCCTAAGCTCAGGGCTGATTGATGCAATGACCTTTGATGGATTGTGTAAAGCCCCAAGTTTTTGATAAGGCTCAGTCTCAAAGGCAACACAATAAAGATCTTTAATAATCGATATTACCCCACCTTTAGAACCAACAACATCAACTTTGTAAGCTTTCATACCTTGCTCATTCAATCTGTTGATAGGTATTTGCTTCAGATCAGCGATAAAATGAGGTCTGCCTTTGTACTCAACTCCTGACAAACCCCTTTTAAACACCTTATGAAACCACAAAGGTGATATGGATAGCTTACGTCTATCGTAAGGATATCTATTTTGCTCGCTTTCATCTGTGGCGGTAAGCTTAGAGTTTGCATCGCAGTTGATAACTATTAAGGTTCTTTGATGGTTTTTGCTCCACCAATCCTGAGCGTATGTCTTGCTAAAATCAATAGCCTTTGCAAAAACATCAAACCTTTTTCCATATTCTTCAACATTCAATATAGAATTTTTCTTCATTTTACGTCTATGGTTCTGAATACAAACAAACATTTCATTTAGATTGTTTATCACTTGTTGAGTTTCGTAGTTCAGATTAGATCTATAGGCATTCATTTTGCTTTCTTTTTCTTTTGAAAATAAAGGATGGCTTCGAGTTGAGTATCCCATAGACACGACCTCTTCCATGCTAATACCAAATAACTCGCAAGAAACCTTGAATGCATCTAGCATATTTAAGTATGTGGTATGATTAATGACATCTACACTTTGTGTTAAATCAATTTTTTTCTGCATTTAATTACTCCATGATGATAGTAGTTGATGATTAGACCACAAGCCCAAACTGACGGGCTTGTGGATAAGTTAGTTTGTTAAGCGACTTTGAGGTAAGTTGTCTCGCCTATAGGTGCATCCTTAGCTCTTATATCGCTTGATACCCAAAGGATAGGATAGCCAAGATCTTGATCAGGATAATCAAATATCCCCATATCGCTGAAGTAAATAAAATTATCTACGTTCAAATTGTTTTCAGCAATATAATCAAATACTGGCTTTACTCTTGTGCCACCTCGACCTTTGCACTCGATGGTCTCGATCTGCTCACCTTTTTCGTATCTGATAACGTCTTGAATGTCAGCGTCACATGTAATAATTGTAACGCTTTCAGCTCCTGACATGTTAGATATAGCGTTAAGCTCACCTAAAAAATGGGACAGCTCTTTGCTAGAAACAGATCCGCTTGTATCGATGCCCACAACAATATCACCACACCCAATCTTATTTGATATGGGAGTGATAACTTCGTTAAGATACCATTGTCTGCGGTTAGGTCTTCGATAGCTGTATCCCTCAGGCTGATCTCCGCCAATAAATCTGCGGAGAACATCTTTCCAATCTACTTGAGATCTTTTCATTTCGTTGATGATCTCTTGTATATCAGATGGAAGTTTGCCTGCTTCCTTTTTCATTGAGTTAACAGCCATAACAACCTGAGCGTTAATCGTAGCTTCTTCAGCCTTGATTTGATCTTCGCTCATGTCAGAGCCTTGATCTTGAACATTGCCCCATTCCTGAGGTTGCGGAGAATTACCGCCACCATCTTTTTTGTCAGACTGAAGAATGTCATAAATCTTTTCCGCAGGCATATTGTAGAACTTGCTATCGATCAAAGCCCCATCAGGTAACGTAAGACCTGAGTTTATAATAATGGGATTGATTGCATAATCACATGCGATATTCCACATCTCAGGATCTCGCTTGCCCATTCTTAAGTGGTGCTTTAGAATACGATGGTAAGCTTCATGTACCTTAACACCATCAAGCTCAGGCTCACTTAAAGCATCAGTAAATTCTGCATTATAGAAAATACTTTTGCCATCAGTTGCCATCGTAGGAAGAGAATTTTTCTCAATCATTGGCATCTGATAAAGGACTGAGGCATAAAAGCCCCAACCCTTGCTTTGCTTGTCTAGCATCAGTCTAACTTTAGACCTTGCTATTTTTCTTTGTAAGTCATGCATAATACATACTCCTAAAAGTTAAAGTTAACTTCTAGGCAACAAGATATTTCCCGTTGCCCTTTGCAGATGCCCATAATCTGACATCTTTGTTTTGCTTAAGACTGTTGTCCCTAGCCAATGCATCCTTAAGTACAAACGCTTGAAACTCTTCGTTTGGCAGTCTCTTGAGATACTTTAAGATATTGCCGATGTTCTTATCGTTAGCCTTAGTAGACAATGTTGAGCATAGAGCGTACATAATTGCAGGCTCTTCAACAATCTCAGCAGTATCAGGGCTTGCTATTAGCTTGTCTATGTCAGGACATTTGTCATGAACATCCATGTGTGTCTTAAGGTTAGCGTAAGCTGATCGACCAATCTGACCGCTTATTGCTTCAGCCATTGCTTCTTCGTCAAGATCCCAATTCATTATTTGAGCTGATCTTTCGATTGACCTTGGCGTAGGATAAGCATTAACGCCCATCTTGAACTGATGCAAAAACTCAGGCTGAAATCTGAGCCATGAGATAACCCTATGATCAACGCCAGTTTTAGCAAAGTAATTGCAAGTGTCCTCAAGGTTAGGCTCGATCTCTAAGAATGTAAGCCTATCGATTAAGTGGCTAGGCATTGCATTAGTGCCTGCCTTGTCAGATAACTTATTGCCTGCCGACATTACATAACACTCAGAACGATCTAAAACATACTCGCCTATTCTGTACTCATCTGCGATTTGTGCGAATATATTCATGTTAAGAACTGGGCTTTGCGGTAGCTCATCAAAGAAATACAAGACACCTTTGTAGCCATCAGCTTTTAGCTTAGCCATTTGCTCAGCATCCACATACCAATCAGGCTGAAGAACTGTCATCTTCTCGCCATTGGGCATCCTCATACCGCCCACATCTGTAGGCTCTAGCTGAGGTAAAGACACGATCACTAAGTGGAATGACAAGTCTTTCGCTATCTGCTTAGCCAAAGCAGTTTTACCAATTCCCATGCTTCCCTCGAGGTGGAAAGTAATTGGCTTAGTTGTAGTTTGAGCAACATTTTTTTTGATGCCCTCGACAATGATTTTTTTAGCTAGTGATAATCTCATTTAAGAACTCCTTGATTTAAGTGCAACGCCTTTGATGTTGCTATGTTGATAATAACGATCTCCACTCTTTAAGAGTATAGACCCTTGGTCTAATCTAAATCTACGATAGCCTTTTATTCTAAAATCGTAGACTGTTATAAGGTTAGGCGTATCCCTATCCTCATACTTGAGAACTCCCCAAAACTTTCTGAAAGAGCCATCAATTTTACTAAAGCCACCGCAGACAATTCTACCGCTGAAGTGCTTTATAATTTTTTCATTTTTATTCATATGAACTCCATTGTTGTTGTTGTTTTTGCTCGACTGAACAAGCAGAGACATGAAATAAATCATGTCTCAATTTGTGCATTCGATTAACCGCAAAGGGCATCAAGAACATCGTTAGTCTCTTGATTATCTTGGTTTACCTCTTCACGCTTTTTTGCATTGGCTTTGTCTGTCGCTATCCTGACACGCTTTATGTCTGCCATATGCTCTTCAATCTGATTGATTTCATCCATTGTTAAATCAGTTGGAATGAATACAGTCTGATCGATGCCATCAACTTTTTTGGTTACCTCTTTGCCGTAAACCATCTTGGCGATTTTCTCAGCAAGTGTGACTTCTTTTTTGCCTGACACCATAGCTACAATCTTAGTTTGTGTATCAAGACCATTGTCTGAAAGTATTGATCTTACAAACTCAGGAGTTGCTTGAGTAGGTACATCAAAGAACTCACAAAATTTAATGCTATTCTCTTTGAGAATTTTTGCATTGCTCTTGCTCATACCACAATGATTTACGAGGTCATCATACATTGCTTGAGTGACTGCCTTTGCCACGTTACCGCTCTTAGTTCTTGGGAACTGAGCAGAATGTACGATGAAAGGTACATACTGATCTTGTACCTTGCTCTCATGAATAGATGCGGTATTCTCTTTGTTGGCATCCTTGAGACCTGAGATTTTTTTCTCAGCAGATGCGATTGCTTTGATGTTGTCGTTTGATAGTCCGAAATCTTTAATGTTTTGCATTGATTTGCTCCAATGTTAAGGTTGATAATTCTAGGACAAAGAGCAGATAACTGCTCAATGTTTCGACCTTTAAGGTCTCATCAGCTAGACTGTTTTTTCAAAATAGTTTGATAGCTCGTCAAATTTTTTAAGAGCTTTTTTGTTCTTGCTATTAAAGCTACCAATTTTGATTGGTGGATGGGCAATTCTTATTTGTTTCCATATTGAAACAATCTTGTTTGTCTTTTTCCAAACCACCGCAAAGTAAGTTACACCATCGATTACTTTTTTAATAATCTTGGTGTAGCTTGACATTGTATTAACTGTAAAATTATTCATGTTTGAACTCCTATTGATTTTTAAATAAAAACTTGCCCATGTCGTAGGCTGAATTAACTCTTAATCTGTCGCTCTCTGTAGGTCTTTCAGATATCTTGACACCTAATTTTAGGTAGTCATTTAAAGCAACCATGAAAGAATTAAATCTCCACCAATGGTAATCATCGTGGTGTGTGGAAATAGCATAGTCTAAACCTACAAGATTTTTTGAAATTCTGTATAGGCTATCAATAATACCTTGCTCTCCTATTCTCTCGATGTTATCCCATTGCATCGCAACACTACCATCAGCTTCAATGTTGATATCCAACATCTCTAAGGTATCGATTATCTTTTCCATTCTTCTTGCTATTGAAGCATCAGGATATCCCTGAGCATTGAAAATACCTTTTTGAATATTCTTATCATCTAATAACATCATGTCTGAACTCCATAAAAAAATTAACTGTTTCATACTTTCGTAATCATCAGGCTGAACACACATTCAGCTACAGTCTAGGACAAGGGGGCAACCTAATTGCCCCCACTATCGTTTTTCGATAAGCCGTACAGATTTCTAATATGTCTCAAAAATTCCTAGCAATCGTTACAAAGCTAAGTCCTCAAACCTTGGCTTATCTGTTTCCATGGGGAGAACCTACTTCCTCCAAGACCTCGCCCTTTCACGAGAATGGGATTTTTGCCAAATGATAGGGGCTGTCTCAATAACTAATATAATCGATTGTAAGATAAATACAAGCCCAAATATGTAAATATATGTAAATATATGCCCAAATGTTCTGTATCCCTTATCCACACTCAAAAACTTTTTTGCTAACTTTTATAAAAGTTAAAATTAACTTTCAGTAATGGTTTTACTTTAAAAAAAATAACTTTTAATTGGATTGTTTTGTTTAATGCCCTGAAACGTAGAGCTGAAGCTAAAAACGCTGAAACAAACTTTTTTGATATATGGTAGCCTAAAACACCTTTTGTTGCTGTATGGGCTTATATGGGCTATTAAAGATAGTTTCACGAAATGAGAAAACATTTACAGCATGTTTATGAAGTGCTAATTTCTGATCATTGATTTTATTGTTAATAGGTAGGTAAATTATGAGTAATAAAAAAGATGATAAAAAACCAAAACTAAAATTAGTTGGTGGCACACAAAAACCATTTAAAGAAACAAGACAAAAAGAACAGCCAATTACTGCTAAACAGTCAGAGTTTGCAAGGCTTGTAGCTGAAGAGGGAAAGACCGCAAGCGATGCTTATAGAGCTGTTTATAATGTTAGTCCTAGCACCTTAGATAAGACTATTTGGAGTATGGCGTCAGCTTTAATGGCTAACCATAAGGTTTCCAAGAGGATTAAGGAAATTCAAAGGCGTATGGATGAAGATAGGTTGACGAGGGCGGTCAGGCGTGAAGAGTATGTATTGAAAAGACTAACTGAAGAAGCTGACAATGCAGACAATGCATCAAGTAGAATAAGGGCATTAGAACTGTTAGGCAAAACTATATCTATGTTTAGCGATAAAGTTGAAATGGAAACAAAACAAACTGACAGAACATCTGAAGAGATAGAACAAGAACTAAAAGATAAATTGTCTAAGCTTTTAGGTAGCTAGAAGTTGGCTATTTACACCTCCCCTAAAAGTTAAAATTAACTTTTGTTAGACCCACCTACCCCGTACCACCCCTGTTGCGGTGACCCCAGCCCGTAGCCCCGTAGTTTATGTTGCTCACTAAAATACTAAATTCTGTCAAGAGGGGGTACCCTAACTTTTTTTTTGCTAATTTAACTACCCCACGTGCCCATGTATGTAAATATATGTAAAAAAACTAAAAAAAATTCATTTAGGGGGTTCCCTACTAGTTTATACTAGTATATATACTTCTTTATACTAGTATAACTTACTAGTTATAACTAGTATTATATAACTAGTTGGGAATTTTTTTTTGAAAAATAATATTATAAATCTCAATGATTTCAGAAAAGATAATATTTTATCATCAGACGAAGAAGAAATTTGTTCTGAATTAGAAGAGCCTGTAGTAATTGGTTGGGTGACTGATGAGTATGGGGAAAAATCAATTCATGTTTTATCTGCCGTTGACAAAGAAGAGTGTTTGTGGATGATTGATCTTGCTCAAAAGGTTGTTGAGCGTGACTCAATCGATGATGTAAAAGAAAATGAATGATTTATCTAGAATTTTAAAAAACGCATCAAAGAAACTTGATAAGTTTCCCATAGAAAAACAAAAAGAAATACTTGCTCTTGTAGAAGAGCTTAATGAGATTCAGGAAAAAGAGAAAGCAAGAAAAGAATTTTTGCCTTTTGTTAAAATGATGTGGCCTTCTTTTATTCATGGGAGGCACCATGAAATTATGGCGGAGGCATTCGAGAGAGTGGCCCGGGGCGAATTAAAAAGATTGATTATCAACATGCCACCCCGTCATACCAAGTCTGAATTCGCAAGTTATTTGTTTCCTGCATGGTTTTTGGGTATGTATCCTGAGAAGAAAGTTATTCAGACGGCACATACAGCGGAGCTGTCAGTTGGATTTGGTCGTAAAGTTCGTAACTTAATCCAAAATGAGGACTTCCAAAACGTTTTTCCGGGCATAGAACTGTCCACAGACAGTAAAGCAGCAGGAAGATGGAACACAAATAAGCGTGGTGACTACTTCGCTATAGGTGTTGGTGGTGCAGTGACGGGTAAGGGTGCTGATATTTTGATAATTGATGACCCCCACTCCGAGCAAGAGGCCACAATGGGTGAATATAACCCAGAAGTTTATAACAAAGTGTACGAATGGTACACATCCGGCCCTCGACAGAGACTCCAGCCGGGTGGTGCCATCATACTTGTTATGACAAGATGGTCAAAAAGAGACCTAACAGGGCAAATTATTAACAAATCTGTTGAAAGAGAAGGTTCAAATGATTGGGAAGTGATACAATTACCTGCAATTATGCCTTCAGGTAAGCCCTTATGGCCTGAATTTTGGAGTTCTAGCGAATTAGATGCCCTAAAAGCAGAATTACCGGTCTCAAAATGGAACGCACAGTACCAACAGGACCCTACATCGGAAGAAGGGGCATTAATCAAGCGTGAATGGTGGCAGGAGTGGGATAAAAAAGATTTACCACCATGTGATGCCATAATTCAATCATGGGACACAGCCTTCTTAAAAACGCAAAGAGCGGACTATAGTGCATGTACGACATGGGGAGTGTTTTATCACCCTGATGATGATGGCAATGAAAGACCTAACTTAATTTTGCTTGATGCATACAAAGAAAAACTAGAGTTTCCTGAGTTAAAACGTGCCGCATATGATAAATATTGGGAATTTGAGCCAGATCAAATGATTGTAGAAGCAAAAGCAGCAGGTTCTCCCTTGATTTTTGAACTTAGAGCTATGGGAATTCCTGTCACAGAGTTTACACCGAGCCGTGGACAGGATAAGATAGCTAGGGTAAACAGTGTAACTGATTTGTTTGCCAGTGGTGTAGTTTGGTGCCCACCAACAAGATGGGCAGAGGAAGTTATTGAGGAATGTGCAGCCTTTCCAGCAGGCGATCATGATGATTTGGTTGACTCTACTACACAAGCACTGCTAAGATTCAGACAGGGCGGGTGGATCAGAACAACAATGGATGACTGGGATGACGAACCCAAGTACAGAAGACCAGTTGAATATTATTAAGGATTGAAATATGGCTATTGAAAAACCTATGACCCCAATGATCAGAGATGAAGACGATATAGAGCCAACTGAAGTTAAAGTGGAGGTTGTTAATCCTGACGCTGTTTCTGTTGAGACAGAGGATGGTGGAATGATTATTGATTTTACCGGTGAGCAGGTAGAGGAAATAATGGGTGGTGAGTTTGACAGAAACTTAGCAGAAGAAATAGATGAAGACGAACTGCATCACATGGCAAGTGAATTGATAAGTAGTTTTAATGCAGACCGTCAATCAAGAAGTGAATGGGCAAAAAGTTATGTTAAGGGACTAGATCTTCTTGGTATGAAGATTGAAGAAAGACAGCAGCCTTGGGCGGGATCTTCTGGTGTATTCCATCCAATTCTCACAGAATCAATAGTTAGGTTCCAAGCTCAAGCTATGGGAGAAATATATCCAGCTTCAGGACCCGTGAGAACAAAGATTATTGGCAAAATGTCAAAAGAAAAAACAGAACAGGCTCAAAGAGTTGAAAATGAAATGAATTATCTCTTAACGGAAGAGATGACAGAGTATCGTGATGAAACAGAACAGTTGTTGTTTAAGTTACCATTAGCGGGTTCGGCGTTTAAAAAAGTTTATTATGACCCAATAATGGAAAGGCCTTGTGCAATGTTTGTCCCCGCCGAGGACTTTGTGGTTTCATATGGTGCATCTGATCTCATGACATGTGAAAGATATACTCATGTTATGAAAAAAACATCAAATGATATTATGAAACTGCAAAGTACCGGTTTTTATCGTGATATAGATCTTCCAGATCCAGAACCCGATATGTCAGATATACAAGAAAAATATGATGAATTAGACGGAGAATCTGCAACAATAGAAGATGACGACAGGCATACCCTTTTGGAGATGCATGTTGATATGGAAATGCCAGAACCATTTAACGAAGAAGATGGGATAGCAAGACCTTATGTGATTACAATAGATAAATCTTCAAGGGAAATATTATCTATCAGAAGGAATTATTACGAAGATGACAAAAAGAAAAGAAAAAGACAATACTTTGTCCACTATAGGTATCTCCCCGGGTTGGGCTTTTACGGAACGGGACTTATACACCTCATCGGCGGCCTCGCAAAAAGTGCGACATCAATCCTCAGGCAGCTCATCGATGCAGGTACATTGTCTAATTTGCCTGCTGGTCTTAAGGCTAGGGGTCTTCGTATCAAAGGTGATGATTCGCCTCTCATGCCGGGTGAATTCCGTGACGTTGATGTCCCGGGTGGTGCAATCCGTGACGCTATTACTTTCATTCCTTACAAAGAGCCGTCATCGGTATTGTATCAATTACTCGGAAACATCGTTGACGAAGGAAGAAGAATAGGGTCGGTAGCCGATATACAGGTTGGGGACATTAACGCCCAAGCCCCTGTAGGGACAACTCTTGCTTTGATGGAAAGATCTATGAAGGTTATGTCTGGAGTTCAGGCTAGACTTCATGCAGCATTAAAGAATGAACTTAGACTTCTTGCTGCTGTTATTAGAGATTACATGGATGATAAATACGCCTATGAAATGGAAGGCGAATTTTCAAGAACGAAAGACTTTGATGAAAGAATTGATGTTATCCCTGTTTCAGATCCTAATGCAGCAACAATGTCCCAAAGGGTTATGCAGTATCAGGCTGCACTACAGTTGGCACAGCAAGCTCCTCAGCTTTACGACATGGGAAAACTACACAGACAAATGTTGGAAGTGCTTGGAATTCAAGATGCAAGCTCAATTATAAAATTACCAGAAGACATTAAGCCTGCTGATCCAGTTACTGAAAACATGGCTATGCTTAAACAAGAGCCTGTTAAAGCTTTTAAATATCAAGATCATGAGGCTCATATTAGGGTTCACATGGCTGCGGCAAATGATCCAAAGATAAAAGAAATAGTTGGTCAGTCACCTTTTGCTGGAGCAATACAGGCAGCTTTATCAGCTCACATTACAGAACATGTTGCTTTTCAATACAGAAAAGAAATAGAAAAGAATTTGGGTGTTGCAATGCCTAATGAAGAAAAACCTTTACCAGAAGACGTTGAAGAAGAATTGTCTAGGGTTACTGCCGAGGCAGCTGAAAAACTTCTTAAATCAAATACTGCTGAAGCACAGCAGGCAGAAGCACAAAGACAGCAACAGGATCCTTTAACTCAAATACAACAAAGAGAGTTGGCAATAAAGGAGCAGGAGCTAGAACACAAAAAACAAATGGACATAGCAAAGCTGGAGCTTGAAGCACAGAAAGCTATGATGAACAACAAAAATCAAACAGAGAGACTTGAGTCTGAAAACAAAAGAGAGGGAGCAAGACTTGGCGTTGCTCTTACAAAGAACTCAACAGATGCTCAACTTCAATCAGAAAAGATTAAAAATGAGGCCGTTGCAGAGGGAACTAAGCTTGCTTTAGAAACGGTTAGAGAACTAACAAATGAGTAAAAATGAGACTATATACACCTACATTATAAAAAAAATTAGAGAAGAATCAGATGCTGTTTCGTTTCATTTAGCTTCAGGTAGAGTAAAAAATTTTGAGGAATATCAAAGACTTGTTGGGAAAATAGAGGGTTTATCCATAGCAATAGAATTACTTGAAGAAGCTGAAAAAAGATATATCGAAGATTAGGGGCTTTTCAAGTCGTCAATAGTTGTGTATATTTAAAATAACGTTATTTCAGACGATTGAGTCTGCAAGGTTACGGTGAACCTAAATCACTGCAAAAAGGAACAGAGATGTACTCTGCAGAAAAAATAAAATTAGACGAAGATACTACTCGTAAATTACCTGAACCACAGGGTTATAAATTACTAATAGCAATACCAAAGTTAGAAGAAAAAACCAGCGGTGGCGTTATTATTCCAGACAAACTAAAGGGAATGGAGCAGACAGCTTCTATTATAGGTTTGGTCATAGCAATGGGAAAAGCTGCGTACAAAGATGCAGACAAGTTTCCTGATGGGCCTTACTGTAAAGAAGGTGATTTTGTGATATTTAGATCATATTCTGGAACAAGATTTAAGCTCAGAGGTGAGGAATTTAGACTAATCAACGATGACACAGTTGAGGCTGTGGTCGATGATCCTAGAGAATATACGAGGGTATAATGGAAAACGCAGCAGAAAAAATAGAACAAGAAATTTTGGAAGAAGAAGATTCTTACGAGATTGAAGTTATAGATGATACACCTGAAGAAGATAGGGGAAAGCCTAAAAGGGCAGAAAATATACCCCCACAGATACCAGAAGATGATGAAATAAAGAATTATTCAGGTGATGTACAAAAAAGAATTAAACAATTAAAGTATGAATATCATGAAGAACGCAGGCAAAAAGAAGAGGCAAAGCGTTTAAGTGATGAGGCTATTACAGCTACTCAGAAATTATTAGAAGAAAATAAAAGGCTTAGAAAAACATTAGATGATGGCGAGGGCATTTTAGTTGAGCAGGCTAAAGGCAGGGTTCAGGCTCAGTTAGAAAAAGCCAAGCAAGAATACAAGGAAGCTTATGAGGCAGGTGATCCTGATAAATTAATTGAGGCTCAGGAAAAGCTAACCTCAATACAAAACGAAAAATACAGAGTTGATAACTACAAACCCCCAGTGAGAGCAGAGGAGCCTGCGGCCTACACACCTCCACAAAAGCAGGCTCCTGCTACTCCGAAGATTAAAGAGCCTACAGGAAGAGATAAACAATGGCTTGAAGCTAATACTGATTGGTTTCAAAAAGACGGATTTGAGGATATGACAGGTTACGCAATGGGCGTACACCAAAAGCTTGTAAGAGCTGGAATTAATCCACAGCTTGATACAGAAGAATATTATAGAAGAATTGATGATGCTATGGGCAAAGCGTTCCCAGAGCATTTCAACACAAACAAGCAGAATGTTGAGATAGAAGAGGTAACGGCACCTCAACGATCTGCTGGTAACGTGGTTGCCCCGGTTAATAGAAGTGCAAAAAAACCACGCAAAGTGCAGCTAACCTCCACCCAGATTGGACTCGCTAAACGTCTGGGAGTTACACCTGAACAATATGCAGCGCAATTATTGAAGGAGTCAATATAATGGCTAACAGAGATTCACGCACACTTGAAACAAGAGAAACATCAGAACGTAAAGTTACTTGGAAAAGAGCAAATGCTTTACCTGACCCCGATCCACAAGAGGGAGTTGAATTCCGATGGATACGCACATCAACACTTGGTCAATCTGATAACACCAACGTTTCAGCTAAATTTCGTGAAGGTTGGGAGCCAGTAAGGCTGGAAGATCATCCAGAACTCAAAATTATGCCCGATGTAGACTCCAAATTTAAGGGTAATGTAGAGGTTGGGGGACTGTTACTTTGCAGGAACTCAAAAGAAAACATGGATGCTCGAAGAGAATTTCATCGCAATGCTACTGCAAGTCAGATGGCAGCTGTAGATAATAATTACATGAGAGAATCCGATCCCCGTATGCCAGTACTCAGACCAGAGAAAAGCACACGCAAATAAAAAATAAATTTTAACTTTAATTTGAAGGAGACAGATATGTCAACAACAGCAGCTCCTTTCGGTTTAAGACCAGTTGGAAACCTTTCCGGAACATACAATGGTGCGTTCCGTCAATATCCAATACTGAGTACTTATTCTACAAGGATAGCATTCGGTGACATTGTTAAGCTAAATGATGCCGGATCAACTACCACTATTCAAAAGGATACTGGTACAACTTCAGCCACCCCTATAGGAATTTTCTTAGGGTGTCGTTATACTGACTTAAGCACAGGTCAAACACAATTCAGTCAGCAGTGGTCAGGAGCAGCTCATACCAACGGTATGGCTTATGTTTGTGACGACCCAAATGTTTTATTTGAGGTACAGGCAGACGGAACTGTAAATGACGATGACATAGCAGCTAACGTAGCTTTAGTGCAGGGTACATCAAATGCTACTTTAGGTATTTCTAGAGTATCAATAGATATTAGTACTGCCGCTACAACTGCTACTTTACCAATCAGAATTGTTGATTGGAAAGGTGGTTACGATGGTGATGAAAAGGGTACAGCATATCCAATTATGCTTTGCAAATTCAACACCGGTCATCAACTTGGTATAGGTGTCGTTTCTGGCGCTGCACCATCAGCAGCTTAATAGGGAGATTGAACTATGGCTATTTCAAGAGCGCAACTCCTTAAAGAGTTGCTACCGGGTCTAAACGCACTTTTTGGGTTAGAGTACCAGAAGTACGAAGACGAACATGCAGAAATCTATGACGTTGAAAATTCAGAGCGTAGCTTTGAAGAAGAAGTCAAGTTGTCAGGATTTGGTGCAGCACCAATAAAGCAAGAGGGCGCAGCTATATCATATGATACAGCTCAAGAGTCTTTTACTGCTAGGTATAACCATGAAACTGTTGCAATGGGATTTTCCATTACTGAAGAAGCAATGGAAGATAATTTGTATGACTCACTATCAGCGAGATATACAAAGGCATTAGCAAGAGCTATGGCTTATACAAAGCAAACAAAGGCTGCTTCATTGCTTAACACAGGTTTTGATTCTTTCACAAGCGGAGACGGTGAGTATTTATTTGCTACATCTCATCCAACTGTGGCAGGAGGCACTAATGCCAACAGACCTACATCTGGAGCTGACTTGAATGAAACTTCTCTAGAGCAAGCCGTTATTGATATTGCAGCTTTCGTTGACGAAAGAGGCTTATTAATTGCAGCAAGACCTAGAAAACTTATCATTCCACCTGCGTTAATGTTTGTTGCTACAAGAATTCTGCAATCAGAATTAAGAGTAGCTACTGCAGACAATGACACAAATGCATTAAGATCAAATGGGTCAATCCCAGAAGGTTATTCTGTTAACCACTATTTAACAGATAGTGATGCCTTCTTCTTGACTACAGATGTTCCTAATGGAATGAAGATGTTCGTAAGAACACCTATGTCAACTGCAATGGATGGAGATTTCAACACAGGCAATGTGAGATACAAAGCCCGTGAGAGATATTCATTCGGTGTATCAGACCCACTAGGTATCTACGGATCACCCGGTGCGTAAATAAACTACGAAGGGGCGTTATTCGCCCCTTTACTTTTTCCCTTAACAGTTACATTATGTAATTGACACTTGCCACGATAAGGAGATTTAAATGGCTAATACAACTTTCACAGGACCAATACGTTCAAAAAATGGTTTTAAATCTATCACAGAAAACGCAACCACTGGCGTTGTTGTTAGTGATATTACACTTTCCACATACACAGCTGACATCACTATTGCCGCCTCAGGCACAGCTTTCACAGAATCATCAATAGGAATACCAAGCAACTTTATACCTATGGGTGTTGCAGTAACTGTAACAACAGCTACAACTAATGCTGTTAATTTAGTTGATATAGGAACAGACGCAGATCCAGACGGATTTGTTGATGGTATCACAGCAGCTCTTAACAGCACAGGATTCAAGGGATTTTTCCCATGTAATGGTATATTAGGAATGTCTGGTGGTGCAACAACAGCAGCCACAGAGACAGCTGATGAAGTTGAGATTGTTATATCTGGAGCTGCAGGCGGTTCTGGTGGAGCTGTATCATTAAAGTTCTTTGGTATATCATCTAATTCACCAACTGCTTAATAGGAGGTTAATATGTCAGGTCGATCAGACGCAAAGGCATTTAACATTAGTCAAGGTGACGCTGCCGCTGTTCTAGGTCCTCAAAGATCTAGAATAAGACAGGTTGTTATATTTGGTAACGCCGCAGGTGCATTTACTATTAAAGATGGATCAGGCGGAGCAGACTTGTTGGTTCAAAGCTTTCCTGCCGGGTTGCACACTTTGAATATACCAGATCAAGGAATATTGGCTGAGAATGGAGCTTATATTCATGCATTTACAGGGTCTGGGAATAAGTTAACTTTGTTCTTGTCATAATGCCTGTTAATAAGAAAAAGGGTACTATGAAAGGTCACACTATATCTGGTGGTCATAAACGCCCCACAAAATCTGGTGCGGGTATGACTGCCAAAGGTGTAGCTAAATATCGTAGAGACAATCCCGGATCTAAATTAAAAACAGCAGTTACCGAGAGTAATCCTAGTAAAGCAAGGGCTAAAAGGCGCAAGTCATATTGTGCTAGATCAGCAGGTCAAATGAAACAGTTCCCTAAAGCAGCAAAAAACCCTAACAGTCGCTTAAGACAAGCAAGAAGAAGATGGAAATGTTAATGGAAAAAAACGTTCAATCACTGCAAATAGAATTTGCTGAATGGAAATCAAAACAAGACTATTTAGTAAAACATGTTGATGAGTTAAGATCAGATATGACAGATCTTAAAAAGGCTGTTTTTCAAGCTAAATGGATGCTTGTAGGTGCATTGACTGTTATTGCTGTTTCTAATACAGGAGCGATAACTGAATTATTATCGATGTTAAAGTAAATGATATCTAGAGCCTCAATGAAAAGTCAAATGAAAGGAAATAAAATGGCATTACCAAAACCAAGACCAAAGAATCTCAAAAAGAAGAAAATTGGTGACGATTTAGTTTCGGGAACAAAAAAGTTTTTTAGTGGTTTATTTTCAGGTTCAAAAAAAGAAGTTCCTGATAATAAAAAAAGCCCTATAAGAAAACTTGCTGATTCTAAAAAGGCAAAAAAAGATAATCTTATTAAGTCTCAAAAAGAATCTACAAACTTTATTGGTAAAAAGGCTGACGCTACTGTAGATCCTAGAATGGTTAAAAAGGCAAAGCCTGAAAAGGGTCCTATTGTAACCAAAGAGCAATTAAAAAAATCAGGTTTAAGCTTACGTGATTACATGAATTACCAACAAGGCAAAACAAGAAAGTCTGGGCCAGTTGTTCCTAAAAGAGTTGCTCCATCAGCAGGTGCTGGAAATGTAAAGTCAGATGACAGGAAAAGGAATGTTCCTATTGTGAAAAAAAAAGGAGGTCCTTTAATGCAAAAAAAAAAGCCAGTACAAAGAAAAAATATAGGTAAAATGTTAGAAACCTTTTCTCCTGCATACAGCATTATGAAGGGTAAGGGTCCTGCTAGCGAAATGTTAGGAATGGCAAAGCCAAAGCCTATGGCTGGCCCTCTTACTAAAGAGCAGCGTGAAGCTCAAGCACAGCAACAGATAATGGCTAATAGAAAAGGTACATCAAACAGAATGACTCCTATGACAGGCATGATGGCGGGTGGACCTGTTAAGCGTAAACGCTCACTAGACGGGTGTGCTATAAAAGGAAAGACTAGGGCTAAATAATGATCGATATTAGATTGCTAATCGGCAACAGCTGCACACAAACGATTTCAACAACAAACGGCACAATTGCGGTTGAATTTAGCTTAACTCTTGTTTATTAATAATAAATATATTAACTTTGAAGCAATGAATGTAAAACAATACATTAAAGTCAACTTCGGAACTTACCGAGACCTTGCAAAAGTGCTTAACTTAACACATGGCACAGTTGCCAATGCTATTTCGCAAGATGCTGATGTTTCGTGGTTGAATTTACTCAAACATTTAAGCAATGAATCAAGGCTGGATTAAACTGCATAGGCAGATTACAGAATGGGAATGGTACACAGACGGAAATACATTTCGTGTGTTTCTTCACTTAATCATTAACGCAAACCACAAACCAAAGCGATACAAAGGTATTTTGATTGAACGTGGACAGATTTTAACAGGTAGAAAGTCGCTTTCTGTTGCATTGGATTTGA
>LSRR01000096.1_pt1 | contig 19562 bp, 22 predicted proteins | sample 1162981 | NCBI WGS metagenome assembly LSRR01 (sample SAMN03256433, study PRJNA305521) | marine metagenome | biome: Estuarine; feature: Estuary; material: Brackish water; isolation source: iron chloride precipitation of viral particles from surface water samples | place: USA: Chesapeake Bay ... | reverse complement strand
GTAGTTTCTTCCTCAAATCCGCTTAAAATTATTCATTATTATTTCTTCTGCGTGTGTGTAATTGTTCGCCCAAACATATTCAGGAACATCTCCGTATTGAGCATTTGTTTCTATGTAATATAAATTCATGCACCAAAAATAATGTATTAAATGAAGATAACAAAGAAAAAGTTGTTAAAAAATGTTAATTATTAATTTTGTACCTTTGTATTAAAATATAACAACTATGCCCACAAGAAAACCATCTACTCCAGAAGCGAGAAGTCTTAAAAGAAAAGTTGAGTCTAAAGACGTTAAGTTAAAACGTAATAAAATAGTTGAAAAATCAAAAACACCAAGAAAAAAGGTTGTTAAAAAAACTATTCAAAGAAATAATAAACCTGTAAAAACTGTAAAAAGAACAGTAGAGAAAAAAAGGCTGTCATCAAAAGATGTTGCTAAAAACGTAAAAAGAGGTGCTGCTATTGGTAGTGCTGTTGGTAGTGCTATCGGGGCTTCGCATGGTAAAAAAATAAACGAAGTTGTAGCAAAAAGAAGTTATAGCATAGTTCCAGTTTATAAAGAAAATGTCTACGCTCCCACAACTAAAGAGGAAAGAATGAGAATGAAAGAGCAGCCAAAGCCAATAGGAACTAAGGTGTCAACTAATTCTTATGCTGGTAAAACATTTAGCGGAAAGGCTGGTAAAAAATCTCCAACAGGAGAAAAGAATAAAAGACATATATTGAATGCTTCTGGGCTTGGTGCTTTTGCTGGAGGAACAATAGGCTCTAGTATAGGCTCCATGAAAACAAATAAAAAAGTAAGAACCCGAACAGTAAACGGAGTAAATAAAACCGCACAAAGACAGAACGTAAAAGCTGGAATGAAAACAATGCGCTCTAAAAAAAGAGGGTCTAAAAGATGATAACTATGTTAACAAAGAACCCCGCAAAAGGAGGAGGTAAATCTCCTAAATACAAAAAAGCAACAACATATTCTCAAGGAACAAGCTATGCTTCTGGTGCTAGAAAGTCAAAAAGAAAAGCAGGAAAATCTATGGGAAAAATTGCTAAATCAGTTGGTGGTAGAGCGAGTTGTGGATATGTTGCTAGTAGAGGAAAAGCAGGAAAGAGTGCTTGTGGACAAGCTGCCGCAAAGCATGGGTTTAGCACAGTAAATAAAAAAAGCAAAACAGCTAAAAGGTCAACAAAAAGATAGTATTATGGCAAGAGGAAACGTACCAACAGGAAGTAAAAGCACAACAACAGTAACAAGAACTAAACGTAATGGTGTTAGTGGAACATTAGTAAGCACCACAACATCAAGAAGCGGTAGTTCTGCTCCAAGAAAAACTTATGCTCAGTTAGCAAAAGAAGGAGGTAATGTTGCAGCAGCTAAGGCATACAACGCTAAGAAAACATCTGAAAGTTTTAGACCAGATGCTCCTGAAAAGTTAACCCCTAAAAAGGCTTCTATTTCAACGCCTTCAACTACAAGAAGCATTAAAGGAACTCCAATGAAAACTCCAAGACCTAGAACGTCTAATGAAGATGGTAGTTATGGTGGAGGAACAAGTTCTAAGAACAAAGGAAAGTTAAAGAAAAAGGTAACAAGAACTGTCATTAAGGCTAAAGATAGAATAGGTGCTGCTAAAAAAAGAACACCAATGAAGACGAGTAAGGGAAAACTTGGATGTGGCGTTAATAGTAAGCGGTGTAAAGCACCAAAACGTAGATAATTAAGAGCCTCGATTTTTCGGGGCTTTTTTATTATATTTGCAATAATTAAATTTATTGTAATGAGAATAATTAAAAACAAAGAGGATGCTCTAATATTCGACTGGTATGGTAGGGATAAACTATTTAGGGCATTAAACGAATTAGCTGGAATAACTAAGAACGACATTATGTCTGTTATTGGGGCTAAGAATAATAAGCAATTAACAACAGCTTTCACATTTCCTAAAAAATGTTTTACAATAGAGATGATAGAGCAGTTTGCCTATTTACTTCGTAATGTTGATGGGTGGGATGTTAATGCTATTCTTAATTACATTAATTTTGGGGTGTCACACGCTTTAACAAGCAATTCTGCTATTGAAGTGGCGATTGCAAAAAAACTTTACAAGAGAGCAAAACCACAATCCAAATTCTATTTACAGTTTTTATACAACAAAGAATTTACTGAAGAAGAAATTGCAAGGTATAAGGAAAGAAAAAATTTAGTGAAGGAACTGCGACCTAAGCGTTAGTTCTGGTTTTCTGGACGAAGAGAATAACTAAGCATTTCTAATTTAGCTTTTAAGCCATAGTATTCCATCATATTTATGTTTATTGTGTCAGACATATCCTCTATGTACTTTGCTACCTCTAATGGAATAGAGTGTGTGACAACCTCCACTTGCTCTGTGTCTAAGTTAAAATAAGTGAAGTCAAAATCAACATATTCTTCCATTATACAAATGTAATTAAAATATTTAAGTTTTAATTACTCTATCTCCAATATCTATTAAAACTTATTCCTAAAGGTTTCTGTTCTTTTTTTACAGAATAATATTTTTCGTCTTTAGAGCGTAAATACATATTATCTCCAACTGTTATTATCATTCCTTGTTTTGTAAATGTTGTTTTAGATGCTTTATCATCAAACTTTTCAAACTGCTCTTGTGTGATTTCTTCTATTATTTCAACCTGCATATTCCCAAATTTTAAAATCTCTTTTTATTAAATTCTCATCCCACTCTGGAATTATATACCAATGCTTGTGACAATGATAAATAAACTCTGCAATATCTTCTGGCATTTCAAGCCATGTCTGACCATCGTTTAGAGTGTATGTGTTCTTTTCTAAATCATCAAGGTATTTAGATAATAGTTCAATATCGTTTTGAAACAGTATTTCTAAATTCTCTTCTGTGAATTGTAAGTTATACGCAAATGTTATATTGCCGAGCCTATGTTTCAAATCTCTATACCCAACAAGTCCTGCCCCTGTTTTAATATCCCCTAAGAATTTGTGTAATGGCTCTGCTTGCATTATGAAAGTGTTTTAATTAAACTTTCTTTTGGTCTAACGTATTCTTCTAACTTCTTAGCTTCTTTAATTAGTTCTTCTACATTCTCTACACCTTTTATCTTATTCATTGAAATAAGTTCTTTTAAGAATGTTAGAGAGTAGTTTTTGTATTGGAAGTCAATATCTGCTGCTTGTTGATTGTTTGCCATTTCTTTTTGTTTTTGTTTGGATTTAAATGAATTTGAATTATCTCTGTTATATGTCATTTGCTTAAATTTAAAAAGACATCGTATTTGCTAATGATTAAATATGTAGTCCCGTCTTTGTTATATTCTATGGGATGTGTGTTTTTGTAAACAATCCTATCCCCTATCTCAACATCATCTACATTACCACCAACAGAAACTACTTCTGCCTCTTCGGTAAATTCTTTTTTCCTTGTTTGTAGGATTAACCCACTTTTTGTTACCTCTTCCTTTTTCTTTGGAAGAACTATCAATATATCGTTTAATGCTTTCATTTATTTAAAGTTACTTTTACTGAACAATCATCAAAAACTTTCCAAGTGAAATACTCTTCTCCATTTGTTACAACAACATAATATCTATTTACGCCATAAGATTGTAAATAGTTTCTGTCTTGTACAATTTCTGTCACTTCTAACTCCCCGAATGTTTGTCCGATTTTACATCTGAAGAAGTTATTATCTCCCCCCACTTGTATATCAAATATGTTGTTTAAAAATTCCATTGTCGCAAATATAAATATTATTTTAACACTACCTACCTTTTATGTCATATCTTTTTATCATTCCTGATAAATTTATTGTTGTAGGTTTTCTCTCTTTCTTTTTAAGGTTCATTATTATGCATATCATGGAAGAAACTGTAAGGTCATATTTTGTCCAATTCTCTGGCTCAAAATCTCTCCAATCTTCTAAAAGCCTTTGGAATGGTTGGTCTTTGTATGAGCCATCTGCTTGTTGCCCCACCTCTTGTTTAACATAAGATGAAAGGCCATTCACCATTTGTGTTCTTGTATCTTCTCCTCTTGTTGATATTCCGAGTTCTTCCTTTTTTTCATTTAACGGATTACGTTCTATATATCCTGCATATCCCCTTTTACTGAAATAGTTTATTATTTCGTATTTCTGATTTTCGGGCAATATTTTACAAGAATAAAAAACACATTGCTTTATCATATCCTCAAAGAAATCATTAGGGTCTGAACGTCTGCCATGATATTGCATTACAAATGTTCTGTTAGGATATTTACCTCCAGATACAGTCATAACGTGACTACCAGCCATAGACATTCTTTTTTCGTCTTGTACTATCTTGTGTGAGAAAGGGTCACAGCTACTAACAAATAAATCAACAGCGGGAGTGCGTGAATTTCCTACAGAGGAGAATTTGTTTCTATCTTCCTCATCGGGCAACATAAACATTTCCCACATTCCGTCTTCTTTTGGTATCCACACTACTTCTGTATCGGGGACTCCATGTAGCCAGTCTAAATCACCTCTTACTGTTATCTTTCTTAAACTCTCTATTTCTTCGTTAAATACAATGTGGTGGTTTATTCTATTTATATCTAGTGGACTCACTACTTCAGCATACATAAATGCTTCCTTAGAGTTTAATGGATATTTACGAATGAAGTGAATTAATGAATCACCACTCTTATTCTCTCTTAAATACATTAACACTTTACGAGCTGTTTCTTCATCTGAATATCCCCACTTGTCTATTGTGGGTTTGTTTAGTTCTTTAGGAATGCTACCATCTTCTTTTGAGCTATGTCTATATCCTCTTGTAGCAGGTTGAAAATATCTATACAATCCTGACTTTGTTGTGCCGAAAGCATCCATTGTTTTTATGTCTGATTCTTTCCACAATGTTTCGTATTGCTTTAATGTCTTTCCTCCTAAGTTTTCCGCAGTGGAGGTGATGAGCATTTTTCCTAAAGCTGTTGAGCCATCTGCTAACACCTCCCTAACGATGTTATACAAGTCCATTATATTGCAGTTCTCCATTTTTGAAGCCTCGTCAATATATAGCCTCCAAACACCTTCAGAGTCATAAGCATTTTCTGTTGTGCTTCTAAAGTCTATTTTACTTTCTAATGTGTCCTCGTAGTTGAAGTATTGTATTTTAGTGCTACGTCTACTTGGCTGTGTAAACTCTAACGCATCTTTAGGGTCGGAATTTCCTTTGTGTGCAGGATAGAACAGCCAATGTCTATTTAGCTTTCTCCACATTTTAACCAAACGCTTAAAAATACTCCCCGCCATGTTTCCATTTTGTGCCTGTATTCCACATAACGCTTCTGGTATCATTGTGGCGTTGTTCATCAGTATTGACAATCCCTTGAAGGTATTGTGTGTAACTGTATATGCACTTCCTGCTAAGTAAACATTTCCTTCTGATTCTACACTAATACATTTAACGGGAATAGATTCTATCTCCTCTATCTTCTCAATACTTTTTATTTTACGTCTTGCACTTCTTGCTTTTCTCCATTGAGATGCTTTTCTTTCCATTTTATGCGGATTGAAAGAAGCATTAAATGAAGCCCTATAGACAGTACATTCAAAGTTTATTGATTTTATTTTAGCCTTCTTAGAGCTAACCATTACCTTCTCACCTAAAGACCTCATAACTTCAGCAAAATCATTTGTTATTGATTCATGCTTCTGTGTTATTTCTGACATAGCCCTAACAACAGATGATGTATGTCCATCAGCATCCATGAATCCTCTTACAAATTCTTTTCTCTGCTCTATTGATGAAAATTTATATTCGTCTGGTATTCTTTTTCCACCGAAGAGATTGTTTTCAGTAAATATGTGTCTTACATTTAGTAGTCTTAAAAAGTGACATCTACCCCCACTCCCACTTTTTATGTTGTATTCTATTCCAGTCCTATCAACTTCTTTTTTTAGGTTTGGTAGGTCTGATTCTTGACAGTGTATTATTGTCGCATCTGTATTACCATCCCCAAGCCAATAACCATAAATGTAAGGGTCTATTGGTAGTTCTTTTTCAGGGTATTCTACAGCCTCGTTTAAATCAAGATGCCATATTCTTTCTGGCTTACCGCTAGAAATTTTTATTAACCCTTCTTCTTTTATTTCTTTTGTTGTTACAACTCTTTTTTGACAATTGTCTTTATATTTTTTTCTATCGCTTCTATGTGTAACTTCCCATTGGTGGTCGTCATCAGCGTCTATATATGTCCTATCATCAAACCAAACCCTATTAACAGTTCTATTGTGTTGTACCTCTGTAGCGTATGTCACTAATGCTGGCTTACCATTTTTACCAAAAACATAATCACCCTCGTGGATGTCTAACATTTTCTTAAATCCTTCTGGCGTTGGTATTGGTGTGTTCACATCTAACGCTTTTCCAACTCTCCTGCTTGCGGTGAATATTATACCAAAACACCCACTCGCAACCTCAGCTTGCCTCCAATATAAAAAGAAATCTCTGTCAGCATCAACAAAGAATGGATGGTCGCTTACACGCCTCCTAATTCCTTTAATTGTTTTTACCACAGGAATTTTAGCAACATTCAAATAATACCAATGGTCGCCTGTTATGTATTCTAATTGGTCACGACAGAAAAAGAAATGTCCTTCTGTTCTTTTCTCCATTAACATAGGAATGAAAACGTCTTGTTCGTATTCATCATCCATATCTTTGAAATAAGAATATATCACATCTCCATGTTCGTCTAATTTAAACTCCACTTCTGGAATGTGTATTCTTTTAAATATTCTTTCGTCAATAGACTTTCCATATCCGTCTATTTGTTCTATTGGAGGTGGCTCTGGAATACATTTTATGTCTAAGCCTTGTATTTCACGTTCTCGCTTAAACTGATTGTATGCAGCGTGACATTGCTTTTCAGCTTCTGTTAAATATACCTTAGCTCTCTTCTTCATTTCCGATTAAATCTAATATGCTTCTTCCCTTCTTTTCTTTCTTCTCTTCTTTCTCTAAGGCGATTATTTTATTTTCTATGTCCTCAAGTTTATCTAAATAATTACTCAGACTATCTAAAAACACTTTCAATCTATCCCATGTCTTATCTTTGCTGTCGTCTATATTTGTCGTTAGAGAGTGGTTTTCTAAATAGACAACAATATCTTCTATTTGTTTTTTTTGCGCCCTGTAACCTCTTAATTTTAGGTTATTAGAAGACAATGCTAATATGGCGGAGATGTATTCTTCCTCTTTAAATCCTTTAAGCCTTTCTGTTGTTATCATTGTCCATCATATTTGATAAGTTTCTAACTAAATATCCATCTGGTTTTAGGTAATGTGTTATACCTCCCACCAAATTAACAATTACATTCTGACTCCCTACACAGAAAGAGATAATGTTTTTCTTATGAAAGCAAACTTCTCCTTGTGTTGTTGATGTTCCTTTAAACCATATCATAACTCTACGAACATTTGTCTATTTCTAATTGCTTGCATCTTCTCTCCTTTTATTATTATTTTGGCGTGTTGCTTTTTTTTGTAGAAATATTTATTTCCCTTTGTGTATGTTTTTGACTCTATCACTTCGCCAATAAAATTATCTGTTACATTTTGTTTGTGTACATATATATGTCCCTTTTTCTCAAAGCCGTCTTCTTCGTCTAAGATTTTTATTATGTTGAAGTCGTTACATATTTCTGTTATGTTGTATTCTTCGTCTGCTATCGCCACAACATTTTCGGGAACAATAAAAAACTTATTCAATCTTTCTATCCAATAATCCGCATTAGCTGTTACATAAATGTATTGTCCTTCTTTTACAAATGTTACATTTTGTGGAACTGCCTCTATTTTGAATAATTGTGGAATTTCTTTTTTTGTTGCTTCTAAGAATATCTTGCCCGACATTTTAGGCTCTCTAAAAACATTCGTGGCTATTATTCTGTTTATTGCTTTGTATGTGTCATTCTCTTTAACAGCAAACACCTCTGAGGGCTTTACGCAATAACAAATGTTTCCAAAATATTCTGTTGTTCTATCTGAGGCGAAATGAGAAAATATAATTGTGTCGCCTTCTTTTATGTCTGTGTTTGGTATCCCTACTTTTACAACTCCCTCTTGTGGTTTGAGGTCGTAATCACTACCCACCCTTTCGCTAAATATTTCTATCTCACCAAGTTTTCTTGTGTAAGGCTGGTCTAAGTCCACCTCTACAATGTAGTAGTTTAATGATTTCATTTAATTTAATTTCCTACAAATATAAGGAAAATAGCTTTATGGTAATAAACAATTTGTAAAATACAAAATGTTTTTGTATGTTTGTATCGTGGTTAGGGGTCGCTCCTCTGTAATTAGGCTATTGCACTTTGCCTCCCACATTATTTAAAAAGTGCAATAAAATAAAAAGTGCAAAAAATGGAAGAACATTCTAAAAACTACTATGCGGTTATTACTGCCCCAATATTGTATTGCAAAGAACTAAACGCAAGACAAAAATTACTATTTGCTGTTATAACAAATATGTCAAATCAGAAGGGATATTGCTTTGCCTCAAATAAGCATATTTCAGAGATAACGGGAACATCTACAAGAACAGTTCAACGTGATTTAACAGCCCTCGAAAATTTAGGTTTTATAGGTAGAGTTGTTAAGGTAGACGCTAATGGAAATGTTGTATTCAGAGGCATCCGCCCCATGACAGACGTGTCACTACCCCATGACACCCATGTCACCACCCCCCATGACACAGGTGTCACTATAAAAACAAACTTCTCTAAAAACAAAAAGAAAAACAATTACAATAATGTTATTACAGATAAAGATAATCAGTTTAGATTTTTTGATTGGGTAGAAAGAGACGGAATAAACAAAGTGTACAACAGCACAATGAGAAACATTGAAAATGGTATTTTTCCTCCAAGCGCACTACTACCAAAACATCTACTGAAAATGTTACTTGATGCTGGATGCGAAATAGACAAAGGAAGAGTGAAACAGAAACATTGACGAACACCAAATTATATCGGATTGTTGTATGTACAACAATTGTTAAAACAACTATAATGTTGTCCTAAAAATAGACAACATTCGGGATAAAAAATAAATAAAAAATAGTTGTATCTTTGTAGCGTAAATTTACAAAACAGAAAAAAATGAAAAAAATACTTACATTAATCGCAGTTCTCTTTTTAGTTATTGGGGTGAACGCACAATCGAAGTTAATCAAGATAACCAATTTTGACACTGGTGATTCTTTGGTTATTTCCGAAGCAAGAATATTCAAAGGAACAGCATTAACAGACAGCACTTGTCTTGTTGAATATTTAGGTTTTGGAGCAGAGAAGAAATCTGTAGTTTCAAATGTTTCTTTAGACTCAGTAAAAACATTAGCAACATCAAAACAGCTTGTTATTTATAACGGGTCAGCAAACTTCATTAACAGAAGTTTTATCTCAAATGCTAAAAACACTTCGGCTACAACATCAACAATGATATATTCGTTTGATGGAAATCCGATTAGGGTTATTAATTTAGATTATTCAATAGATTCTCTATCAACCCTAGTAAACCCTTAACACAAAGGAGGTATATATCTACGTTACTAAAGGGGCTTAATTGCCCCTTTTTTTATGCAATAATTTAATTCGGTTACATTTCGTATCTTTGCAAGGAATATAACTGAAACAATGGCAAATACTTCAACTCCAATAAACTTCCCTAATGATGCAGATTCAATGTCCAAGAAAAAGGGAAAAGAATGGAATCTACAGTTTCAAAGAGCAATATGGTCTAGTAGTCAATCTTACGGATGTCTAACTGATGATTGGATAAACAGAATACTAAGTCTAAGAGTTCAAGGTCAAGGAAACCCAGACATAGATAAGTTCAAGAACATTTTAGCTAATGACGGCAATTCAGCCTTTATGAATTTAGCTTGGGATGTTTCTACACCAATTCCAACAGTGGTTGAGAATATCGTAGGGCAATATATTAATCAAGGGTTTAAAGTAGATTTGTTCGCATTAAATCCAGAAAGCAAAACAGAATACGATAAGAAAAAAAGAGAGATGCAACTAAACAAGTTCTTAGCATCTAAATCTGAAGAAATAAAAGAACTCACAGGAAAAGCCCCAAAAGTAAACGAGAAAGAAGTATTTGAGAGTGAGGAAGAAATGGAACTACACTTAGAACTGAATTGGAAACAAGACGAGTGTATTTCTATGGAACAAGGAATTTCTTTTGTTCACAATGCCAATGACGAAAAAGAAATAAAATCATTAATGATTAGAGATTTGGTGGAGATAAACATTGCCGCCAAACGAGTGTATTTTGACGAAACCCTTTCCATTAGAGAAAGATATGTAGACCCTTTACGATTATTAACATCATACAGCAGAAAAGACGACTTCTCAGACATTAAATATGCAGGAGAAGAGATATTCTTTACAATAGATGATTTAGCTTCTATGACGAAGTTTACAGAAGAGGAACTTGCAGACATAGCACAATCAAACGCATCTAAAAATGGAAACGGTGCTTGGAACAGAGATTGGGAAAAAAGATATTATCCAGACAATTCAAGTTCACAAAGACCCTATGGAGATTTTCAAGTAAGGATATTAGATGCAGAATATTATTCTTATGATACGTTACAATACGAAAAAATCCCCGCCAAAAAAGGAAACGGATATTATTTCCAAAAAGTAAAAGACGGAAAACCTAAGAGTAGCAAGAATAAAATATTTTCAAAAAGAATAAAAACTGTATATCATTCTAAATGGGTGATAGGAACAGATTACATATTTGATTATGGGTTGAAAGAAAATATGTTGAGGGAAAAGATAAAAGGTTCTTATTCAACAGACACCCCTCTATCATTTGCTATTTATATGCCAAATAATAGGGATATGAAATGCAAGAGTTTGGTGGAGAAAATGATTCCTTATGCCAATGAAATATGTATAATGCAATTAAAAGCACAACAGCTTATTGCTAAAATGCGACCAAATGGAGTGGCTGTTGATGTTGCATCTATTGCAGGTGCTATTGCAGGACTTGGAGAAAAAGGATTTACTCCAAGAGATTTACAGCTTTTATACGAACAAACGGGTAATTATTATTATTCTTCAATGACAGAAGATGGTAGAATGATACCTAACCAAACACCAATTAGAGAACTTCCAGAGTCTTTAATGCAAGGATTGTCGCAGATAATAAACATGACAAACCACTATTTACAACAATTAGAACTTGTAACAGGAGTGCCTTTAAGTACAATAGGCAGCCCCGACAAAGATGCATTAGTTGGAATAGAAAAAATGAAAACAATAAACAGAAACAATTCAATTAGGTTTATTGAGAAAGCGTACAAAAACATTTTAGGAAGAACAAGTAAGATGGTGGCATTGATGATACAAGATGCACTAAAACTTGAAAAAGGAGTTAATGATTTTGACATGGCTATTGGTAGTGCTTCTACAGATGTTATAAAATTAGCAGAAAAAATCCACCTAACAGAATACGGAATATTCATTAATGTTTTACCAGATGCGGCAGAACAATCAAAATTAGAGCAACAAATTTTACAAGCATTACAAGCTGGCACAATAAAACAGAGTGATGCTATGAAGGTTACAAGAATAGGAAAAGAAAGCATAGAACTTGCTGAGAGGTATATGGACTTGTATGAAAGAAAGTATTCTAAAGAGCGTCAAGAATTAGCAGCTACATCATCTCAAGCTCAAGCTCAAGCACAAGCAGAAAGTGCAGCATTAATAGAACAAGCAAAACAACAAACAATAGCATTAGAGTGGGATAGAAAAGACAACCATTTAATGTTAGAATATAAGTTGAAAGCAAACCAATCCTTACAAGACCACGAAGAAGAAATGGATAAGGTGGAGGAGCAAGGAGAACAAAAGATAGAGCAAATTAAAACAGCTATGCAAAACGCACAAGTGGGGAAAGGTGATAAAGGAGAGGCGATAGCTGGTTCGATTCCTAAAGCGGCAGGAATAAGACAGCCTAAAGTACCACAGCCAATAGTGTAACTAAATGGTTAAATAATTTATTCTTATCTTTGTAGTCAAATTTAATTAAATCAAGTCTTATGGAATTAGAAAATATTCCCTCATTAGAGGATATAACGATGGAGAACGGAAACATATCTTTCAAAACTCCTGAAAATAAAAAAGAAAATGATGAAAAAGTCGAGCTGCAAAACGAAGACAGGAATCAAGAAAATGAGCTACAAAATGCCAGTGAAGAAAATGGCACAGAGGGGCAAGAAGAAGAAATAAAGGCTGAAAAGCCAAACGAAGATAATAACAACAGTTCTTTGAATGAATTGGTTACTTCTGAAACATCAACAGAAAAACCAACTACAGAAACAGACTTTGAGGAATTATTCTCAAAGAGGGTGCAAGAAGAAGGCTACGCTAAAAGGGAAGAGATTGAGAAAGAACTTTCTGAGAAGCCTATCACCGACAACGACTTCATAAGCGAATTGCTGAGGTTGGATAAAGAAGGTGTAGATGTATCTAAATCGTTTTTAAAGGAATATTTAACAGACTATGATAAATATAATTCTGATAATGTTTCTGACGCTGTAGAGTTGGTTAAAAGGCAAATTATGGAAACCGAAGGCTTAGACGAATTAGATGCTAAGTTTGAGATTGAAGATAAGTATGCTGCACTGTTTGATGAGTATGATAAAGATTCGCCAGAATATGAGAGGGCAAAGCGCAGGCTTTCGATTGAGGCAAAAAAATATCTGAAATCAAAAAAGGAACAACAATCAAAACTATCCCTACCAGACCCAAGCAAAACTCGTCTGAATAAAGAAGAGGTGATAAATGAATTTATAAAGGAGGCTCAAAGCAAACAAGCAGAGCAACAAGAAAATCTAACTAAATTCCTCACTAACGCATCAGACAGAATAGCAAGGAAGATTGATAAGGTGAACATTGATATAGATGGAGAGTCATACGAGTATGAACCTTCAACAGAAGTAAAGAAACAAGTGAAAGACGCAGTCCGTAACTACACATCATTTCTAGATAAGAATTTTATTAAGGATGGTAAATTAGATGAGGAAGGATTGGGGAGTTTCTTTGCAGAGTTCTACGGAAAGAAAGAAGTAAACAAGTTGATTAGAGGTCGGTCAAAAGCCGAAGGAAAAGAAGAGTTGATTGATAAGGATTTAAAAAACGCAACAAAATCCCCATCAAGCATTTCTAAAGATTCTATAGCCTCTGATGAGCAATTAGAAATAGGAAGACAGTTGTTAGGTAAAAATATATTCTAACAATAATAAACAAAAATAAAAATGGCTATACAAACAAATACACCTTCAGCGTTTTCGTTGTCGGCAACAAGCATGAACTATTTGACTTCAAGTCAATTAATTTCATCATACACCAAAGCTAAAGCTGAGGTAGACCCTAACATCGTTTATCGTTTCGGTAACGAAGATTTAGGAATCGAAGAAATCTTTATGAACTTAGGACAAACTTCTAAAAAAGGAGTAGAGTCAATTAGGTTTGAGCATTACGAAAAAGATTACATTAGAGAATTAGTAAGAATTGATGCTGGATTTACTACTGGAAGTGCAACTGCTTTACTAACAATCAAACAAACTTCAGATAATAATGCATACCCTTATGGTGCGCCAAACTTCTATGCTGCACCAGTTGTAGATAACGAGTATGGTGCTAATATAAATGTTGGTGACATTTTGCAATGGGAAAGCATAAAAGTAAGAGTAACAGCAATTACTGATGTGTACAGAAAAACAAACCCAGTTACTTTTACAGTTGCTACGCTTGATGGCTCTATAATTAACCAAACAGAAACCACATTAGTAAACTTAGGTAATTCATTTGCTGAAGGAACTGACCAACCAGATGGAAGAGAAACAAGATTGATTAAATATTCTAACGATATTCAAATCATCAAAAACTCTTACAAAGTAACTGGTTCAGCAATGGGTCAAAAATCTTGGGTAAAAGTACAAGGTGGATATAAGTGGTATTTAGAAGGTATCGCTGATACAAGAAAAATGCACTCTGGAAACATTGAATTATCAGCTTTAGTTGGTGAGAAAGTTACTGCAACTTCAGCATCTTTTAATGAATTAGGACAAATGGAAGGTATGATTCCTTCTATTAACGCTTACGGTGTTGTTGAGGGTTATACTTCTGGTAGTCTTTCATTAGATGACTTCGCTAACGTAGCAGATGCTTTCGCTAAAAACAGAGGTTCAAAAGAGAATATGTTATTTTCTGGAATCGGTTTCAAAAGAGAAGTTTCTGACTTACTTAGAACTTCAGAAGGATTAAAAGCTGGTGGTGTACAATACGCTGGTTTAGGTGGTGAGCAAAGAGCAGTGAACTTAGGCTTTGAGTCTTTCACTTACTCTGATTACACTTTCCACACTAAAACATTACAAGCGTTTAATGACCCTAAAACTTTAGCTGAAACCATTTACGCTAACTACGCAGTTATCGTACCAACAGGAAACACTACAGCTTTTGACTACGGTAAAACAAAAGTAAATGTTCCTGCTATGCAAATGGTATATCAAGAAGTTGATGGAGAAGAGAACGGATATGCTGAGTGGGTAACTGGTGCAGCAGGCGGTGTTTACACTAACGAGAATGACTCTATGAAAATCAACATGAGAACTAGAGCTAGTATCGAAATGAGTGGATTAGGAAGATTCGCTTTGATGACTGCCTAATACATTTTAACATAACACAAACAATTAAGCCCTGCCTTTTGGTGGGGCTTTTTTGTAACTAAACGGTTAAATTTATATTTTGTATCTTTGTGCTTTAATTTTAAACTAATTTAATTATGTCAAAAAAGATTACATTCGTTATCTCCGAAAGAGCAAACAGAGATACATTCGAGAAAGGGTATAACGCCCAATGGAACATCCCCGCATTAATTCAAGCTAAAGACACAAGAAAAGGTAGAAGTGGAAAAGCCTATCTTAGATATATTAGCTATGAACAAGATATATGGGCTGATAAACAAAACACAGAATTTGATTTACTAAAGCATAAACATGGAAATGCTGTTAGGCTAACAAAACCTTCCTTCATTGGAGGATTTTTACAAGTGGACGAAGACGACACATTATTGTTAGAGTTTTTAAGGGCGCATCCTTACAATGTAAATAATGCCCAAGCAAACGACCACAAAGGAAAAAAATTCTTAGAAATAAACAACGAACAAATAGCTAAAGATAATTTAGAACACGCAAGAGATGAGTTCACATTAATGAAAGCTATTTTTGAAATGCCATTTGAGGAACTAAAAACAACAGCATTAATAACTGGTGTTTTAAATGCAAGAGATATGCATTCTAAAACTGGAGATGAATTAAGAAATGATTTGTTAGTGTTGTCAAGACGTGACCCAGAAGGTTTTTATGCTGCCATTGATGATGATTTAGCAGATTACAAGAAACTTATTTTTGAAGCCTTAGCATTGAAGGTGTTGATTCAAGACGGTAGAAACTCAATAGAATACACAAACGGAAATAGATTTGTTTCTGTAGGACTTGGAGATGATGTTATTGAAGCAGGTGCAGAGAAATTAGCAGATAGAAATAACATTGATGTTTTAAATATGCTTAAACGCAGAATAAGACAAGTGAAAGGTGAAGATGTAGTTGCTCAAAACGAAGAGGAGTTAGAACAAAAGAGGGCTGACGTAAAAACAAAGAAAGCAATTAAAGACGCGCCAAACGGAAATGCTGCTGAAGTAGAAAACCTAACAATTGAAAGTTTAGTGGGATTAGCCGCAGATGCAGGAATATTCATTTCTAAATCTCCTTATTACAGTTTAGTAACAAACGAAGGAGAAGTTAAGTTGTATTTAGGTAGTGGTAAGAGTAAATGGAAAGCTGCTGCTGTAGAATATTTAGAACAGAATGAAGAAATATTAGAGATATTAAAAACCAAATATTTCATTCACAAACAAAATTCATAAACAAAAGAAAGCCTCACAGAAATGTGGGGCTTTTTTATTTATAAACGCTAATTCTAAATTTTGTATCTTTGCAAGTAAAGTAAACTACAACTAATGGCATTAGCAGATATAACACCGAAGTTAAATATCGACATTGATTTAACTCAAAACACACCAAGATTCACATTCCAAGATGCAACAGATTACACCACAGAAAGTGTAACGGTAGCAGATGTTCAAGGAAATATTAAACTTGTTGTTAATGGTGCAACAACTCCAACGTATGATAATTTAGATGATTGGGCTACTCCAGATATTGACGGAAGTGATAGCGGTCAAGCAAACGAAGACCTAACAAGATTTAGAACACAAGCATCATATATTTCTGCGCCATTAGATACTAATAATGAACTTGTTAGTGGGCTTTATGCTTTCACATATCAAGTAAGTGATGATGGTGGAATTACAACAGTAGTAACAACTGTAACCTACGACATACAATACGATAAGGTGACAGGAGATATTGATTACACAATCAACCTAAATCCACTTTCACCAAGTTTAAAGATAGAAGACACTACAAGTTATGCTGTTGATAGCGTAACTCCAACAAACGATAGAGCATTAACATTATACTATCCACCTAATTCAGCATTAGGGGGAAGCACAACAACTACAGCAGCAAGCCTATCTGTAACATCATTTAACGTAGGAATACAGAGTGCTAAGTTGGTTAATAATGTTTCATACGATTTTAGTTCTAAAGTTTCTACAACAGCAAGTACAACAGCGACAGGAACACCTGTTATAACATTAGACATATTAGACCAAATAACTGCCGTAGAGAATAAAATAGAAGTAGAAAGCATTACAAGTATATGTGACCTTTATTGTTGCGTTAAAGACTTTCTAACAAGGCTAAGACAAGGAACATCAACACAGAAAAATGCTTTAAGACAATTAGCAGGTGAAGTTGCTATTTATTTAGAAATGATTAGTGATGCTTACGCTTGCGGAAAAGGAGATGATATAAACACATACGTTGCAGCTATTAAAGATTTAGTGGGATGTAATGATGATTGTGGATGTGGAAGTGGTACAACGCCAACAGTAATACAAGCTATTAGTGTAGGAGGTATTCCCGTAAATAACAAGTTTGTTTATACAGGATTATCAAGCCCAACAACATACACAGAACCATTATTAATTGGTCTTACATACGAAACTACAGGAAGTCCAAGGAGATGTGATTTTGATGTGTTTATTGGTAGTGCAGGACAGTTAGATAACCTTTCGGCATTTGATAGTACAACAGGAAAGATGACATTTAGTGGTGCTGTTACAACTACATTCTCAATAGTAAGATATAGATAATAGAACATGAAAAAAATAATATTAATATTTCTTTTTGCAATTTATTCTGCATTTTCATTTGCGCAGGATACGAGTGCTGTAATTATACAAGACCAAGCAATAAAATACACTAACTTTCAATTGTTTTCAGATTCAGTTAGATTTAGTGGAATTGGAGGAAGTGGTAGTGTTTTAAGAATAACAGAGGATGGATGGGTTTATATAGATGTAGGAACACAAGACACATTAATAGATACATCACAAGTTGTAAATTTAAACAAATACCTAAACTTAAAGCAAAACATTATTTATGGTGCTGATAGTATTACAATAAGAAATGATAGCATATTTTGGAATGGGGTTTCTGTAAATGGAGTCACTGGACTTATTGATAGTTTAAATGCAAAACAAGACAATATTATAGCTGGTAATTACATTTCTTTTTCTGAAAATACAATAAACGTAACAAATATACCTGTAACATATATTACAGGGGCGTTAGACAGTATAAACACAAGGCAACGAACATTAACAGCAGGAACAGGAATTACAATATCAAACGATACAATAAGTTCTACAGCAACAGGTTCTGATGGAGATTGGACAATAAACGGTAATTACATTTATAATCTATCTGATAGCATAGGAATAGGTGTTTCTGACCCTTCTGTAGCTTTAGAGATAAATGGCAGGGCAAAAATAACAAACATACAAACAGGACTTACAGTTACAAATACGGGGGCATCAACAGCTTTAAACCTTATTTCAAATGTAGCAGGAAGCGCACTAACAATAAATAGTGGAGTAATAGACAGCCTATCTAACGATGCTACATTATCTGGAAATGACGCAAACGATATAGTTTCTGAACAAGCCGTAAAAGGATATGTAGATAATAGAATATTAAACGATACAAGAGTAAGTTGGGCTGCCGATGTCGATACAAGCGCAAGAGTAGATGGATTTGTTTTAAAATGGAACAATGGAACTAAAACTCATTATTACGACACCGCAGGAGCAGGTGGAGGAGGTGGTACATATTTTGCGGGGGCAGGTCTTCAATTAGCTGCAAATGTTTTCTCAATAGCTAATGATGGTGTTGAAACTTTAATGATACAAGATGATGCTGTTACATACTCTAAAATACAAAATGTGGGAGGTAATAGTATATTAGCTAGGACAGCCTCTGGTAGTGGTAGTTTAAGCGAGGTATCGTTAGCATCAAGTAGATTGTTAGGTAGAGGAAGTACAGGTAATGTGGCAGCAATATCACTAGGTAGTGGATTACTTATGTCTGGTACAACGCTTTCTGCAACAAACACTGGAACAGTAACAAATATAGCATCAGGTAATGGAATGAGCTTCTCAAGTATAACAACAACAGGAACAGTAACATTGGGAACTCCAACAACGCTAACAGGCACTACAACAAATGCAGTTACCACAACAAGTCATACACACGCTTTGGATTTTGAAACATTTAAAAATAATACAAGAACATTTTATTTAGATACAGCAAGAGTAGTTGGGGATTTTTTATCTAATGGAAAATTACCAATTACTAACCAAGAAAAGGTGATAGCGTTCACACTATCTAGAAATACAGATAGCGTTAGACTAGATGCTGGATATTACACAGTACATGGAATGGTGGATATTGAAATTACAAATGATGATACAACAGCTGGAGTTGCAGGTTTTTTTCAAAACTACCAAATAAATGCATTTGTTACAGAAGACGCTCAATCATTAGGCAGAACATTAACAGGAACTACCACTGTATTAGAGACAGCAGAGGCAAACGTTACACCGCCATCAATAAGAGACGCTGACGAAAACCCTTTAGATGGAACAGTAAGATTGCATTTAGTAACAACTCCTGTAAAGTTTTATTTAGATGGAACTCAATTTGTGGCACTAACAATAAAGGCAACATACCCAAGTCCAGAAGATTATGTAGCACATAAAAGGGCAACAATGATAATAAATAGAGTTGTTGATTTTGATGAACGAGAAGAGCAATTACCAGATATAACAGAAGAATAAATGGCAGACGAAATAAATTTCATTAAAGAACGAGTAGAGGACTTAGGAAATAAATACCAAGCATTTGGATATTTAGCACCAGAGGAATTTAATCGTGAAATAAAGCAAGCCCAAATGGACGAAATATCTGAGCAAAGGTTGAGATATGAAATGGGTACAATAAGTAGTGATAATTTAGACAGTTTAAAAATATCCACC
>LSRR01000242.1_pt1 | contig 19799 bp, 29 predicted proteins | sample 1162981 | NCBI WGS metagenome assembly LSRR01 (sample SAMN03256433, study PRJNA305521) | marine metagenome | biome: Estuarine; feature: Estuary; material: Brackish water; isolation source: iron chloride precipitation of viral particles from surface water samples | place: USA: Chesapeake Bay ... | reverse complement strand
AACACCAGTGTACTCTGCAATAATCTGACTAACTGTCTTTATGTTTTGTTGTTCGAATCCTCCTGCTACGTTATAAATCTCGCCACTCTTCCCATGCTCAATCAAAGTCATTACCGCTTCTGCTGTATCATCAGCATGCAGCCAGTTTCTGTATGGTGCACCATCATTGTGTAGTGGAATCTTACGACCCAAGCTCAACAACTTTACAGCTTTTGGAATCAACTTCTCAACATATTGACCGATACCATAGTTGTTAGTAGGCCTAACAATCATGTAAGGTACTTTGTGAGTTCTGCCCCAAGCCATAATTAACATATCAGCTGCAGCTTTTGTAGCTGAGTATGGATTACTTGGTTTGAGTAGATGCTGCTCATCATGCGCACCTTCTTCGATGTCCCCATAAACTTCATCCGTACTGAAATGTAGTAAGGTTGGTTTCTGTGAGTTTTCGCTTCTATGGTTCTTGATTAATTCTAGCAGATTGTGTACACCATCAATGTTAGACTTAACAAATTCTGTGCTGCTAACTATTGAATTCCCAACATGCGTTTCAGCTGCTGTGTTGATTACATAATCACAATCGTACAGAAACTTTAAATCGTTAATATCGCAATGCACAAAAGAGAAATTAGGATACTTACTAAACTCATCTAACAATTCCTTATTAGATGCATAAGTGATCTTATCAACCCCTTTAACATACCAATCTCTCTCTAAGCACTTTCTTGTCACATAAGATCCTATAAAACCTAAGCAACCAGTTACATACACTACTTTTCTTTTCATATCAAAATTATTTTTTGTCTAAAAAAGCCATCCAATGATCAACCATCTCATCCATCATACTCTCGAATGTATACTCAGGTTTCCAACCTAATCGTCTTATTCTAGTAGAATCACCTTTGAGATAAGGTAGCTCCTCTGGACGTAGGAATTTCTTATCTTGCGTTACATAATCCTCATAGTTCAAATTCAAGCTACTAAACACATATTCACACATATCTCTCACAGATCTCGTCTCACCGGTAGCTACAACCCAATCTCCAGGCTCATCTTGCTGCTGTATTAGATGCATTGCTTTTACGTAATCTTTAGAATGTCCCCAGTCCCTATAAGCATCCATGTTTCCTAAAACGAGCTTATCCTCTAAGCCTAGTTTAATAGAAACCGCTGCCTTAACTACCTTGTTGGTGACAAAGTTTGAACCTCTACGAGGTGATTCATGATTAAACAATATCCCATTAGATGCGTGTAATTTGTAAGCATTTCTGTAGTTTCTAACAATGTTGTACCCAAACACCTTAGTGCATCCGTAAGGTGATACGGGATTCATTGGTGTTGTCTCTCTCTGGAACCCGTCCGGATCGATTGATGAACCAAACATTTCTGAAGAACTTGCTTGATAAAATCTAGCGTTGGGACACGCTCTTCGGTAAGCCTCTAACACATTCAGAACTCCTACAGCATTAGTTTGTGTTGTGAATTGTGGCACGTCATAACTTATTCGTACGTGAGACTGTGCTGCTAAATTGTATATCTCATCTGGCTGAATCTCGTCTAATGAGCGTTCTAAGCTTCCTTGATCTAAAAGATCGCCGTAATACACATTCATGTTTGCTCTTGCGTATTCTATACGGCTTTGCTGATGTTCTGGTACAGAATTTCTTCTAACTATTCCATGAACCTCGTAACCCTGTTGCAACAGATACTCCGCTAAGTAACTTCCATCTTGACCGTTAATACCGGTTATAAACGCTTTTTTCATTTTTATTTTATTTTTTTTCTGTTATTAAAATCACCAAAAGATCTTTCGTAGATGGTTTTGCCTTTATCGGGAGATTCAAATATTTTTATTTTTTTATCTACTTTTATTTTTTCTTTTTTATTATCTAATACAATGACACAAGGGGTTTTGCTGTTATTGAATTCACTATATACATCCGTAAAATTATCACTTTCTTTTAGTAAAGTGAATGGTAAAAGTGGTTCACCTTCACCACAACTTACCATGTCCCATAATTGATATTTCATTTTTTAAAAATTTTCATTTGTGTTAAATCTGGCCAGTCTTGTGTTGTCCATTTTCTAGGCTCAGTTGCAATTGCTGCAGGCAGCTTGTCTAAGCCTAACTGAGCTGTTTCTGGTGTCATGTAGTAGTGATAACCTACTGTGTCGATGTTCTGATCTCGCCATGGTATATTAGGCATTCGACCATCGTATGACATCTGTTTCAGCCGCACGGCATCATGCTCATTGTCTAATAATATCATACCACCTCGTCCTAAGCTTAGGTGTTTTTGATATTGGAAGGATAGATTCATAAACGTACCCGGAACATAGCTGTTTGGTTTCCATAACACTGCTGCATCAATCACATCCTCCGTTAGGTAGTAATAATCAACCCAATCCTCATTCTTCCATAATAAATCGATCCACAATTTGTATGCCAAGAATGGTATCGATAGATATGTGTTTTTTGGAACCTGAATATGATCTACAAGGGTATGTCTCAAACACAACTCAACTCCATGAGTACAGCTATCAACAGCAACTGCGTAAGGTGCGCCAAAATAATTGGCAATTGCATTTTCAAAATCCTCTACTACTTTAAAACTCATAATCTAACTGTTTTGCGTTTTCTAATATTACTGTTTTATTTCTCAACTTGATAGGTTTAGCGGGTGAACCTACGTAAATTGTCCAAGGTTCTGTGTCTTTGGTTAAAACTGAGTTAGAACCAACAACCGATCCTTCTGCTAAAGTGACTCCTGGCATCACTACGCTATTAACTCCAACGCAAGAAAATGCTTTAAAAGTTACAGTTGATGTTTTAGGAGACCTATACTGAGCAGGTACCTGAGGATTCATCATTCCTTGAGTAAAGTCATCACTACCACATAAAATCTTACTGCCAGCTGAGATGCCACTGAAGTGTTCCATGATCAGTACACTATCAGGGCCACCGATGATGCAAACATATGGAGCTATGTGTACATAATCCCCAATAGATGCTGATGTTGATATATACACGCCCATATCAATAGCAACATGGTTTCCAACTTCTACGAATTTAGGATGCTTTATTCTACTAGTAGCATCTACATACAAATCTATGCCTTCTTGTTTAAAAATCGATCCCTCCATTTATTTTTATATTAGTTCCAGTCACATATGGAGTGTCTAAATTGCTGTGGAATGTTGTAAGTTAATCCTCCATCAAAGTAACCTAGTTGAATACTATTGCAGTTGATGTTTTTTGAAGAATTTTCTAAAGCTACAACTTTAACTAACGAATCAATAAAACCTTTACATCCAGCGTACACTCCAGTACCTACAACCGGTCTCTCAGCGAGAACCGATGAAATAGTGATTATTCTTCCATATAGGTTGTTTCTCATGTTAGCTAAACAACTTCTTAATATGTTAAGGTTTCCTTTTATGTTTATATCAATTTGTTTGTTTACCATATCCTCATCGCATACTGGTAGTTTGTGAATAAAACAATCATGATTGATTCCACTCATATTAATTACTATATCAATATCATTAGTCTCAAAAAAATGTTGAACAGCTTTACTATTAGTAACATCTAAATCTCTGCTTCCTAAGGATAACAGCTCATAGTCGGTGAGTCTTTCTGTCACTTGAGAACCTAATCCTCCTGTGCCTCCAAATATAACAACTTTTTTCATACTATAAGAAAATCTTATCTAAAACCTGACCCTCGTAAGGTCCAGTTTTATATTCATACACTAAAGTATCGTCTTCTAAAATCTCATAAGTGTGCCCTCCCTCTAACGTAAAAGAAGCGTCTCCAGGATACAAGATGGGTGTAGCAATTATCTTATCATCTGTATCATAGAATATACATTTCACACTTCCTTGAATAACAATCCAACTCTCTTGAGCAATGGTGTTACGTGTACGCTCCTTCCAGATATGCTTATGAGGTTTGAACGTTTTGCCTTTGTCCATACCAAGGAGAGCACATTGTATAAAATTATATTCGGACACTACTTCCTTTCTTCCTGGCGTCAAGTCCTCTTTACGCACGATTATGTGTAAGAGTTTGTTGGGATCGATTTTGCTGTAAATGTTATCCATAAATTACTTGTTTTATGTATTGCTCATATATTTGGTCAGAGTTAAGAGTTAGCTTGTTAGCGATATCATAATTATTTCGTATTGCCTGCAACTTCTCCTTATATATCCTATCTCCATCTAATATAACACTTTTTACAATAGATTCCAACTCTTCTGCCGTATTAAACGTCAATATTCCATCTAAATCAAAATGATCACCGATGTTTGGTGTTCCGTAATATATTGGAATTGTTCCAGTAAGAAAGCAATCGCTAATTTTCTCTGAACATTCGTTCTCAGCATAGCTGTTCTCGATTGCAATAGAGAATTTGTAGTCCTTTAAACCTTCAATTTTACCCACAACTGGACGAAACCCTATACCAAACATATCAATGCTATCACCATACCTAGTTGACATTATATGCTGCACGAAGTGTAGTCTTTTTTTATGTCCTTCCAAAAAAGCTTTGTTAGATGAAATGCAGGATATGAGTTTGGTTTTGGTGTAGATGCTTCTTAGACTATCATCCACCAATATTGGCCACTCCTTTGTGTGTATGTTTTTGTTTAGACAGCTAAATAAGCACAACCTTAGTTTTGCGTTGGGTAGTTTGAGTAGCTCTGTGTTGTGTGTTAGTATCAAAGCGAAAGAGCTGTGTTGCTCCTTAACTAACCTATACACTTCTTGCTGATCCACACTGTATGTAGGACTTTCATGTAAGTCAGCAATAATCTTTCCCTTTGGAAACGGTTTATGACCTTTGAGGTATACTAATAAATCTTTGTCTGTGATTATTGTCACATCAAACTCACCATACTCTTGCCCATATACAAAACTAAAGTGCTTAGGTATGTAGTTTGTCTCTTGAAAGTAACCTATAACATTAACTTGAGGCAATTTATCTCCTGACAAGCCTTCTTTATATGTTTTTCTATTTCTTATTTCAACCTCATACCTACTGTTATCCGGGTGCTCTCTTTCGTGTGTTCTGGTCTGATTAGTCTTGCTTTGATTATATACGTGAGCATAGAAGTCTATCTTTTGAATCTTATCGCTTGGACACATCTCCATGCACGGATACTGAAATGCTAGATCAGAAGCGTGCCAGTAGTATTGATTGTCTTTTAGGTCTTTTAGATCTTCTAGCTTAATTGCTTTTAACAAAAACGCTCTATAAGTTCTTAGATGGGAAGCTCTCCACAAATCTCGTCTATATAGTTTATGCTTGTGGACAAAGTCTGAGTATAAAGTTGATTGTGGGTGTGGTAGTGTAGGATCTGCTTCATGACCGTTCCACACTACAAATCCACCATAAGTCATCCAACAATCTTTCTTATTGTAAAACTTATTTAATTTTTCTAAAGCCATCTCATCGTATAACCAATCATCACCATCTAGGTGAACTACAATCTCAGAATCATCTTTTACATATTCCTCTAAGTTGTGAAAGTAATTGTACATAGCTCCTTTGTTTTCGGAGTTTTTAATGATGGTCCAATTAGAAAGATTGCCAACGTGAGACACGACTTGCTCGTAAGTATCGTCTGTAGAAGCGTCATCAATGTAAACTACTTCATAATTTTTGTACGTTTGGTTTAGGATACTAGCTAGGTTATACTCTACCCACTCAGCGTTATTGTAAGATGGTGTTATTATTTTAAATTTATTTTGCTTCTCCATGCATCTATGTTGTAATGTTGTGAATAATTAGCTTGTGCTTGTACGCTGCATTGTTTATAGAAGTCTTCGTCTTCTCTTAGTTGAATAGCTAGCTTACGTGCCTGCTCTATGTCGTTGACTGATACGGATAGTTGTGGATGGCATGTACGCTGAGTATCAACATCTACATTACCTATGCACGGAATACCAAGGTATGCACAATTTAAACTAAAAGTACCAGCTGCTACTGTGGGCATTAGATGCACTGCGTATTTGAAAGTACTAAGGCTCTTTATCCAGTCTACCCAAGACATTCGTGGAAGGTGTGAAAAGAGCTGCTCTTCTCCATCCCTCATTGCGTGTGAAGTTTGTCCCCAAATAGGAACGTCAAATTCCTGTGCAATCATGTAACTCTCAAAACCACCATACCACCTTGCAAAGTTACCTCCTATCATAACCTTTTCGTCTGGTTTGGGTTGGATATCTGCAATACCATCCTCAATCATCAAAGTAGGCATTACTGATACACGCATGCCTGGATATAGTCCTCTATAATATAAAGCATCGGATTGGTTGTGAGCAAATATTCCATCACATGAAGCAACTATATTGTAGAAGTTTATTTGATCTGCCAGACGGTAATCGTTAAACCACCAATGTGGTCCTTCTTGCATATAAAACACTCGCTTATTGGTTTGCTTTAGTTTATCAATGAAGCTTGAGGATAGCAAGTCACTTACTGGATTAGGTTGTTTTGACAATTCTGATCCGCTGGCATCCAAGAAAACGCGACCTTTAGGAAAGATTACCACCACAACATCATACCCCGCAATCGAGGTACGAATATTATGATGATCGGCATTTAAAGCGTGCATCCAAGCAAACTCTGTACGCATGTTGGGGTGATCAACTAGGACCTTTCCCGTAAAGCTCATCTCTGTTAGGAACGCAATCTTCATCTACTTAAAGAACTCTTTTATTTTATCACACACGTAGTCTACATCTTCAATGGTCATTCCGTGGTGTGCTCCTAATAGAAAACCATTCTTCATAATAGTATCTGAGTTTTTAAACTCTTGCAAGTATTCACGATAGATTGGATGTCTTGTTACATTACCTGCAAAAGTAACCCTAGTCTGTATTCCATTTTCTTCCAAGAAATGAAGCAATTCGTATCGCTTACCAGTCTGCAAAGGTACTGCTAACCAGTTAGGTTTGATTGAGTCGTTTGGTAATACTAAATCTCCAACACCTTGTAGGTTTTCAATGTACCGCTCTATGTTAGCTCTACGGATACCCTCAAACTGTTTAAACCGCTCTAGTTGAACAAGTCCAAAAGCTGCATTCATCTCGGAAGACTTGAAGTTGTACCCCAACACCCCATACAGAAACTTATGATCATATGGAATGCCATCTACGGTGTGGTTAAAACGATCTGACATAATTTCAGAATCATCTCCCATTCGTCCCCAATCTCTAAACTGTAAACATATGTTACGAAGCTTTTCATCATTAAACATTACCATACCTCCAGCACCACCGGCAGTAATAACATGACTAGCATAAAAGCTGGTAGTTGCAATATCAGTCTCTGCTGTATAAGTCACAGTATCTGCCGAATCTTCGATTAAGATGATATCCTCACGTCCCATCGCAGCTAACCCATCCTTCAAAGCTTTCCAATTCGGTTTGTTACCAATTAAGTTTGGAATCATTAACACCTTTACATCATCGGTTACTGCTGCTAATACCTCATCTACTTGTGTAACGTAATCATCCAATCCTACATCCACAAATACTGGATCTAATCCTAGCTGAATGATTGGTGCTAGTGTTGTTGAAAAGGTACACGCTGGTGTGATTACTTTTGTTCCTTTTGGAAGTTTTAAAACAGCTAATGCTAATAAGCATGCAGAAGAACCAGAGTTTACAAAGACACCATATTTCTTACCAAAGAAAGCGGCAACCTTTTCTTCGAACTCAATTGATCGAGGACCAAATCCAGCAAGCCATCCATCTCGAAGGCAAGTCTCAACTGCTTTAATTTCTTCTTCTCCGTACGACTCAAACTTATTTGGAGCGTACCATATTTTTTTTGTACTCATAATTATCGTAATAGTTGTTTTGTTTTATTGTCTGTTGTACTTATCTGCTAATCTAATAATATCATCCTCACCGAAGTAGGTTCCTGTCTGTATTTCGATAAAGATCAAAGGCTCATCGATTGCTTTAACTGAGTGAATTGCTCCTTGTGGAATCTCTACTACAACTCCAGGCTTCGCCTCTACCCAATCCGTTCCAATTAGTATCTGCCCTCTACCAGAGATTATCTTCCAAAGCTCAGAGCGCTTGTTATGATATTGCACGCTCAGCTGCTCACTTGGTTTGACTGATATGCGTTTTACTTTGCAGTTATCTGAGTCTAGTAGTACCTCATAAGTACCCCATGGCCTTTCCTCACAGTTGTTCATAAAAGTTATTTTGTTTTTCTTGTCGTTCGATTGTCTTAGGGTGCAACAAACACCACTCATCGTTAAGAGGTAGATATGATAAAGTCATCGCACCAGCAATCACCTCATGCACTTTACCTTTCCATGCAATGCTAGGATCATTTCTATAGATGCGAGTTTGGAAGTCTGGAAAGTTTACTCTACCCTTCTCATCGACTCTCCATCCCCATTTCTTGATATGCTCTTGTGTTAATCCTTCTACAGTATTGATTCTAGGTACACGTATTAGATCGACTGGATTGTGTGCTAGCACTTGTGGCAACACTTTAACTACATATTCACTAAGCATCTCATCAGCATCCACTTGGTAAATGTAGTCTCCACTGCAAAGTGAGTTGAGATAGTTCTTGTGAGCTGCAAAGTCATTGTTAAGTGCGTGATAAGCTCTAAATACGTTTTGATCTTCGCACTCTTGTGCTACCGTCTCTACATACTCTCGAACTTCTGCTGTGGAGTTTGTCTCGTCAATGAGTATAACAATCTCGTCTTGCTCGCTTTTATTCTTGATTAAGAATTCAACAAGCCTTTTGAGTTCGTCGATCTCATTGCATACTGGGATTGCGTAGCTTATTTTCATTTTACCTTCTCTCCCGTATTAATTGCTGCGATAACTAATTTAAGGTCTGCTGCGTTTCTCCACCTGATAGTTGGATATGATTCAAAGAATTCTACATACCAATCATCGTCGTGATCACATTCATCGTTAGCGTTTGTAATAAACTCAAACCCTCTAGCGATAGTTAGTGTGTAGTAATAAAAACCATCATCCACACCATCAAATTCTTCTTGCTTTTCGAAGCCCAACTCAACAAGCTGCTTTTCTGTCATAACTTAATAATTTAATTTAACTGAATATAACTAATTTTATCCAATTAAGCAAATTCTTCATTGATAATAAATCCAACGTGCTTACAAGCCTCGTAAAACTCTCCTGGAGCAAATTGTGCTTGCTGTTTCATATCAACACGCTTTTGGTAGTATTGACCATCCGATCCTGGAATAGGGTATTTCTTCTGCTCATCTTTTGGAATGTCCACAGCAGGTGCAGTACTCCACCACCAATCAAGTTTACTAGATCCGTCTGGGAAAATGATTCCTACGTTAGGAAAGTTGAGTACGATAGGGTACCACACTAGGTTCTTGTCATCTACCCATCTCAAATCTTTAATGAGTTGAGCAGTTTCCTCCTCGTAGTAGGTAATTGTATCACTACCTTCTACATTAAGCGTTGTTGTTGTGTATCCACAACTCACACACATATAGCTAGTAGCCTTTGTTCCATCAGGCCCTATTGTGTCTTCTTTAAAGCATCTGTCTGCAGCTCCGCAGTGTTTGCATGTTACCTTTGCTGGTTGATTATCTGACTGGTGCATATTCTATATTATAAGCTAATCCGTTATTACTATTGATTCCTCTTTTCATTTCTTCGTACATCTTTGTTGAGCTACGAACAAATAATTGTCCATAAACCTCTTCATTGCGTAATACGACTTGTCTCCATTCAACATCTTCTCGTGCTGAGAAGTTTGAGATGAAGTGATCGTGTGTCCATTTGGTGTACGTTGTTATATAGTACTTTGTGAAATCTGGTGTCATTGTTCTACTTTTTTAAGTTTAGGTAATTCGATTTTTTTAAGTTGTGGTAATTTTAACTCTACCTGAGTTGGTACTCCTGATGCATATTGATCAAGATATCCCATCAATTGATCATGCATATTCTTCATCAAGAAGTTGTCTTTTATAAATCGAGCTTGACGCTTACCTAGTAAGTCACACGCTTTCTTGTTCTTCTTATCAAATGCAAACCTCAAAGCATCTTGAGCATGCTTGTAGTTCACTGAGAACCACTGGCTTTCTGCTAGTATTACGTTCTCCCAAGCAGCTGATGGATGTACGTTTGTTAATCCTCCCTCTAACTGTATTGAGTGCTTTACAAAATCAGCTTGACCGCTCCAGTTAGGTGCAATAATCACTTTTTCTGATAGGCTGGCTTCTGCCAATGGTCTTCCAAACCCTTCTCCCTTTGTAAAGGTGACGTGAGCTTTTACCTTTGGATGATTGTATAGTGAGTTTACTTCATCGTTAGTAAGATCACCATGAAGCAGATACACACTCGGTAGCGGTCCTTTTTTGTCGGTAACAGTCTTACCGATCAATTCAATTTGATTAAGAATCTCATTACGATCAACTGGTGAAAAGTCAGCAGATGATGTTTTTAGGATTAAGGCAGGTCTATTGCTTTGTGACTTGTTCTTAAACGTTTCGTAGAATGTCTTGATTAATCCAGTAATGTTCTTTCTATCTTCACCAAAGTCTCCTTTCAACCAGTGTCCTACAAACAAGAATCCGAAATCCTCTTTAATGTTTTTTAGTTGATCATCAATGCTTTGGTGTATTTCGTTTGTTTTGTAGTATGTAGTTGGATCAACTCCTTCTAGTAATACCTCAATTGGTTTTTCTAACTTAATGTGTGCTACGACTTCATTTGTCTTATTGTCTCGCTTCTCATATGCACTATTCTGCATTACCTTCTTCGAGTGTTCAGAAGATACTAATACTAGGTCCATTCTGTTACAACCCTCAATCCAAGGTGCTGATGCTATTGTAGTCTCGATACCGGCTGTGATACCAATGTTAACTTTACCTATTTGTTGGAATTCGTTAGGCACGGTGATCTGTACAAACACTTCTGGTTGTTTTGGTAGATTAGGATTACTCAGACATCTGTCGATTATCAACTTGTCCTTCTCATCCTGATCATTTAGATAGTTTTGAGGAGTGCTCCCCCATCGAGTTGGCCATATCTTCACATCGTATCTATCGGATGCAATCAATGCGTGTGCAACATCTCTTGATCTTGCTCCGTATCCAGATACTGTGTTGACTGGAGCCATTAAAAGTAAAAGTGGTTTTTGCATAACTTAAAATGATATTCCTGTTAGTTTATTCTTTGATTTGTTTATTTCCTCATGCACATCATACATTTGGAATCGTGGGATTGGTTTCCAGTTATCTAAGACTATAAGCATACTGTCACCAAACTTCTGACACATATGATCTGCTGTAAATCCAGCTTCATCACTTATAGCCCAAGCTCTTCCCTCAGCTCCACACTCCTGACGTACATCTTTAGGTGTTACCCACCAATCGTATAGAGCGTTTGCTACATCTCTTGGATCACATCGGTCATCAAAGATGTAAGGAGTTGGTACTGATCCTTGAAGGTTTATAGATGCTGGGAACACTGGGTTAACCCATCGTCCATGCTTCTTATATCTACCCGCATGATTGCTTCCAAAGTCTTTGTTGAACTTGATCCATTCACCATTCTCATCTTCGAAGCGACACTGATCTTGTAATCCTCCAGTTACGTTATTTACAATAGGTGTTCCAGTCAACATTGCTTCTGTGCTGCTCAATCCCCACCCTTCGTTGGATGCAATATTAGCAACTACGTCTGCAATGTTGTAGAATTTATTAAGATCCTCAGATGGTACTTTTGTGTTTGTAATTACAATCAAGTGTTCTATGTCAGGACATACATCTGAAACTACTCTTGGTAAGTCTGTTCCGTTACCGTCGATAGCATCTGTGTGTAATAGTAATCTAATTTTTTCAGCTTGCTCTGCATCCTCTTTCTTAATCTTATCATATAATAATTTGAATGATAAAATTAGATCGGATGTCATCTTACGTCTAATATTTCGGTTATTGTGAAATACAACAAAGCTTACCTCATCTTCACCAAATAACCGCTTCCTAACATCATCCACATCTTTTTCGTTTAATGGGTAGAAGAGTTTGGAGTTGATTCCATGAGGAACATAACAAGTCTTAGGTAGTGGTGATTGTAATGCTGAAGGTGTTGGTACTCTATCCAAATCAATATAGTTACCTTCACCCAACACTAGTTTAGCAATGTTGTCTGATTGTTTACTAATCCCCATTAATAAATCACAACTTTGGTAGTAAGACTTATTGTAGTGTGGAGCTGGAAGATCGTCCCAAATATGGTAGTAGAAGATTGGCACTCGCTGTCTTAGCTCATTTGACATTCTGTATAACCATACCCAGTATCTTGGATCAGTAAAGTGCACTATTGCATCAATCTTGTGTTTTTCAATCAATCCTCTTACAACCTCTGGGTTGCCATATCCATCAAATGGATATACAAACACACAAGCATCATCAATGCCCATCTGCTTGTTAACATCTGCTGATAAGTCAAATATCTTACCTGCCTCTGGATGTTTGATTGCTGCTCCTAGTTGAAAGAAATTAAATCGATGTGCGTTTCCGATTATGATTTCTCGTGACATGGTTCCAATTCCGGATGGAATGCGGCAGTCGTCACCTAAGAATAGAATATTCTTTCTGTCTTCTTGCTTAATGTAACCTTCTTTCATTTGTTGTGTTTATATTATAACTATTATACGCTTTTTTTATTAAATTACCTAATTAATAACTACTTTTTTAACCATGCATTCGAATCGAGCAGTTCATCGTTAATCTTTTGCAAGATCTTTGCCCCTGCATAGATTTTTAGTAAAGGAAGCATAATAGCTGAGATCGCTGCTCCTCCACTTGCCGCTGCTGCTACTTGAGGTTCTGAAAGTAGTTTTGCTGTTATGTCTTTAGTAGACTTTAACATTAAGCCAAGACCGTCTTTAAGTTTATCTTCTCCAAAGCTCTTTGCTATGTTAGGGATTTCAACTAAAGCTATCAGTAGACAACCGCCTAGCAACATTAATAAGAATTTCTTCCAGTTACCACCATCCCCCTTCACTTCATCATTATCGTCAACATCACTCTTTATAGTGAAAAAGCTGGGGATTTTAGCGTCTAGCCATTGTATGATTGGCTCCATTGCTTGTTTGATCTTGTCACTCAACCTTGCGACTGCTTTCTTCATTCTTTGATACAAAGCCTTGGCGTTTCTTATGATTATTTCAATTGCTTTTTTGAGATTTTGACCAGTCTTATCTGCAATGACGTTGTAGATGAACTTTAACACATCAGCAGCAGCTACGAAGGTTTTTTGTATGTTTTTTGGTATTTCACCAATCTTTTTTGCAAGACCATCTAGGAAGCCCTCATACAAAGCCATTTCATATTGAATCCGCTCTCTCAATTCGTTTGGCACTTTGCCTTCCATAAGGCAGCAGCTCTGCTCTAAGGAGAGGCTTATACCAAGTACGTTTTCTATAAACTGAGTGTGCTGTATATGCTTTATGGATTTTTTCATCTAGGTCTATTTTTGCAATGTTTATCTCCAGTTAAATAAGGCTTCGGGCATGAAGTACCTTTAACGTGATAGTGCCCGCATTTGCCACAGCAAGTGCTTTTAGCTTCATCCAAGTCTTCTCTATCATCATCGTCGTCATCGTGATCACAGCTACTACATCCCTCATCACCAAACATATACTCCTCATACACTGCATTAATGTAATCCGCTGATTTAGTGATTTTAGACTGTATCCAGCCTTTTAGCTCTGTCTGATCGCTCTCTTCTATAAATTTAGCCAACTTTGCAGCTCTATGTGCAAGTGACTTGAGATCAGTTACAGCCATTGATACCTCGTGATCATCGTGATCATTGTTATGTTGCTGCGGATATCCGGTAAGACCTTCTAGTATTCGTTTAAGTTTCATTATCCTAAAAATCTAATTTTATACAAAGTTCTATTTATCAATTCGTTGACTGTGTCTAATTGGTTTTGAAGATATGTATCTTTAACTTTTGGATGCACTTCTTCTACTTTTTTTGATAACGCTTTAAAGAACGTCTCCAGTTGAGGTTTACCCGTGTACGACTCTAACTTATAACTATCATATTCCTTAATGATATCGTATTTACCCTGATATGATTCTACTAATCCGTCAACTAGATCGATAATATCATCATAGTATCCACCAAGAGCCATATGCTCAGCGTATGACTTTGTTTGTAAATGAAATACGTGTGTTTGGTTTCTTGAATGAAGCAAATAAGATATCAGCTTTTCCAATTCTTTGTTCATTTGTTTGTGTTTTTATTTATTACTACCATACTTTTTACTATCTGTCCAATCTCTAACTAGCATTGCACTTCGTTCGTAGGCTTCTCTTTCTATTTCTCTAAGATACTCGTTTGTTTGAGCATAACCTTCTCCAGCTCCTTGCATCTTTTCCACATCCAAATCACCTCTTAGGTTTTGGTGATGATGCACCAGTTCGTGAGCTAACGTCTTGAGGATATCCTTCTCATGTCGTCCGTTTGTATAAACTGTGATTGTTTGAGTCATTGGCTCATAGTGTCCGGTAGGATGCAAGCAGGCAGGTCCTTCGTGCAACTTATTGCTAACTTTAATCTTAGGCAATGATTCGCATTTAAGTCCATTCTCGGTCATATACTTGACCATCTCTGCCATACTCTGTTTAAGCGTGTCCATATTAATAAATAGTCGTTATTTGATTACAACCACCTTTTTATGGTGCTTATTTGCTGCCTGGATTAATCGTGCTGTCTTTTGATCCTCTCCATTCTGATCATCAAACACTAGAAGCTGATCAATGTACCTTGCGAATGTGTTGTTTCGTAGAAAGAAGTTCTTCACGTGGTATGGTTTGTTGTAGAAAGCTTCGTTCATTAAGCTGTATAAGGTTGGTGCTGTGTGTGGTAAGTTGGCTTCTTTATACTTGCAACCAAACTCTAATGAATACTTACGTACATATTTGTCTGCGCCATTCCTATCACCAGTGCCTATAATGATTACGTCATCGTTACGCTCTTGCTTAATCTTAAAGATCATCTGCTTGATCTTAGTTTTATTCTCAAATGTAGTTGTCCCTGTGATTCCTAATTTTATCATTGCTTTCTATATACCATTGACCAATTGTCTTATCGAGTAGGTTTTCTACATGACCCGGCTCGTAACCATACTCCCATCTAAAACCTGATGTCCAACCTATCTCTTCAAACCTCTTAACAACCTTTATCCACATATGCCTCCAGTAAGGAATCTTTTCTGCAGATGCCCATGTTTGCATTCTACCATCATAATAGAAACAGAAGTCAAGTGCCAAGCCATGGTTGTGTGCGCTGTATCCAGGTCTATTGATCGTTAAGAGTGAACCTGGTACTGTTCTTCCATATCTGTAAATAGTTTGCTGTTCTTCGTTTGATCGTTTTCCCCACACAATGTGTATGGGGATACGATCTTTAATGCATCCGTTATAAACTTCCATTGCTGGTCGAATAAGCGGAGTGTGTAGAGTGTTGATTCTCCTGATAGACGTTTGTTGTGTAAACTCACTCACGACTTCTTCAATCGGTTTGCAACTGGACAGATTGTTGAATCATCTTTGTACTTGCAATATTTACAAGAAGAGCTGGCAATAGCTGGATAATCACCTTTTAGGTTGTACGATCCGTCCTCATTAAATGCATTATTAATAAACTCAGTTAAACTAGTCCCTACCTTGTTGCGTGACGGTTTGCCACTGGGAGGGGAAAAGGTTTGAATACGTTTCATCGGAAAGTCAGAATCTTCATTGATCTTTCTGCGTAGAATAATATACTCTACATCAATCATTTCTGGATCAACTCCAAACTGTTTTCCGTAAAACTCCTTGTAAAGGATTAGCTGAGCAGTCTTAGTCTTATCAGCTTTTTGATATTTGTTCCAACCTCTTGTCGATGTTTTAAGGTCAATAATTCGAATACGACCAGTTCGTTTATCACGAATCACAACATCTATAAATCCCTTGAATTTGAGATTACTTACAAGATTCAATCCTAGCTCTGTTTCAATCCCTAACAACTCCTCGTTGCGTGAAGAAAAGTAGACACTACGCTTACGCTTGAAGTAGTTTAGTATTTCAATACCATCCTTCCAGAATTCTTGCAACTCTTCTGGGGTACTGAAGTGTCCAGTTTTCTTAGCAGCATCTTGATACAAACTCACCATCCGGCTTTGAAGGTCAGACGAAACATCTATCTCATCTGCCTTCTTAGCCGATTGGGAATACATAACCTCTAAATAGTTTTGCAGAGTCTCGTGCATAGCTGTCCCGAAACAAGTGTGAATACTTTGCTCAAACACTCTTTTATTTAATGCATATTCTTGTTCCCATTTTTTAGGACACTGAAGATACATTGAAAATTGTGAATATGATATTGAGTTCTCTGCCATTGTAACTTATTTATGTAAATATACGAAATTAATTCCAATTATCCAAGCGTTAACTTAGTTTCATCCTCAGGTAAATCCTTTGGTAAGAATTCTGCGTTAATGTGACCACACTCTGTACAAGCAAACGCTTGGATCGGTACTAACATGGATTCACCACTTGGTGACATTAAGGCTGGAATTTGTCTGATCTTGAATACTGTTGTAAACACATCGTGTCCACACTCTTCACACACATAAGCGGTGCTGTTTGATAAATCTACGTTGTGCTGCATTACATCATGTATTGTGGTTGTCTCTCTTCTTTTTTCTCTTCTTCCGGATCAATGCTAACAACACACTCAGTACTTAGTAATGTTCCAGCTGCAGATACTGCTAGCTCTAACGCTGTGATTGTAACTTTGGCTGGATCGATGATGCCTGCCTCCATCATGTTCACATACTCATCCGTCCTTGCATTATATCCATCCTTCTTAGCTTCTGCCATTCCAACGAGAATGTGAGCTGCGGTCTTACCAGCATTTTCAAGAATGATCTCAAACGGTTTAGCACATGCACGCAATACGATATCTCTACCTGCTTTTTGATCAGGATGCGTGTATGTGGTTTCTACTGCACTAACAGCTTCTCCTGCCCTTAACAAACACAATCCACCACCCGGAACAATTCCTTCTTCTACTGCTGCACGTGTAGCTGATAATGCATCATCAACTCGGTCTACTTTTTCTCGTAACTCCACTTCTGTAGGTGCTCCAATATGGATTACAGCTACACCACCAATAAGTTTACTCATTCGTGCTTGCAGTCCTTTCTTTTCGTAGTCGCTATCAGAATTCTCATACTGATTAGTGATTTGATCGACTCGCAGTTTAATAGCCTCCTCAGATCCTCCACCATCAACAATAACCGTCTCATCCTGTGACACTCGAATTGTCCTAGCTGTTCCTAGCATTTCTGTAGTTAGCTTCTCTAGCTTCATTCCCTTCTGAGTAGACACAACCTGACCTCCAGTAAGCACTGCAATGTCTTCTAGGTTTTGTAACTTGTTGTCACCAAATCCGGGAGCTTTCACAGCACACACATTAAGAATACCTCTTGCCTTGTTTACAATCATTGCAGCTAGCGCTTCCCCATCAACATCATCAGCAATGATTAATAGTGGTTTGTTTTGCTTGCTACAAGTTTCTAACAAAGCTAGCACCTCTTTTACACTGCTGATCTTTTTATCACACAATAAGATGTATGGATTCTCAAGAGTTGCAATCATTGTCTGATTGTCATTCACAAAGTATGGCGATACAAAACCTTTATCCAATCTCATACCTTCTACAATCTCAAGACTCGTTTCAGCAGTCTTGCTCTCTTGTACTTGAATAACTCCATCCTTACCAACACTGTCCATTGCTGAAGCAATAATGGCACCAATACTAGAGTCGTTATTTGCAGATATTGTTGCGATCTGTTTGATCTCGTCATTAGTAACTACATCAACCGCAACATCTTGAATTGCATCAATAAGTTCGGTAGCTGCTTTGTCCATTCCTCTTTTAAGCTCTACGACATTCAGTCCAGCCATTACAGCTTTCAATCCTTCGTTATACATTGCAGCCGCTAATACCGTAGCTGTGGTAGTTCCATCTCCAGCCTTCTTTGCAGCTCGCATTGATACTTCTTTCAAAACTTCTGCTCCAATATTTTGGACTGGATCTTTTAGCTTGATCTCTTTTGCAACTGATACTCCATCCTTTGTAACTACGGGACTTCCGTTCTCTTGTTGAATGATTACATTCCTTCCGGATGGTCCTAATGTTGAACCTACTGCACTTGCTAATCGATTCACACCCTCACGGATCTTATTGCGGCCTTCTAGGCCAAACTCTAGGTTTTTATTTTTCACCATCTTTTTCGTTTAGTTTTGAAATTACATCTCTTTCTTGAATTACGTGGTACTCTTCACCATCGTATTCGATTGTTTGAGCTGAGAATCGCTGATACAGAATTACATCACCAGGTTTGAGAGTGGTAGCGATAAACATATCGGTACCAGCCCAAAACCCTTTGCCTGTAGCAACGACCCTAGCTTTCAATGACTTTTTGTCATCAACATCAGGTAGGTAGATACCTCCTGAGCTCATCTCTTCTTGATCAACGGGTAAGCATATCAGCTTATCCCCAATCGGACTGAATAGGTCTTGCATATAACTTGTGTTTATTGGTTTTACTTACTATACGGACTTTTTAAACAAATAGCAACTTAAAGTATCTCAATTTTATGAGAAACTTCAACTCTTGGTTCTTTCTTTGGAATACTCAATTCCAGAACACCGTTATTGAATGTTGCTTTTGCTTTTGTACACTCTAGCACATCTTCGTTGACGTTCCAACTTCTTTTAAATGAGCTTTTCTTGAGCTCACGATGTACAATCACTCCTCCATCCTCTAATGGAGCTTCTGCTACTTTGTTTCCACTAATTGTCAGGACACCATCTTTGTAATCGATGTCAACATCTTCCTTAGTGAGGCCAGCAACTTCAGCAGTGATAGTCACCTTGTCGTTGTAATCTGTGATGTTTACTTTTGGGTACGCTCCCTTTGCGAATAAATCAACTCCAAACTCTTGGGAGAATGTAGGAAAGTTAGTTTGGATAATTCGGTCGAACATGCTATCGAAAGCATCTACGAAACTAGATCTGTGACCATTAAACACGGTCGGTGTAAATTTTGACATAGTCTTAATTTTTATTAGTTAAACAATTAAAATTGAACAACCCATCTTGTGGCGTTGCTCTGCCTATAAATAGGCAGCGTTTTTAGAAAACAGTTATTGCTAATCAAACTGAATTTGGTAGCTATCTAAAATGTCTCTTATCTCTTCTCTAAGCTTTTCAGCTATTTGATATTCTGCTTCGCTTGCTTGTTCATTATGTTTTAGCAGCGAAGCATCATACTTTGTGGTTGAACGTAACAATTGGTCTAAGTCCCACATTGCAAGTTTCCACTTGTAACCATCCAATGCTGTTTTAGCATCATCCTGCTCTTCTACTCCGTCAAATTCTAAAATAATCTTACTCATCGTTGTTTTGGTTTAATCTAACATTGAAAATAATAGGTAGTTTTTTTTCGGGTGTCATTTCTATTAGTTGTTGATATTTTTTATCGCCAACAATACCATCTATTGTCCATTCTGTTTTAACACCATTTTCATATATTGGTATTGAATAAGTTTCTTTACTCATCTTTGTTTTGTTTTAATATTTCTATAAGATTGCTTAATTTTTTAGCATCCTTGAACTTTATAGCTGGAGTAGTCTCAAATATTTCCACAATCCATTCATCATTTTCTACTTCATCATTTGCTTGGCTAATAAAAGATAG
>LSRR01000231.1_pt1 | contig 20405 bp, 25 predicted proteins | sample 1162981 | NCBI WGS metagenome assembly LSRR01 (sample SAMN03256433, study PRJNA305521) | marine metagenome | biome: Estuarine; feature: Estuary; material: Brackish water; isolation source: iron chloride precipitation of viral particles from surface water samples | place: USA: Chesapeake Bay ... | reverse complement strand
CTAAGTCAACATACATTTATACTGGCCCTCCAAAGGCTCCTAATAATGGGTGGCTCAATGGCCCTTTTGGGTTAGCACCGCCTGCTACAGCGCCGTCTGGCTGGTAGTGTATCTGACCATTAGAGACAAAGACTGCCTCTGTAGCACTGCCAGGCTCAAAGAATATACCGCCATTCTGTATATAAACTTTATCAGCCATTATGTGCCCAGCTCAGGATACCAATCCAGATAGATGGTGGCTTGAACAGCAACGTAAATTCTCATAATAGGAACGCCATCGGCTCCTGCATCGCCTACCGTATCCACTTTTATCTTGTACTTGTTTGAGCCACCAGAGGTCCATGTGGATGAACCGTCTGTGGTCAGGGCAGTTCCTGCTCCAAGAATATCCGTAGCCCTTGTGCCTACAAAGTTAGGAGTGTGCTTGTTGGTGCCGTCAGGATAGACGCACTCAATCCACACGTCAGCATCAGTAAGTGAGGTGTTGCTGGATAAGTAGAAAGTTATAGCATCAGTTGTTGCGCTGCTTAGTTCAGCCCAGCGAGAGGGGAGATCGAATACTAAAACATCAGTGACTGTCGCTGTTGCTGCCGTGGCTGTATCTATGACCAGAGAGGTTTTGCTGCCAGATATTGGCCACGCCACAGATTGGTCCCGATAAGTTGATGTGCTGTGCTCAACGTCCCCATGCTTCGAAAAGTAAAAGAAAGCATACTCTGCCTCCGCAGAGCTTTGGCCGCAGTTGGTAGCCTTTAGCGAAGAAGTCTCATGATTGGTTGTATTTACGTCAACCCAACCACCGAGATTCGCTGTTGTATTTAACTTACACCATTGGAACTCCGCTTGGAACATTTCTGCTCCGCTTATGGATGTCCCTTCAAACATGTAGTCTGTTCCAGCAGAACCAACCGCACTTAAATCACAACCAACAAACTTTAATCTCGTTCCCCGCGTTGTTGCGATTGCAGCGAAAAGCCCGGTTGCCCAGTTGCCGCCAGTAGACTGCACAGTACAGCCATAAAAATCAGTGGCATTTGCGTTTGACATCGTAAACCTGACATTACTACACCCATTAGAATCGAAAGTGCAGTTTATGAATTTCGAGCTATTGTTGTTGCCAACATTGCATTGGCATCCGGAACCGCCAGCAGCCTTCCAAGTGCATTCGTAAAAAATTGCAACCTCTGTCGTTCCCGAGACGGCATTTAAATCGTCTTGTGTTATATAGGTCATGCCATAATGATGATATGGCCCAGCAAAAGTGATATCATAGCCAGCCGCGCCAGTAGTTGACTCCGAACCTCCAGCACTATACTGGTCTTGATTGGAGGTTGACACACTAACTATGTTGAGAGGGCTGTCTGAGTCAGCTATAGCATTGGTTAAAGAGGTGGTGGCTCCGTAATCATGGTCATGGTCGGCAGCAACCATAATGTAATCACCAGCAGCAGGGGCTGTGGTTGCGCCTAACGCAGCAGAAATACTCACATAACTCTCACTCGCAGTAGCATTCCACGATCCAGTTCTTGGAGTCGTAGCCACCCTGCCACCATCACCAGTAGCGGTTCCAGTAAAGCCTGCGGAGTCTCTGACGTAATAATAATTAGCCACTATAGAATAGCCTCAAACGCTTCAATCACTGCCCTGTTACCGTTAAGGTCTTGCCACTTCGATACGATGCGCTGAACCACCTCAAGCTCCACACCCAAGGCGTTGGCGTAGTCCTGTGCCGTCCATACTGGATTCTGAGAATCCCCATAGGCTTTCATCTGCGGATAGAATTTATCGAACATATTAAGAGCTTTAACTTTGTCTTCTTCTTGTACAGCCCTTCGGATATAGGCTTTCCTCTTATCCCAGATAGTAGCCTCAGTTCCCGCCGAAGGTACTTCACCAGCATCAGCCGCAGCTTCAGCTTCCCGGTTCTTTCGTCGCGTTACAGCAGCAGTCTCTGCCTCAGTCTGCTTTGAGTTGTCAGCGTCACCGTTGGGCATCCTGATCTTTATGTACTCGAAAGTAGCGTCATCGAAGTTCACTTTATAGCGAACAGCCTTACGCTCACCCAGTCCGATTGCTTCGTGTATTTCACTGTTTGTTACTGGCATTAGCTTAAGTCCACCTAAGAGTCTATGTATAAGGTTGATGAGAGATAAGCCATCTAACTACTTTTCCTGTTTATGCCAGCAGTCCACTTGGCAACGGTTCGTTCGTTAACACCTAAAGCATCTGCTATCTTCGAATTCGATAAGCCGTGATCTTTCAAGTATCTAGACAATGAAGCAAAGTCGTTATACAAGGCACTATCACTCTTGAGGTTTGGATAACTGAAATCACTTACTAGCCTTTGCTCAATCTTGCTGACAAAGGGCTTGCTGTAATCTTTTTTTACCTTATAGCCCAGCATTGCTAACGACCTGTGTAATAAGCTCTACCACCTGCTCATCGGTAATGGGTGTAGTCTCACTCAACGCTGGAGCATTCCTATACCATCCTGAAGGGCGGTTAATCACAACACCTGGTACTGAATCAGTATCAATTAGGAAGGCGTAGAGCCACTGGTTATTGCTCGCCACAGCCCATGTATCGTTGAGAACCATGAACTGGCGAACCGTTCCAAAATCTGGTACAGGAACCCAGTCACTTGCACCGGGTATTTCTATCGGGTCGCTACCTACTTCGACGTAGACTATTTTCTCTACCTCTACCTCAACGATCTTCTCTACGATCTTCTCGACTTCGACGTACTCAATGACAGGAACCTCGACAATCACCTCTACTGGAACCTCAATAATCTCTGGTTCTATTCCAGTTACAGTTGTATTCCCAGTCACGTCAATCACAGCGTTATGAACAACCTGCACCTGTGCACCGTCTGTGATAAACCACTGATTCGTGGCGCTCTCGTAGGCTTCCCGTTCAGTGGTGTGTTGAGAGACTTGAACACCATCCACCGTAACAATCCAATAAGCTTGATCTTGAGCCGTATATTCTACCGACGCATCAAATTCCTGCGCATAAGCAGGGAAGATCAGAAAAAATAAAATATATCTCATCATGGTCCCGTTCCTATCTCGCCAACTGTCGTGGTTCCAGCAGCAGCAGATGTCGTTGATTTCTGATCCACCGTAGTACCGGCATCATCATAGTACTGAGTAGTGCTGCCGTCGTTGTCTTTCTTGTTTCGCGCCCACTTGTACAGGTAATCTACCTTAGTCAACGCATCAGTGGTGGCGGCAGGAGCCCCTTGGCCCGGTTCAGCACGGTTAGCAGTAATGGCGGTAGTATCTGAATAAATTAGCACTGTGTCTGAGTAAATGTTGGTAGCCGTTGTCTCTGTTGCCTGCACGCTCGACTCGATAATGATGGAATCGCTCTCAATGACCGTAGTCTGGCTATGGATGGCCGTTGTATCGGAATACACCTGAACAAGATCACTGGCTATGGTGGTGGTTTGGGTATTCATGGCAGTAGTGTCAGAATAAATATTGCCAGTATCCACCTCGACAGCCTGTACACTGGACTCCACAATAATGCTGTCACTCTCAATCACCGTAGTCTGTGAATGAATAGCTGTAGTATCTGACTCAATCACCGCCGTATCGGACTGAATGACATCAATGCCACCAGCTGGCAGAATCTCGTAAGTGTTTGTCGTAATGGCCTGAGTAAACGCCCGGTCAACAGTGATAGTATCGGTACCCGGCGTGAAGCCAGTGATCAGTCTGACTTGGTTTGCCGCAGTGCCTGAAGTGATCTTCAGCCAGCAGCCTTTCCAGTAGTCCGTGTCAGCCTCTGTACGGGCCGCATCCACCAGAGTAGTCGTTGATCCACTATCAGCTGTGCCGCTTACCAGTGGGCCGACACTGCTCTCAATGGCGGTTGTATCGGAGTAAATCTCTACCACGTCACTCGCTATGGTAGTTGTTTGAGTATTGATTGCCGTGGTATCAGAATAGATATTGCCAGTGTCTGTTTCTATAGCCAAAGTATCAGACTTCAAAATCACCAAACTAGACTCAACATCGCTTACCGCCAACTCCAGCGCGGTTGTGTCTGAATCAATGTGCGTAGTGTCAGAGTAGATATTGCCGGTGTCTGTCTGAATAACTGTAGTCTCGGAATTAACAACAACAAGCCTAGAATGGATATCTGACACTTCTGTAAGTCCCAGCCTGACTCCATCATACGGATCGTAGTCAACTAACTGAATTTCCATCACTACTGGAGCCATGTTAGTGGCTCCCTTCAATAACATAATGACCGAGTTCGCACCTGTTAAAGCAGCATTAGGTACGCCCAGCGAATAAACACCGGGCATGTTGGTTGCATCTACTTCGACAAATCCACCAGTAGCCCACGTTCCAAGGGTCATAGTTGCAAGGGTTACACTCGTAGCACTTGCGGCGTCATTCAAGTAGTAGTACCAAGTCAATCCAGCGCTGTTAAAGACAAGACCGGTCAAACCAGCTCCAGTAGAGCTGCTGGAGTCCTGAATGAAAATCTCGGCAAGTACGCTAGTGCTGCCTTCTTTCAAGTTTAACTTCATATCAACCTACCGGATTCTTAAAAAATGGACCGCCACCACCAAGCCCGTTCAAATTGCCGCTCGCATCTCCAGACATAAATAAACCACCACCACCAGCAGCCGCAGTATATGTCCCATCGAAGGTCACGATATCGACCTCTAAATTTATGCCGTCTGGGCTTTTTGTCTTATTAATGATCTGTTGTAGGTCAACAACAGCGGAGTCCCAAGTAGACTTGTTAGCGCTGGTGTTCACGTAGGTGAACGCCGTTGGCCCAAAACTCACATCCGTTGCTGAAGTGACGTTCGTTGCTGCCGCTTGAAATGCTGTCGCAACCGTTGAAGTGGCCCCAGCCAGAACCGTAGTACCACCAGAGTCCAGAATGCGTATGTTGAGATCGATGGTGTCATCACCAAGCGTTCCAACCAGCCTGACCTGCCCCGCAAAAGTAAGCCCACTGTCCATGGTGCCGAAGTCAGTATCCACGTTATCTAAAGCGCGGGATAATACTTCGGCAGCGAGATCTGCAGTAAACTGCAGCCGAGTGCCGTCGTCCGCGTCTAATGGGCTTGCAGCATGTAATGTAGTTAGCGTGGCCATCTATCACTCCGCAAAACAGCACTGCCCGTCATTACCAAATTCTCCACAATCTACTTTGACCCCCCGCTCGACAAGGATTGGTTTCACGTCGTGTAGATATCGCCGGTCTTTGTGCGTATTATCCCAGCTATCATAGTCAAGCCTTATGCTGCAGCGATTCATGCCGTCAACTTCTGTCAAATATGAGCAAACTTTTCCCTTGAGCCAGCAGCAGTGGTCACCGTGTTGGCCTGTCCCGGTACATACTTTCATACCCCGGCCACCAATTTAATAAGCCTAGTTGGCATTTGGATGACAAAATTACTCGCTGCGGACGTATACTCAGCTCCCAAATCAATAACAGCGACAGAGGGATTGCTACCCCCATCAGAAAGATAAATAAGCCCGTAACGAGCCGTGAAAGTAGAGCTAGACCAAGTAACATCATCGAAAGTAAAGTAAACCGTCCTACCGTCTATCGTAGGATTCGTAGATATCGTAAGTGTTTCTCCACCTGCTGAGTATCCCGTTCCTGACGCTTCATTCGTAGCGCTGTAGGCCGTAGTGCTATAGTCAAGAGAAGCAGTTGAAGTGTACAAAGCGCACTTATAAACATCAGAAGTGCCACTACTAAAGTCAAATTGGGTTCCATTGAACGCATCCTTTAGAAATGAAGTAGTTACTGTGTGGGTTACATCACTCATGCTACAGGCACCTTAGTCTGGCCAGAACGGTAAAAATCCTGCCGCATCTTGCCATCTGCAGTGTTTTTCAACAGCGTTATAGCGTGCTCATACATCTTCTCATACATAGCAACAATGTCAGCTTCCTGTTGCTGAAACCGAGCTGCTTCAAGCAATGCCCCATTTAGTAAGGCAGAATCAAAATTGTCCCCAAGCCATGTATTAGTAGCAGTAACAATAGACTCAGGATAGTATCCGTAATGAAGCTCCATAGTGTAGTTGGAGTCCGGTGTTGGCCCCAATATGAAATATTCGTCCGTAAAAAGCGCATAGTGTTTGGGTTGACCGGTAGCCGTGGGGTCCGGGTAAGCCTCCTGTATAAAGTTAACGTCCTTATTTATCAGGTAGTGGTATGCCCCACTACCGTCTATAACCGCCATAGACAGTAGCCACAGCAAATCACTTGGAGCTTGCATATACTTATCGCTGGCTGTAGCTGCGCCAGTAACATTCCTACGCAAATCAGGGAAATGGACGGTGTTGTATATCTTCTGCTCAGCTTGATCAATAAAATGATTTACTTGGGCAGTAGTGAAGCTATCTTCAGCAATGTCCTGTATCTGGGTTACTAAATCTGTATAGTTCACACCGTCACCGTTATTCCCGCAACACTAGTAATTACTGTGGCTTCAGGTATTTGGAAGTACATACCCCGTACATCAGATAGCTCCGCAAAATCTGGTCGTGGATCACGTATAGCCTGCGCATCTTCAACCCTGTAACGACCTAAATCATTTTGGGGGTGGTCTTCTTCCCAGCACTTTGGACAGGCTTTTAAATTAGTCTGTACTCTATTACGAACAATCTTTTTAAGCTGCCGCAATTTATACGACAACCCACAAATATCGCATACTGCCAGCGCATTTTTCCCACTAGCATACAAAGTCATATGCGGCTAACCCTCGGTACAATCCTTAGCGTAGCTTTTTCCCTGTCTTCAGATGCCGCCATGCGGTATTGAGCTTCGTACTCCTCTTTAAGCATAGGAAGGCGGGGGGCCAACTCTGGCACTTTCATAGCTATATGGTAAGCAAGTCCAGCCACCAAAGCGGGTAAAAACCTAAAGTTTATATCCTGTGTCTCAACCCCATTACCCGCATCTTCGATACGGCGCATACGCCAATACACAAACGTGTACGTGCTAGACGCATCTGGCACAGGCCACACAGTTATAGTGGGCGTAGCTTGTGCACGATCCACATAAACACTGTGTGGTCTGCCTTCAAGTAGTTTGTTAGGTATAGCTGCGTAATCAGGCATGCTTAGGCGGGTTATATTGAGATCAGATTGTTTGGAGGCATCCCCAGCATCTGTTCTGATAACATGCTCTAGTAAATCAATAGTGTCAGTAGGGAGGTTGTATGTAGCGGTGCCATCCACCATAGCAACAGTGCTGGAATCTATCGTCCACATATTAATGCCACGATTCTGCCACTCAATAGTCAGCAAATTCATGGATCGACGGGCAGTACGCAGGTCGTAACCGGTGCGCATTTCAGCACCGGCACGCTCCCACGCCTCTTCAGCGATCTCGGTGAAATCAAGATCGAATGCAGTAGTTCCGCTAGTGGCCATGACTTACCTATATGGGTTATCAGATACGTGGAATTGTAGTTCCGCTGTATCCGTATAGGAGTCAACCTTTAACCTAACACCAGCAGCACGGCTGGACAGAGCAGTTGTCTCATCAGCAGTGCTGTTAGAAGTCTTAACCCACCAAGTAGCACTCTGGATTCCATCGGCAATGATGTTATCGTAGGTTTCTTCAGTGTCAAACTGAATGGTTCCAGTCACACCAGTCACCGCTACAGTAGCGCCTGAGTCAGAATAACGGTTAAGCACATAAGCAGGAGTAACGAACACATCTGCAGCGCCAATCTCAATATCAGTAGCCACTGTGCCATCACACGTAATGCTGGTGATTTGCGACCAGTAAGTAGTGGTAGTGTTGGTAGTGGCATTAGGCCCAGCATGAGTTGCTGTCTGTGCAGCACCGTTGGCATCTTTGCCAACAATTGTGAAGGTAACCGTAGACCAGTTACCAGCAGACTCAAAATTAATAGCCATACCGCCGATGCCAGAAGATTGTGAATCCCCAACATCCCACTGCCCTGCAGTGCCTAAATCTGATTGCGCTCCATTCAAAACTACAGGCGTGCCGGTATCAGGCTGCTGATCTTCGGCTATACCATTAGGGTCAGAGTTAGCAGGGTCAACATCATACTGTTTTAAGCTAGCCATACCCTACTCCTTACTCAAAAATTACCCTGCTAATGCCTTGGTAATGGACATCCAGTGATTCAGCTGCAGCCGCACCGGCCTCAATACCAATGTAAGGGATAAAATCTACATCGTTAGTAAGAGCGGCAGTTTTAGTGGGTGTTTCGCTTTCAGTCACCTGAGCCACTGCTGTTCCACCAGTACTTCCAGCAACATTGGCAACGTGGTACTGAAGCCCGTTAACCCATATCGTCGCTTTCCTAGCGGAGTCAATAGCAATTTTCAAGTAATACGTAGTGTTAGCTGCCACAGTAATAGGCAGTTGAGTGATGTAGTCAGTGCCGCCAATACTGTGTACAAAGTGTAGTTTAGTGTAGTCAGTAAACACTTCACTGTTGGTGGCGTCAGTTTGGAACTTGAAAAACGCTTGATCAGCATCAGTTGCTACCAGCTGGTCGTTAGTCAATTTCAAACCAGCCCACACCTTCTGATTATCAATGGCGTTGGTTGAGATAACACCCATCCAAACCACTTGGTTCTCGGTGCCCCACTGAACGCCGTTCCATGCTGTAGCACAGTCAGTCTGGTTTGTAGTGGTGTCGAGATGCGGTGCAATAATCGCTTGGTCTTGATCAGCACCCGCAGTAGTAATAGTTACGCCGCCGCGAGTTGTATCAAACGTACACAACGCAGTGGTCATATTAGTGCCAAGAACCTCGAAATTTTGGTTCGCGGCACGAGCTACTTCTACGGTGAATACTTGGTCAATATCAGCGTTGATTGCGGGACGCTGAAGAAATCTTTCTTCGATAGTGTAACGAGAAGCGTCAAACCCGTAATGAGCGGCAATAGTGCCGTAATCACGAACTACGCCATTAACTTTGGAAACGGCTGAAAAACCATTTTCGGACCGGACTGGTCCATTAAACGTTGAGGAACCCATATCTATCTCCTGTCTGGGTTAGGTCTGTACCGAAGTACAGTCAGGATTAGTTGTTTATGACCACTCTTTTTTGCGTGGCGGCATTACATCTGGCATACCGTCTTTGATGACGGGTCGGGGAGCAGCTTTTTTAGCAGGTGCCTTTTCAGCAGGTGCCTTTTCAGCAGGTGCCTTTTTAGCTGCAACTTTTTTCTTGGCTGGCATAACACCCTCCGGTTGTGGTTATGGGGGCCCCGAAGGACCCCCTAACTCCTACCTATAATTAGGCAGCACCCGGTGAGCCATAAATGCCCAGCGGATCAGAGACACCGAAGCTGTACCGTTCACGAGCCTTATAGCGGCTGTTACCAGTATCAAAATCGGTATCCATGCCGGTAGACATGGCGACACGGGTGAAGTGCTTCAGACCATTCGGGCAGTCTGTCTTGAGGAACCAAGCATCGGTATCCGTCAGATAATGGTTAATAACATACCCTTCAGGAATAGAAGAATTGTTCCTGAGAGCGTTAATGTCATTATCCGAAGTACCAACACGCCCCTGAGTCTCCATCAAACGGGTTGCAGTAAACTGCAGCGCAGGAGGAATAATCAGCTTGCGAGGCTTGGCTGCAACAAGAAGTCCACGCTCATCAGTCCAAGCAGCAATATCAATTACAGCTTGTTCCAGTGAGGTTTCGTTGAGGTCTGCAGCGGTTGATGGCTCGTTTGCATTGTTACCACCGTTAACAAGCGGGTGAAGCAATGAACAGAGTTCCACTCCATCACCATAGGTGTAGTTGCTATCGAACGCATTGTTCAAAATAGCAGCACCTTTAACTTGCTTGGTGTAAGCCATGGCACGAGCCAGCGACTTGGTATAACGCTTGGAGAGTGAATCGTACAGGTTATCCTCCACGGCTTCCTCGGTCAGGGCGAAGCCCATTGCGATTGTTTCGTGTGCATAACGTGCAGTCCACGCTTCTTGCGCATTGTCATATGCAATGGCAGCGCCTTCGTTCTTGACGGGGGCGGCACCAAAGCCTGACAACTTGGTTTCTTCCTCGAAGGAACGATCAGATGAATCGTCTTCAAAGATTTCTTTATGCTCCTGCTCATAACGCTTGTACTCCATGCCAAACAAGGCATTGAGTCCCGGCAGGAGTTCCTTCATTAACTGGGCTCTTGAAATAGCCATTAGTTATTTACTCCTTAAATGCCGGTGGCGTTTTCATAGGAATGCTCATTCGGGTTGAACTTAACGATCAAATCCGTATACGCATCGCCTACAGTGGACAGGGGCCCATCTACAAAATCTACGATACGAAACGCCCAAGTGGCGGTCGTATTAGTAGTTGCAGTAAGAGCAGAAGTAGACCTACCAGTAAGAGTACTACCGGTAGTACCTGATTGAACAGCAGCTAAGTGAGTGTTCTGCCCCAAGTCAGCTTGGGTAACAGCGCCATCCGCTTGAGCCATATACAGACAGTCCGGGTCATCAATCACGTATGCCACAGCATCTGATGCTACGGTATCCGCTGGCCAATAGTTTCTGTGTATGAACTGACCATCACTATTAGTGTATGCACAACCAAGAAAAACACCAATGGTGCCGTCAGGGAAAGTCGTAGAGTTATCCCCATTAGTTGTAACAATCTCGATAGTACCGCCAGCCACGATAGAAACGATTGAGCCATTAAAGATGTTCGTATCATATGCCGAAGCAATTTTGATATGACGAACTGAACCTGCATAGGGCCTGCCACCAATCAAATTAATGGGCTTAAGCCCATATGGTGTTGCAGTGCTAGCCATAATTGGCCTCCTAATACTTATTTACGAGAGCCTTTACCAAAACTGACTTCGCTTTTGCTCTCGTTAAAAACGGGCATACGAGCATCACTTTCAGTCATCAAACTCTCATTAACGGTTCTCATTTGCGCAGCAGTTTGGGCACGATAGTAGTCTTTCCGTTCTTCAACCAACTCTTTTGGTGCACGACATAAAAGCATGCCGCCCATTAAAACAGCGTCTTTGAACTTGTCACTTTCATCGTATATAACCATGATTTCAGGGTAATCGTCCCTTCTACATGGTTCCCAACCTTCACGCAGTTTGGAGGAGATGTTTGTAGGATCAGGTGATCCATAATTAGCCACCCTTACCCAGCGGTGTTCCCAGCCCTTGCGAGGATCGGGACTTGGCAGTACGTTTGGACGCGACCAACGCTTCCTACGTGCTTTTTTATCCCGTGTTTCGTGCTCTCGCGGTAATCTGTTATCCGCCATCACTTTTGTCCCCTCATTGCTAATTTCGCAGCCTCTTCGGCGTATTGTTCCAAGGTTATACCCATTCGTTTGGCTAACGCTACCTGTGATTCGGTCAACTTAAACCGTTTTGGTGCGGAGCTCCGTGTCACAGGTGCAACCACGGAGTCGGATTCTTTTCCACCCTTTTTTGAGGGTGCAGCGTCTTCAAACTCTTCAGGAAAAGCTTGGCGCATTCTAGCGTCTAACTTTTTATAATAGTCGGGGTGGTTACCGTCTACCCCCTGTTGTACTAGTTTTCTGTGTGCCCCATAAGCAAAACCAGTCATTTCATCATCGGTACCAAACCACGAATTATCGTCCATCCAAGATTTAAGTTTTGGGTCTGGTTCTTGTGGTGTTGGCGCGTTACGGGTTTGTGGAACACGTTGCTGCTCCCTGCTTTGTACCCCAGATTGGGGTTTTTGTAAAGGTTGAGGTTTCCAACCATCAATACGCGACTTTTTAGCCACAGCTTCGGACAGTTTAGTTTGCGCATCCACCAATTTTTCACTGTCACCAGCCTCGTACGCTTCTTTGTAGACTCGCTGCGCCGCTTGTACTTCCGCTTCAGCGGCCTTTTTAGCCTGCGCAATTAGAGAATTTCTGCTTCTACTGTTGTTCTGTTGCAGCTTTTGATTCTCGTTAAGCAGCCCTTGCGCGTACCTTATGGCCTCATCACGTTCTCTCTGAGCTTGTTCAGCAATACGTCTTTGGTCATGCCTGTTTTTATTGAGCCGTTGTATGCGCTTTTTGACACGTTCCGAATAACCTTCCAACTCTTCATCAGTGACTTCTTCAGCCTCTTCAGATATTTTGCGGTTTCGGTCCTCTGGAGGCACATCATTTACCACCTCCACCTCCACACCATCTTCTTTCAATACCCGAGTGTCAGCGGAAGTCTTTTCTTCCTGCTCAACCTCTTCCAGCTTAAAGTCATCCAGCACGTTTTCCGTCCGGTTGACAGCGGGCTCTACTTGAATTTCTGGTTTTTCATTGGCGTCCGGGTCTGGAAACTCAAACTCTATTTTTTTCATCTCAGGCATGTCTTTTCCCTCATCGCGGATCGCGGACAGCAGATGGATCAGGTACCACTGCCTCCACAGAATCGTCGTTTAACAATCGGTATTCTTGGTCATCTATCAGAAAGCGCGTCCCAGAATTAGGGCGGAACATAACGTAATCTTCAACCTTACACCAAGGCTCGCCGCCAAAACGCTCATCTTTATAGGCTTGTGGCCCCATATCAATGACCAAACCTATGGAAGATAGAATAGTCTCCACACGCTTGGTTTCGTGGGCTTTAGCCAGCCCGCTTTCGTACGTGTCTTCCGGTTTGGGTATCGCAATTAAAACGGACCACCCAACAGGTATAGGGATGAGTTTGTCTATCTCTTCCATGGTTTTTTCTTTAAGCAGGCGTTTTTCCTCACGCGCTTTAGCCAATTCTGACATCGCTGGTGTTTCATTTATCATTGAATTCACTCTCCAAAGCAGCTTTTTCTAAGTCATGTACTAAACTAAGGCACCGGTTGATGCCTTGCACGATGCCCACTTGTTGCCTAAATTCATCAAAACTTTTCGCTGTGCCACGCGCCATATCATCCTTAATAGTTTCTACGTCCTTCCCCAATTTTTCTTTTAGTATTTCGAGCTGTGTCATCAACTACTATCCCCCGAACTAGGTGGTGTTTTTGGTTGTAAAGCACTTCTCATTATTTCCTTCCTGACCTCCCCTTCCAGATTTTCTCTGTTTTCTACTCTCCTAGCCCGCCGTTCTTCTCTTCCATCAGCCTGCTTGGCCACACGATCTTGGGCTTTTTCTGCGGATTGCTGTTGAGCTTTTAACAAATCAGCAGCAATTTCTTTCTCTTTAAGGTCTTTATCCATCTCGTCTTTCTTAGCTTTGCGCTGTACTTCCATGGTTCTAGTGTCAGCTTCCTGCTTCTTAACTTGCAACACAGGGTCTTGTGCCTGTTCCTGCGCCTGCTTTTGGGCAGCTTGTTGCTGGTGAGTCTGCATAAGCTGTTGACCAGCCTGCCCCATCATACGAGATAACTGCACCTCCATAGCTTCTGGTAGGGGTTTATTTGGTAAGGGCAGCGTAGCACCTATCTTATCCTGCATCTGGTTACGGTAACTATATGCTGTATGTTCAGCTATATGTGCCTGTAAAGAAGCCATTATCTGCTGTGCCATGGGGTTTTTACCCAACGCACCCATAATCATGGGGTCTTGTGTAAAGGCAGTATGTGCCGCTAAATGCGCTTGGTGGTCCTGATTAAGAAACGCCTTCATAGGCTTGCCCATCAAGGCATTCATGTTTTCACTTACCGGATCAAGCGGTTCTTGGTCATCATCAATCGGCACCAACTTCTCTGGGTTTTTAACCCCCATCGTTTCAATCATCTGCCGGTGCAACTCTGGCAGGTTGTAAATCTGGGGTGTACCTTGCGAAAGTTGGTGTACAGCCTGCATTTGCACAACACGTTGGGCCATCGTGCTGGAATTTGGATCAGATACAGGGATCACCTCCACAATAGAATAGTCTGATTTTCTTGCCCTAAGTTCCGCACGATCAGTCTCGTACCCATATTCTTCAGGTGCGTACCTCTGGATCAGTTTATGCAAGAGCTTAAACTCTTGTTTCATTGCATAGTGCGTGCGTGCCTGCACAGCAGACATCGACTTCAAAGTGCGCTCTAACAGGGCCAAAGTGGTTCCAACCGGCGCATTGGCACTCATATCAGAAACGTTAAGATCGCTGATAGCCCCCAGCCTGCGGCCTTCCTCCATCAGTTTGTCCAGCAATGCCAGTAGGGTGGGACTCGGCTCCTTATAAGGCAGCGGGAACAAATTATCCTTCAAAGTACCGGAAGTAATGTCTACATCACGCCATTCCCCCGCCCCAATAGGCTCGTTATTCCCCTCAACCCGCAGTTCCCGTGTCTTGAACCCGCCCTGCAGTACAGAAAGCGTACCTGCGTCAACTAATTGGCGGATCAACAGCGTACCCGCCCTTGCATACCCACCAATTAGGTGGATAAGCCCTAGATCGTAGAACCCAAACCCCGGCAAATACCCGTATTTGACGAAATATTGACGCATCCTCTTGAGTTCATCGCCTTGTTCCCAATTCCTGCGAATACCAATTACTTTGTTCGACCCTCGATCCACAGTTATGGTGTACGGACAGCCAATCTCCCTGTCTTCATCGAGTTTTACCCCGTCATTTATCCCGTCAATAACGGTTTCCACATGGACTTCAAACAGCGTATAGCGGTCATCCTCATTCAGCTCATAACCACTTAACTCAGCTTTTTTCTCTTCGATATCAGTGCGATACGGCTCAGGTTCACCTAAATCCGTATCCAAATAAAACCCGGACTGCTGTAACTTCAACAGTTCATTCTTGGTTTTTCGCATGATGTGAGTAACACGCTCGGCGTGTTCCAGCGTTGAAGCAGTGTATGGCACCACCACATCTTCAGCTGGCAGGAATAGCGACGTTTGGCGACCCAAATTAGGGTCAAAATAGATTTTTTTGAACGCACACCCACCTAGTCCTTGGTGAAACAGGGTGCGCTCGTGCTCTGACCTGTATTCCGTCATTACTTCGGTCAGCTCGTAGTTCATATCGGCCCTTACACGCGCAGCAGCTTCCTCTTTTTCAGGGGTTTCTTCACCAATTATCTTGGTTTTGACGGGCCCTGCTGCGGGAAATGTCTCGGCCATGGCCTCCGCTTGGAACCTCACCACCGCCTCAAGCAAAACAGAGGAAGTAGCCCCACAGGCACCCTGCCAAGGCTCGGACTGCTCCTCATATTTAAGCCCCAGCACCTCCATACCGTGCACATACATGTCAACCCACTCTTTCCGAGATGATAAATCAGCTTCAACCTGCGTCATTATCTCGGTGCCAAGGGCGTGTAGGTCATCGTCTGACAAATATTCAGCTAGATTCGCATTGAAAGGGGCTGTTTGCGCAGTAATCTCCGTTTCCCCCCCAACAATTATCTCTACGCCCCCATCCTGCGTAGGTTGTATGCTTATCTCGCTGTCCATAGGCATGAGACTGATTTCTGCCTCTGTCTCGGCAGGAATTAGCCCACCCGGTGCCTGATACAAACCTTTTTCAATAGCCATTAGTAGTGATACCCCCTACTCTTTTTGCGCCGCCAAACAGGATTTTCGTCCTTTGGATCACTTGGAAGCCGTATAAACCCACCAGATCGAAAACGCATCATGGCCATTATAAAACAGTCCACAAGGTCATCATGTGGCTTATTGGGGAAGCCCGCCACTTCCTCCACAAAATCTTCCGCCCACTTGTGCTCTGGCACCCACACCATACCCTCTTTCACTATGTCGGCCACAGAATTAAGCCTTGCATACTTGGTATTGGGGTTGTTGGTAGTGCCACGGGTGGGCGTATACTCACTCACCATAACCCCGCCACGCCTGAGCTCTTGGTAGAGGGGTGTACCCGATGATTTCTTCTCCACAATGAAGCTGTCCGGCGTCCACTTGTCGTACATCTCCTTTGCAAGCCCCTTAAGTTCGGGGAACTCCACCCGCTCCTGTATGGTGTCAAGGAGAATTACCTGGTTCATATCCTCCTCCTCGTTCATAAAAACGCCCCACACGGTCAACGCAGTGTAGTCCGCCCTGTTGTTGGCTTCGGCCGCAGCGTCAAGGGTCATAATTATGTAGTCACACGCTGGCGGGTTAGGTTTGCGCCATGTTCTGTACCACTGCCGCTTTATAAGGGCCGCTTCTTCCCCGGTGGGTTTCTGCTGGTACTGCGCGTTCCACTGGTACGCAGGCATGGACGCCTTGGTCCGTTTGAGCGCGGGAACATCGAAAAACTGTGGCCACAGGGCCTTCTCAACCTTGGTACCATCCGCCTGTTCAATCTCTAAAAGTGCTGGAAATTCAAACAGTTCGAACTGATCCGCCTCCGAGTCTCGCGTCATATCACGAGTTAACCGGCCAAGAAGGTCCTCCTCAGACCAGCGTGTGTGAATGATAGCAACCCGTCCACCGGGCATAAGACGGGTACGGGCTCCTGTTGTATACCACTTGTACGCCCTTTCATATGTATCAAAATTGCCTGCAAGAATATCCTGCTCGGAGTTGTGCGTTACCACATACCCCCTACCTGCAAGAAACAGCCCATCTTCCCGTTCTACCGTTATGCACTGTACCGTCCCTGTAGTCCTGTGTTTTCCACTGTATCGATCTGGACCGTTTGTCTGTGGGTGTTCTGGTGTATCTAGCTTTCTGGGCATTCTCGCACAGCCTGCCAGTCGGAACATCACTCGATGGTTTGGTTTCGCCGTTTTGTATCGCTGTCGGGTATCTTCGTACGTCCTACGCTGGCATTTCACGCCTAGAGAATGCAATATCTCTACTACTGCGTCTACTAACTGCTCATTGCAGTTGTAGAACCCCGCCTGACCATTGGCTGTTACAGAGCCGTCCGTGTCTATCAGTCCCTGCAGTAACGCCATCCGTTGGTCCACAGAGGCAGTCATGTAGATTTCTGGCACGTGTTTGTTATTTAACACCCCCAACTTTCGTAGTTGTGGCATAAGTCCATATACATTGAATGTCCACCCATCCTCAGTTATCGGGCTAGTCTGGTACCCAGCTTCTTTAAACTGCTCCAGCATATATTTCTGGTCCCCATTTTTGGGGTCCGCGGTTACCCGCCCGCTTGATGTGGTGCCATCTCCCAACCAAGCACCAAGAACCCATGGGTCTATGGGCAACTCCACTTCTGGATATTTTACGGGCATATGCTTGGGGATAATTGGTTTGTTCGCCCTATTCCATTGGTGAGCTAAGTATTCCGTCCGGTATGCGTCGACCCTTGCTTTTGCCAAATTCGTATCGGAGTTTACCCCCCACAGATGTTGGGCATCACACAGCACTTCTTTGTTATCATCTGTGATAACGCTATACAATTCTCGCTCATGCCACACATCAGACTTACTGACTACCTTAGTAGCCATACCATCTGGGCCATACACTTCGTCCCCAACCTTTAGGTGCTGTATCTCAACAAACCCGTTAGGAGTAGGTATAAGCGTAGACACTTCAAGTGCATGAGGGTCGTCGATGATAAGCAAATCCGCACCGCGTCCCGCCAAGGCAGCTCCAACACCACAAGCGTAGTATTTCCCCCCAAAGTTGGTGTCCCAGCTACCAGCAGCCTTGGAGTCGGCGGCCAGTCGAACACCGGGAAAGAGTTCTTGGTACCGGTCTGATGCAATAATATTACGCACTTCCCGCCCAAAATCCTTTGAAAGATCACCAGTATGAGATGCCATAATGACTTTCTTATCGGGATTTCTTCCGAGGAACCACGCCACAAAATATTTCGAACTGATCTCACTTTTCCCGTGCCTTGGGGGTATTGATACCCCTATTCTGTCCAGTTTGTTGGGTATGATAGTGCCATCTTTCCGCTTTTTTGGTGGTTTTTCCAGCTCCATCAACAGGTCAGCCAGCTTTCTATGGTGCCTACCTACTATATATTCCGGCATCATGTACTGGCAGAAGGCTATCAGGTCATTGTACGCCTCTTCCGCCATGGCGTTCTGCTTGTGCTCATCAATGAGCTCAATGATTTCTTCCTGCTGTTCCTGAGTGAACTTGTCGATGTTATCCAGCATGAACTGGATGTCGTATGCGGAATAGGGAGAGTCAGCTACTTCACGCATCTATGATGTCCTCGATAAGCCCCGTATCAGGGGCATCGGGAGCATAGGAGCCATCCGCCTGCTTTTTCAGTTCGATAAGCCTGTCTTTCAGTGCCTGCTTGGTTTCCTCGGCACTGTGGTGGGTGATGTGCACATCCTTGCGGTCTGTAAACAGCCCAACCTCGCCTATTTTACCAAGGTTTTCCAAGGCTCTGAGCTGGATGCGTTCATCGTTATTGTCCGATAGCAGCAGGAGCTTGTTAATGACCAGATTGCGTATCTCTTCAGAACGCTTGGCCACCAACATGGAGAAGTTGTTCAGTATCTCGCCAACCAAGACCACGGTTTCTGGACTGAGATCAGGGAACCTGTCGTCCGTTACTTTTTCAGAGGCCGATTCTGGATCGAGTGCGTAGGCTTCCGCGATTATTTCAGCCATTAGCTCATCTTCATCGCAGGGGTCCTTAATAGCGAAACCCTCCTCGCTAAGCAGTTGCATGGTCGCATACGCCGCTTTGGCCCGCTCTGCAAGATCGCGAACCTTGGTTTTATCAGGCACTTTTACGCCTCTTTCTGGAGTTATGTACAGACCTTTGTCCATAACCCACGGAGTTTAGAAGAGATTTAACCGAATTTGAAGAGTGATTGGGTGTAATATCACGAAGTTGGGGGGTAATTTGTGGTAATTTTAAAATTTTTTTAAAAAATTGCTGTGTGGGTGAGGGGATTAGTATACATACGCGCGCGGAGTCCCACGGTCAGCGCCGTTGGGTGGGGTGGGGTGGTCTTCCGATATCTAGATATCCTGATATCCGGATATCGCGATAGCTAGATATCATCTATACCGCGTTCGAGTTGCTAAACCTACTATCCATGCTACATTTAAATTGTGCCAGCAATTAGGGCGCATTCCATAAACTACGATAGGAGCTATACCATGTTAGACCTTAATCAAGCGGCCACTACGGCCACGGAAAAAGAAGCGGTTAACGCCGTTGCACGTCAACAAGCTACCGATCTACTTGCAGCTGCAAAGTCGCAAATAACAGTAGCTTGCAAGGCCGACTCGAAATCTGAATCGGCCGACGATACTGCTGAGCAATCCAGAGGCGAAAGATCACGGGCATTGATTGCCGTAGCTATCACTCTGTTTTTCGGCGGATGGAATCGCGAATGGTACAAACGAACCGGCGACTTCGGCTCGATTGGCATCATGCTATTCGAGATGATGGCTAAACTCCGGTACAACGGAAAACAAGCAATGCTTGCACTCTGTTTGACTGGCGATAGTGAAGCCAAACATCTAACACAGGAACAAAAAGAGGCCCGGACAAAATACCGGGCCCGAGTAACTGCGTCGATTCAGGTAATGGCCGACTTCCACGATTATCTGGTAAATGAGGCAGAGCTCTACGAGCTCTACACTGAATACCGGGACGATTGGCGGGATGAATGCCGTAATGCCTCCGATCCTGTAACTTACGCTGAAAAGTGTCCGGTCCAAAAATACGCGGTAATCAATTCCCGATGGGATAATACTCCGGAAGGTATTGAGCGGCATTTGGAATTACAGGATAGGGTATCTTCCAAAGGTCTCCGACTTGCGGAGGATATACTTACCCGAGTGGCATGGATTGCCGACCATGTTGACGATACGGTTAAGATCGACGGCGATGATTACCTCGATCTGCAAGCTACCGTTGACCAGCAGGTCCAATTCCGCGACATGTTGACCACGATGGCATTGTGGATCCAACAGCGATTGCAGGAACAACATGTTGATACCGCGAAGTCTAAACGGTACCAAGCGGCGATTGATGTGATCGGTACAGTTATCCGCAAGGAAGGATAACTACACAGCCCAGCCCGGAGCAATTCGGGCTGGGCTTTTTTTGTGCCTGAAAAAACCTTTGATACCAGTTACAACGCCAGCGCGGAGCCCCTGTGCCACAAAGCAAAACTAGAAACCACGCACGCGGTAGCACAACGTGTTCGGCAGAGCCCACACTAACAAGCCCGCCAATATTCCAATACCACAATATCTGGATATCACGATAGCTGAATATCACGGCGTCGTGCTGATGCCAGTTACTTTGCCAGCGCGGGGCCCATGGTTTTCGATAGCAGCGGGTGCTGTGATATCTGGATACCGTGATATCTGGATACCGTGATATCTGGATACGGGGGTATCGTGCCGGGCCCACCACAGATACCACCACAGATACCACAGATACCACAACGTGTTACACTATGTTCACCACTAACTCGGGGTTTTTCCTGTCACTTTTGTATCACTTCGTACCCATTTTACTTCGTAACTTTGTTCCCTTTTTACTTCGTACCAATGTTCCCTTTTTACTTCGTACCAAAGTTCCCTTTTTACTTTGTACCTTAGTTCTTTTTTT
>LSRR01000216.1_pt1 | contig 20504 bp, 31 predicted proteins | sample 1162981 | NCBI WGS metagenome assembly LSRR01 (sample SAMN03256433, study PRJNA305521) | marine metagenome | biome: Estuarine; feature: Estuary; material: Brackish water; isolation source: iron chloride precipitation of viral particles from surface water samples | place: USA: Chesapeake Bay ... | reverse complement strand
TTGTTAATGAAAATATTCAAAGTGAAGTCGTCAAAAAATAACTGGTATCAGCTTCATTTTAGTGATGGTGTCAGGAAATATCTTTGGTTTAGTCAGGACAGGCAGTCCGCGCTAGATAAGTTCAGGGCATGGGAACGCAGTCAGAGGACCGAAAACAATCTTGAGTTTTGTCGGAGAAATTCTCAAGAGGGGCAGCTTATCTATACAGGAGAATGACATGTCACGACCCCATAGACACGCGGCACTCGGTGACGAGTGCCCGTATTGCGAAAAGGTAATCGATCCTTTTTGTACCGGAGATATCGGGTACTTTGAGTACGATTGTAATCACCCTGAGACTTGTTGGTTTGACGGCTACGAAGACCCAAAGAATGACGATCCAAAAAAAGAGGAATAGTCATGGTGACTCAGCTAATGTGCGTGGCCCTAGCTATCTATTTTGAAGCTAGGGGAGAGCCTGACGCTGGGCAGATTGCAGTCGCTCACGTTATCCGAAACAGGATTCAAGACCCACGGTTCCCAGACAATGCCTGCGACGTGGTTAAGCAGGGCTATTATTGGAACGGCAATCCGATCCGCAACATGTGCCAGTTCAGTTTTTACTGCGACGGGAAACCTGAGGACCCGCACGACGAACGTGCGTGGCGAGACGCAGTTTACATCACGCATCTGAGCGGTCTGATCCCTGACATAACAGGTGGGGCAACGCATTACCATAGTACAAAGGTATTCCCCGAGTGGGCATACACGGGACAGGTTACAGCAAGCATACACAAGCATATTTTTTACAGGGGGGTTAATTAGTGTACGAATACAAAGCAACGATAGTTAAAGTCGTAGATGGAGATACCGTAGATGTGGATATTGATCTTGGGTTTGATGTTTGGTTGCGTAATCAGCGCATTCGTCTTTTCGGGATTGATTGCCCCGAATCTCGCACTAGAAATAAACAGGAGAAAGCTCATGGACTCCTCGCAAAAGCCTACGTTCAAAAGGCTCTCAAGTTGGGAAGAACATATGCGCTCACAACAAAAGAGAAAGGAAAGTTTGGAAGATTTCTGGGCGAGTTCAAAACGGGAAAAGGAGCTCTTACGAAACTCCTTATCAAAGAACGATTGGCGGTTCCGTACACTGGGCAAAATAAAAAGGAAATAGCTGCTGCACAGGAAGCTAACCGTCAGGAGCTCGTCAAGCAAGGCATGTTAACCGAGTCAGGCATACCACCAATTAGTGAATACGAGGACCGATTTTAATGGATAAAAAATTTAACGAGTGCGGGACCCTAGTCTACAACTCTGAAACAGAGGAAGGCGAGGTGTCGCTGACGAGAGAGTTCAACAACGATCTCGCGGTGGTCCGGTTGGATGTTTTAAAGGACTGGATTGATGAGCTCACTAACATTTACAACGACAGCCTTGATGATTTTACTGAGGAGCTGAGGGAAGACAGAAGGCACTAGCTATGAACGATTCTAACGCCCTTGTGGCGATTTACGCGGGTATTGCAATGCAGGCCTTACTCTCTGCTGACACAGGCCGTTACATCAACGACACGGAGTCTCTGGCTAAGTTGGCGGTAGCAGTAGCTGTTGATCTTGAAAATGAGGTACAGTGTCATACGGAAGGTTTGGACTAGCCTTTCTGTTTTACTCCTTGAGAAAGTTTTTTGCCCCGTGAATTTTACGGGGCTTTTTTATTCTCGTAATTTTTCCTTATGGATCAAAGACTTACCAGGTGGTAATTAATAGTAAAAAATAGTTGACGACAGCCTATAAATAGACGATAATCTAATCGTTGGTTGGTTAATTAGAAAGGAGAAAGAGAGATGGCATTACGAAAGGTTGTTGAAGAGAACGCAAAGTACAAAGTCTTTGAGGGCAAAAAGATCACTGAAGGCTACAAGCCGGAAGAAAAGCTGTGTGTGAACAACTGGTATTACACTTTTGGTGATGTTTTTACCTATGCCTTGGGATACGGAAAGTGCCCGCTTGAGGCGTTTGAAGACGCAAAGAAACTTGGCTACGCAATCTACTGGCTCATCCCAGACCCCCTGACTCTGGGGGCGCTCGCAGAAGACAAGAAGCATGCTTTCCTTGTGAACGTAGGTGAGAAGGTCAAGTATGCGGGCAAGATTTTCACGGTGGAGGCAGCGCCCAACGACAATTTGGTGTTGGTAGAAAACTAATCACGAACCACGGCCCTCCGAGAGGGGGGCCCTTGAGAAAGGAGAAAGAAATGCGAAAACTTACTGAAGCGGCCGAAGCGGCCAAGTTAATCAGAGCGGAACTGAAGAAGGCCTTTCCGAACGTCAAGTTCTCTGTGCGTTCAAACAACTACGCTGGCGGGGATTCTGTGTACGTCAGGTGGACTGACGGTCCAGTGCGAGATGCAGTTTCAGAGATCACTGGTAAGTACCAGTACGGACATTTCGACGGCATGATCGATCTGTACGAGTACAGCAACAACATTGAGGGCCTGCCACAGGTGAAGTACGTTCTCGAGTCGCGCGATATCAGCGATGAGGTTTACGAGGCCACGAAGGCTAAGATCGCTGAAGAGTTCGGTATCGAGGATGCAACAGACGAGAATCAGTGGATGGCCGCGTTCAATGACTGGTCAAATCACGTGGTTTATCGAAAGCTAGAGAGTCGGGTAAGATAGAAAAAAATAGTCTAAAGTAGTTGACACGGATGTCAAAACCCTTATAATAGTCACTGTTGGTTGGTTGATTAAGAAAGGAGAATGAAATGTTAAAAGATGATTACGGAAACGAGGCGAAGTACGCGAACCTGTACGGTTGGACTGATATCAAGCCCTACGAGATCGTGAGAGTGATCAGCGACAAGACTATCGAGATTCGAGCCATGAAAGCGGAGCGAGACAAGACTGTGAAGATGGAGTGGGCAGTCGGAGGTTTTGCTGGGGTCCTGAAAAACATTGATGAGGTGAAGTGGAACATCGAACCTGAGCCTGAGAATCCGGTGATCCGAGCTCGATTGAACAAAGGCGGCTACTGGAAGACAAAGTACGGAAAGCACTACTTGGCCGCCAAGCCTAAGAAATTCTACGATTACAACTTCTAATTAACCGGCCCCTTCGGGGGCCACCTAGAAAGGAGAACGATATGAAATTAGTTAAAAATTATCACGACGAGCTCATCATGGCGTATCAGGACGCCGATCTTGATAAGCTGGCCACGGTCCTAGCTCACGCGGCAATGCTCTGGCATGCTGAGTGGAAGAAGCAGGGCGGCGAAGACAAGGGGACCTGCTGCGGCGGGAAGGGGATCAAGGTCCCGTACATCGGCCCACGAAAGCGGAACTACGAATACAAGAACATCGTCAACTGTTCTTGGGTACAGGGCAACATCTCAGCTCAAGCGAGCGTGGGTCCGGCCCTCGAGTTCCTCAAGGAGCAGGGCATCGAGAATGCCACGTACAACGATGGCTGGATAGATTAAAGCGTGAAAGCACATCAGCGATTAGTCCGAGAGAAAGCCGAACGGGAGAACCAAGACCTGTTCGGCGCTTGGTGGCAGGATATCGACACGGACATCAAAAAGGCTGAGGTGCGCGAGGTGTCGCACCAACAAGCCAAGGAGATCATTGAGAAGTACGAATGGCTCGGATGTCTTGCTGCGATCAACTGGCATTACTACGGGATTTTCTTTGAAGGAGTCTGCGGCGGTGTCGTTGTTTACGGCGTCGAGTACATCGAGAACTTAGGACGCTGGGACAAATACGATTACACCGGCAAGATCATCCTGCTGAACCGAGGAGCCTGTGTGCATTGGGCACATCCGCACAGCGCCAGTAAACTGATCTCAACCAGCATTAAGATGCTTCCAGAGAAGTACAAGATCGTCACCTGTACCGTAGACAGTCTGGCTGGCGAGATCGGCACGATCTATCAAGCCTGCAACTTCGATTACGTGGGATCGATGCGAGATGCCAACCCGAACGTCAACAGCCGAGACGGTGACAGAGACGGCTGGTTGGTCGGTGACAAGATGTACGGTGCAAGGGCCATGCGCCAGAAGTTTGGAACGACTGAGATTGAAAAGATTAAAAAATTCTTTCCGAACGTAAAAAAGGTCAAGCAAAATTCCAAAGGCCGTTACTTTTTCTTCCGTGGCAGTAAAGCGGAAAAGAAATACCACCGAAACAAAATCAAACATTTGATCAAAGAATATCCAAAGCGAGATAAATGAAGCGCCCTTCGGGGCGTTTTTTTTGGCTAAAATAAATGTAAAAAAGTAGTAAAAAATAGTTGACAATAGTATTCAAATCGCCGATAATTCTAATCGTTGGTTGGTTGATTGAGAAAGGAGATTGGCATGGCATTTAAGTGGGGCGAGATTGAGGCGGGCAAGGGCGGTTGCTTCTGGGAAAAAGAGAATGGCCACTTGTTTGAGTTTGAGTTGGAAAACGACGGGTACTGGGAGGAGTACGGTCACAAGGTCTGGGTGGCGGAAAAGAAAAACATCATTGATGGTGTGGAATGCGGCTGGCGATATGCGAAGGTCCTGAAGACAGTGGCGTACATCGTGGTGGATGAGGATGAGTACGGCGCCCCTGTTGTTGAAAAGTGGGACATCAAGGGCCACAAGATTTACGGTTGATTGAGAAAGGAGACAGAGATGAAATTCAAAGAAAACATGGAAGGTAAGTACCGAGTCAAAATGAGAGGCAAGGTCAAATACGTTGGCAAAAATTTTAGAGAGGCCAACATTTGGAAGGATGATCTGGATTACGAGGCTTACAAGGTCGGAAAGGCAGCGAGAGCCACAGTTGAGTATCACGACGGTTACCGATGGGAAAAATGCACTGGGTGGTAAATTGAGAAAAAAATGTAAAAAGTAGTAAAAAATAGTTGACAGTAGGTCCTATATCGAAGATAATCTAATCGTTGGGTGGTTAATTAGAAAGGAGAAAGAAAATGTTAGATTTGACCTACGAAGATCGATTCATGTATGGGGCCATCACTGTTTGCATGACACTTATTACGCTGTTGGCAGCTATCAACGTCTAATCAGAAAGGAGACTGGTATGAAAAAATATTACGAAACTAGGGAAGCTGCTGAGGCAGCAATCGTTCCCGTCGCTGGGGCCGGTGACGCCCTGCGAGCCAAGGCTGGGGATCACCTCGCCGCCGAGCGCGAATCTTTTGAGCGGTGCGATACTGACGGCTTCCTGACGCAGTGGGCTCACGCCTGCAACGCCGACAAGGCGCGCATGGAGGCGGAGCTCGCCGACAATGGCGGAGTTGCGGTGTTCCCAGTTCTGGTGGACCTCGAGACTGACGAGATCGTCGGTGAGAAGGTCTTCGTGTTTGCTAACAAATTCAACTACGGCACACGAACTGTGTTCCTCGTCGAGCGAGACGGCGGTACAGAGTGGGTAAACGCGGCCTATCGAAAGGACGCCACCTACACTAAGAAGGGCCTGAAGAAGGCCTACGTCATTGCTGAGGCCTTTATCGGCCACAAGGACAATGATCCATTCAACAAGCTCCCTGTGGAGCGAGGCATGCCAGCGGGCCCGATCCATTACCACGCGATCCGAAAGCCTGCTACTTACAACTGGAAAGAGGAGGCAGCGTAATGACTGACGTAATCACAAAACTCAAAAAGGGTCTCGGTAAAAGACGCTGCGCTAAGGTCTCCGAGTTTTACGATGACGGCTTTGTCGTCGAGGTCACTCTCGAGTCTAATGAGCACTCTGACCTGTGGGAACACTACGCTGGTGTTTACACCATTCCCGAGATCATCGGGCTTGCCAAAAAATTTATTGATGATGACGGTCACCCTGCTTGACCGCTGAGCTGAAAATAAATTAGTTAATTTGGGAATAAATCTCCGGCTCGCACGTTGAATAGGTGTAAGGAGAGTTATTCTGATAAAGAAAGGAGAAAGAAAAATGTTAAATATCTACATTGTTAAGGACCCCGCCACTGGCGATTACGTTGTAGTGAAAGAAGGCGAGACAGGCTATTACGAGCTCGACGAGAACAAGCGACACGACGCCGAGTATGCCGAACGAATCAACGCCGCCCTAGGCCACACTGAGGAGGACCTGACCAACGCCACCGCGCGAGCCATGTTCGGGACATGGTAACCACGGCCCACGAACCAAGGACCCGCTCCGGCGGGTCTTTTTTTGCAAAAAAATCCTGCCCAATCTGCAAGCTGTTGATTTATAAGGAAACTTAAATAGAAAAAAATATGCTGAAATAGTTGACAGTGATCCCAGAATAACCGATAATCCTAATCGTTGGAGAGACAAACAGAAAGGAGACAGAAATGAAAGTAACAGTTTTTCACAATAAGCATTGCGAGATCACTCACGAGGTTATCGGCCTGAAAAAAATGGCGGTGGTTGATTGCGGTGATCGAGAGGTGGACGACGCCCTCGAGTATGCTTGGGAACGAACCAATAACATCTACGGATCATGGTCTCGCGGTCGATACGTTGAAGGAGAGATCAACAACGACTATTCAGAGGATGTCAAAGTGATCGCCCCTCTGGAGAAAGGCTGGGATGGCAAGGAGTATGGGCATCGTTCTAGCATGGTCGGAGACTGTTTCCTCACGGACCCGACGTCTGATGGAATCGGAGAGTTCGAGGACTTCAAGACCTATCGAGTAGCCCCGTGCGGTTTTGAAGAAATTACTGACAAAGAGTTTGTTGACGCCAGGATTGCTTACTCAAACCGAAACCGAAAATTGTATCCCTAGGAGAGCCAAATGAAAGAAGACTATTCAGTTGATATGTTTGATCTGGTCAAGGACGTGCGAGCTCACGCCGAGGCAAATTACGAGAAAGGCTGGGATATTGTAGTCGAAGCCTATACCGACGAGGAGATCATTCGAGAGATCGTCGGAGCGAAAACAAAGCTGGGGGCGATACGCAAGCTGTCTCCGGTGGTAAATTACCACTACGAGCGCCGTAAGGAGGCTGAGGCCTATCGAGACCCCTGTAGGGGCTGCTCGGATACCGTGCTTTTTGGTCGCTTCTGACAGGACCACGAACCAAAAGACCCGCTCCGGGGGGTCTTTTTCTATGGTAGGATGAACACTGGTCCTCGGACCACGGGCCCGTCAGGTTTTTCTTTTTTTGGTGGGTTTATAGGCAATCTCTGGCGGGCCCGTTTCAATGCCTATCTGAGCTCCTCTCGAGAGCCATGGACCACGGGCCAGTAACCAAGGACCACGGGTCACTATCTTGCACTACATTGCGTTACATTGCGTTACTTGCCTTAGAACGGTATGTATAGCAGTCTTTTCTGAAAAAAAACGTGTATCAACTTTTTTTTGCTAAAAAGACTGTTACAGACGCAATAGACGCAAGGTGACTGATTTTATTAAGGAAATATTATAACACTGACATTGCGTTGACTTTTCACTAGACGCAATGACGCAATGGTTTTTTCAATTTGACGGGGTGCGCGCGCGAACCATTTTTTACTACTGTTTTTAAATTTTTCAGAAAAGACTGTTATACTTTGGCGAAATAACCACTCTGGAGGTCCTGTGCCGCGTTTATACGACGAGCCCTGCTCAACTGAAGGGATAACCCCTCGAAAGCACACAATGCGAAGACTGAGCTCTGGAACGCTCAAATACCCGTTCAAAGCGATGATCGTGGGGGATTATTTCCTGATCGAGACTGGAGACGATGCCCAGTTAGTGGGATCGGCGGCGAGGAAATATGGTTACCGATACCCGCCTCGCAAGTTTACGGTCCGCCCTGCGTCCGACGGGACGCCTTACTGGGTCTGCCGGAGGATCGCCTGATGTCCAGAAAAACTCTGTCTAAAATACTGAACGACACTGGTGTCAAGCCGAATGAAAAGATGCGGATGAACGAGCGCCTACAACAACCCGTGCCGCCCTTAGAAGAGCAAGGAAAGACCGTATCGCCACAGCAATGGAAGTTCATCTATGAGCTGATTGATGGCGAGGGGAGGCTGACAATGAAGCAGGCGGCTATCAATGCGGGCTATCCTGAAAAGAATGCAAACAAGACGGCCTCTGACCTGACCAACCCGAAGAAATATCCTCATGTCGTGGCTGCGATCCAGAAATACCGCCAACAAATGGCGGAGAAGTACGGGACCAATATTGAGCGCCACCTGCGCGATCTACAGATTATCCGCGATCAGGCTCTCGAGGCTGGGAACTTCAGTGCTGCCGTCACCGCCGAGTATCGCCGTGGGCAGGCACTGGGAACAATCTACATTGACAGGAAGGAGATCAGGCACGGGACCATTGACAGCATGAGCGCCGATGAGGTGCGTCGTAAGCTGGAAGAGATCAAAGCCCTGTATGGCGGCCCTCCGCCTAATCAAATCATTGACGTGACGCCTGAAGAGATCGAGCAGGCAGAAGGCATTGACTTGATAGAGGAGATTAGAGATGGCGAGAAAGCCAGAAAGCGCGCTGCACAAGAGGCTAAAAGACAACCTGCCGAACTCTCTGATAACCCGACTGGAGAACCGAGTCGGAGTGGGGATGCCGGACTGCCTAGTGGCTCTGATCAAAGCGAGATTCGTGATGATCGAGCTGAAAGTGGTGGAGCGGGGGAAGAAGGTGAAACTGAGCCCTCACCAGATATCGTTCAACCTGAAGCATGGGATGATAGGGATGCCAGTCTGGATACTGGTCCAGCATCACCCGAAGGGGACCACGAAGAGGAGCGAGATCAGGCTGCTGCTGTATCACGGGAAGCAGGCTCAGGAGCTGTTCGAGCAGGGGACGGACCTGCTGCCAGTGGAGAGCTGGGCACTTGACGCGGTGGACTGGAAGCACATGCATCATATCCTGAGCACCCATTAGTCCGTAACGCTCTCAGAGGCCTTGTGAGGCAAGGTAATTAGACCTGAGGGTAATCCTAGGCTAACAGTCCATCTTTCCAAGAAACGGCCCTCGCGGGCCCGTGGGCCGTTTTTGTGGGGGTCTTCCCGCCCTCCCCTGAGGGAATTCCCCGCGCAAAATGGTTCGAGTTCAAAGGATCACAGTCCAAAAATAGCTAAGTCATTGATTTTATTACAATCACTAATTCCGGTAATTACTATTACCGGAAGTAACGGGTCCCTTTTGGGCGATTTGGTCCGTGTGACGCCGCGCTCGCACGCACACACCGCGAACCGCGCCCGCGTCGCGCGGGCCGTGGCCTTGGCCCGATTTTGCACAAATAATTCTGGCTGAAACGAAAATGGGACTGTTCCACGTGAAACATCACTTGCAAACCCACCCCCTTATTCTGGAAAATCAAAAGCCTAAAAAATTTTTAGCAATTTGAAACGAAAAAGAGACTGTATGAATTCAGTAGCAATGCCCGCAGAAGTTGAAGCAGAGCGCCTAAAACTGGAGCTTCGACTAGCTTTATTGGAAGCCCAAGAGCACGGGCGTGGAAGTTTCATAGGTTTCTGTAATTACGTCTGGCCTGAAGCAATCCTAAGCACCCATCACGAAAAGATGGCTTCTGCTTTTGACCGCATAGCCAGCGGGGAGCTAAAGCGATTAATCGTAAACATGCCTCCTCGACACACAAAGTCTGAATTCGCTAGTTATCTGCTGCCTGCCTATCTTATGGGTAAGCGCCCTGCTACTAAGATTATCCAAGCAACTCACACAGGCGAGCTCGCTGTACGATTTGGCCGGAAAGTCCGTAACCTGATGGACCTCGACAAGTACAAAGAGGTTTTTCCCACGGTAGAGCTCAAGGCTGACAGCAAGGCGGCTGGACGTTGGGACACCAATTCTGGCGGAGAATACTTCGCGGTAGGTGTAGGTGGTGCGATGACAGGTCGCGGCGCGGATATGCTGATTATTGACGATCCTCACTCGGAACAAGACGCCCAGTCTCAGCTTGCGCTGGATAATGCGTGGGAATGGTATACCTCTGGACCCCGAACCCGTTTACAGCCCGGCGGGGCTATTGTTGTCGTGATGACCCGTTGGGGCACGAAAGACCTGACTGCAAGGCTGATCAAGCAGATGCAGGAAGACGACGCGGATAAATGGGAAGTCATTGAGTTTCCTGCCATCCTGAACGAAAGCGAAGAAAACGAAAAGCCTCTCTGGCCCTCTTTCTGGAAGCTCGACGAGTTAAAGTCTGTAAAAGCATCGATGTCGGTCCAGAAATGGAACGCGATGTATCAGCAGCGCCCAACCGCTGACGAGGGCGCAATACTCAAGAGGGAGTGGTGGCAGATTTGGGAAAAAGATTACACCCCAAGGCTGGAATATATCATCCAATCTTACGACACGGCGTATTCTAAGAAAGAGACGGCAGATTTCTCGGTAGTCACTACGTGGGGTGTATTTCATCCTAACGAAGATGCGGGGCCGTCTCTGCTTCTTGTTGATGTCAGGAAGGGCCGTTGGGACTTCCCAGAGCTAAAACGTATTGCCAAAGAGCAGTATGACTATTGGCAGCCCGATAATGTCCTGATCGAGGCCAAAGCAACAGGGATCACGCTTCAGCAAGAACTCAGGCGTGCAGGCATTCCTGTTACGATGTACTCGCCCGGTGGTCGTCGGGCAGGGCAAGATAAAATCTCGAGAGCCAACTCAGTAGCCCCGATCCTCGAATCAGGTATGGTCTGGGCTCCAGAGACGCAATGGGCAGACGAACTTATCGAAGAATGTGCTGCTTTTCCCAATGGTGACAACGACGACATGGTGGATAGCACCACTCAGGCCCTGATGCGATTCAGATCAGGCAACTTCATTTCCCTGTATGATGACGAAGAAGACGACGAGCCTTCAATGGAGGGGCTTGTCCCAGAGTATTATTAGGATAGAATGGCCGGACTATTAACGAATTAAGGGGACGCCCTTATGCCCGGTACCTCAGCTCGAGAGATGCTCTCGAGGATTCCTATTCAAATGGCGAATGGTGGCACGGTAAATCTTGCCACAGAAGCCGCATACGCTAACTCCCCTGCCTATAAACGCGCCATGGAAGCTGGCGGAGAGCAGGCGGTTCAAGATTATTACGCCAATCTCCGTCGTATTGCAGACAAGTACATTGCTGATGGAAATCTTCCTACCGGAGCTGAAGCCTATAACCTGATGCTTGAAAACGGCATCAGCACTACTGATTTGATTAATGCCGGTATTGGTCAGGACGTTGTGGATAAGATATTCACAATGACTGAAGACCCCACGATTACTACCTATGCCACTCCAACTAAGCTGGAATCGGCGTTTATGTCAAACCCTGTCCTAAGGGCAGAGGCCGCAGCGCGTAGTGCTGGAGGAGCCGACGGTATTGCGTCTTTGCAGCAGCAGGCGCGAGATTATTTAGCGAGAGTCGAGGAAGGCGGCATAACGCCTGAAGAACAGGCGATGTTGCGGGAACAGGCCCTTGAAGGGGGATACACGTTCCAAGACATTATCAACGCAGGAATCGACCCATCGATCCTGTTTAATCTGCCTGTCAAGGAAGAAGCTCCACCTCCTCCTCCTCCTCCGCCAGAGACTCCGTTTGTCCAGACTCAAGCGTCTTATACTGCCCCCACGGTATATCAGCCTCTTCCTGAGCAGCCGGATATTTATGCAGCGGGCCAGCCTGCGCTAGACGTAGCGTTCAGGGAAAGCGCCCCACGAACCGCGATTCCCGGCATGCCCGGCTTCTATGAGTACACGCCAGCCGCGAGCTTACGCCCTGCCACAGGTGCAGGCATGAGTTTTAGGCCTCCCAGCGTGACCAGTAGACCGCGATCCCTGCTAAGTCCGACTGCATTGTCCTTTGGCTCTGCTTCACAGGATTATGCCTCGGGACTCCAGCAACAGGATGCGGCATTGATGAGGGCCTTTGCGGATGCGGGCATACAGGGCGGCTCGGATTACTACACATGGCGTAATCGCTTGCGTTCAGGGGAGTTTGGTATTGGCGGGTCCTTTGATCCTGCTGCTTTCCAATCGAGTTTTAGCTCGTGGGCCGCGAGTCAGCCAGCTAAGACTACAAGCCCCACGGCTCAAGGAACAACGCTACAAGGCGGTTATTCTGACGTTGTGGAGAACGTGGACCGCTTTGGTGCCGACTATGGCGGAGGTTATGCAAACTTCAACGCTGCTGCGGGGTCCACGGGCCCTGTTTCAAGCTACACGATAAGGCCGGTCGACTTGCGACTGCCTCCTCCGACGTATGCTGAGGGAGGCGAGGTTACTCAGTCACGAATGATGCTCGAGCAACTTGATGCGGATGCCATGGCCCAAGAGCCAGAAAGGCAGGAGAGCGAGGGACTTTTAAGGAACATCACTAGAGGAGCGATGGATATCCCATCGTCTGTTGGTGGCTACCTAAAATCGCGTTCGCCGATAGGCACTGATCTGTCTTTCGGCGAATCTGCAAGTATGGTTTTTGATGATTTATCCAAGATAGGCGGTGCGATCAAGGAAGCTGCGGGGGAAGACCCTTTAGGCTTTGCGGCTGAGATGATGCCGATATACGGTGAGTACAGCTCCTATCAACAGGCTCAGGAGCTCTCGGAGCAAGCTGATCAGGCTGAAGCTGCGGGGGATACGGAGTCTGCCAAGATGCTTCGCCAGTTATCTACTGTTTCCATGGCAGGCGCGATTCCTTTGTTTGGAATGTTTGCTCGTGGTGGCAAGAAGTTTGTGATGGCTGGAGCCCGAGGTATTCCACAGATTGATGAAGCGGGGATTGCCACTAGGATAGCCGAGCTTCCCGAGCCAGCGGATGTCGGGGGCTACAACGGTCCAGAGGTAGCTTCGTCGTTGATGGAGGGCGATCCGGTTGGTGATCTGTTTAATCGTGAGATTGCGGCGGATGTTGATGGTGCAGTAGCGGCGTATAAGCAGTTGGAGAAGACTAAGGGCGGCAAGATTATTGATGCGGACCAGTTTCGTGAATTAAGCCCTGAGTACCGCGAAAACAGGGGCCTCGCAGCCAATGTCCACGAACCAGCCAGTGCTTTGAGCAAGGTGTATTTCGACAGGCTGCTGGATGAGACAAGAGGACAGGAGGGCACTTGGATATTCACAGGGGGCGGCCCTGCTTCAGGTAAGTCGGCTGCTGTAAGTGATGCCACGGAAGATGCGGCACAAGCTGTCGTAGACGGAACCATGGGTAACTACAGGAAGGTTATTGAGCAAGTAAACCGCGTACTGGAAGACCCAACCAAAGATGTTGATATTTACTATATTGACCGAGACCCCTTGAAGGCATTTGATCTTGCACTTAAGAGAGCAGCCGACATGGAAACCGAGCTGGGCACGGGAAGAACTATTCCAGCTAAAGCCTTTATTGACATGCACGTAGACAGCAGAAAGGCTATTCGTGAGATAAACGAGGTGTTTAAAGATAACCCTGATGTGAATATTAATATATGGGACAACAACGGCGGCTACGGCGACCAGTTCCAGACCACCATAGATACAGTCAAGGATTTCGACTATAATGATACCGCAGAAAGGATAATGCAGAGATTGGAGGATGCGTATGAAAACGGAGAAATCAGCGAAAACGTCTACCGTGGCTTCAAGTCGGGTCCTGACCCCAGAACGACTAGCCCGTCGAGAGCGGATATCGCGGCTAATGGCCGAGGGGATAAAGAACTTGGGCAAAGAGCCACTTAAGGGGACGCGATAAGAGACCCAAAATATATTTAGGACAGCACCATGCCTATAGATAAAGTCGTAAATCTAGCCCCTGTCAGTGAAATGGTGGAGGTTGAGATAGAAGGTCCTGAAATCGAGATTGAGCTTGAGGATGACGGCTCCATTGAGATTGAGGTTGAAGAAAAGGAAGAAAACGGCTTTTACGACAATCTCGCTGATGAGATTGATCCGCAGGAGCTGGACCTTATTTCCCTGAACCTGATGACTTTCTTTGAGGCGGATAAGTCCTCAAGAAGCGATTGGGAAGACACCTACGCTAAAGGCCTTGATTTACTTGGCCTGAAGATGGAAGAACGGACCAGACCGTTCCGTGGCGCGACAGGCACAGTGCACCCAATGCTGACCGAAGCCATTGTGCAGTTCCAAGCACAGGCGTTTAAAGAGCTCATGCCCGCTGGTGGTCCTGTCAGGACCCAGACTTTAGGCAAAGAGACCTTGGATAAGGTCCAACAAGCCACTCGGGTTCAGGACTTTATGAACTATCAGATAACTTCGGTGATGAAAGAGTACACGCCGGAGTTCGATCAGTTGTTGTTTTACACGGGATACGGTGGTTCAACCTTCAAAAAGGTCTATTACGACTACCCGCTGGGCCGAATGGTTAGTCGAGTGGTGCTTCCTGACGATCTTTATATCCCATACAACGGCTCTAGCGTAATTTCTGAGTGCCGTCGCATCACTCACCGCATTGCAATGGACTCAAATGAGTTCAAAAAGCGCGTAATTGCGGGCGAGTATCTTGATATTAAGCTGGAACCTGACGAATCAGGCAGCAATAACGACCAAATTAGCGCAACGATTGACAGAATTACCGGAATTCAAGCAACTGGAGAGCCGGAAGAGCTCTTTTTGTTGGAATTTCACGTCGATTTAGACATTGACGGCTACGAAGACGCTGATGAAAAGGGCAATGCGACTGGAATTAAGTTGCCTTACGTCGTAACCATGGACGAAAGTACCGGACAAATAGTTTCAGTGCGTCGAAATTGGAAAGAAGACGACGAATATAAGTGTCGGCGTGAATGTTTTGTGCATTATGTGCTTGTAGAAGGGCCGGGCGCCTACGGATTAGGCTTTGTGCACTTAATCGGCGGCCTTTCTAAGACCGCAACTGCTGCATTGCGTCAATTAATTGACGCTGGAACACTTTCTAACCTTCCTGCGGGCTTCAAGGCCAAAGGAGCCCGTATTGCAGCGGATGATGAGCCTATACAGCCGGGCGAGTGGCGGGATATTGACGCTGGTGGCGCGGAACTGGGCAGTTCTTTGCTGCCACTGCCGTATAAAGAGCCTAGCCAGACGCTATTTGCCCTCCTAGGCTTTACTGTGGACGCTGGTAAGCGCCTTGCAAGCATTGCAGACATGCAGGTAGGGGATGGCAACCAACAGGCTGCTGTGGGCACCACAATCGCTCTGCTAGAGCGTGGCTCTATGGTCATGTCGGCCATACACAAGCGCCTGTATTACGCCCAGACGCAAGAATTTGAGATGCTGTTCAAGGGATTCGGCGAGTTTCTGCCGGATGAGTACCCGTATGACGTGCCGGGAGCCTGTCGCAGCGTTAAAAGGGCTGACTTTGACAATATGGTCTCGGTCCTTCCTGTGGCCGATCCAAACATATTCTCTGCTGCCCAGCGCATTACGTTAGCTCAGACCCAGCTACAGTTGGCTCAGAGCGCGCCCCAGATGCACAACATGTACGAAGCGTATTACCGTGTGTATCAAGCGATGAACGTGCGGGACATCGACGGCATCCTGAAGGTTCAGACCAATCAGATGCCCAAGGACCCAGCCAGCGAGAACATTGACGCTGTGGATGGCAAGCAGCTTAAGGTTTATGCGGGCCAACAGCATGATGCTCACATTGCGTCTCACTTGATGATGGGAATGTCCCCTTTGATACAAGCCAATCCTCTGGCTGCTTCAGAATTACAGAAGCACGTGCTTGATCACGTTAAGATCAAGGCGGAAGAGGACGCTGAGGCGGAACTTTTCCAAGAATACGGTAACGACCCAGACCGTATGGTTTCTGACATGCAGCGTGAAGCACTGATTGCAATTAAGGTTTCTCAGTACATGATGGAAGCCAAGCAAATGCAGGCAGAGCTCTCTGGCCAAGGCCAAGCGGCACCTGATCCTGTGGTCCAGCTTAAGGAGCAGGAGCTCCAGCAGCGTGCGGCTAAGGACCAGATGGATGCACAGCTTAAGCAACAGAGTCTTGCTAACGAGCAGATGCGTATTCAGCAGAATGCAGAGGCCAGTCAAGATCGCATAGAGTCGCAAGAAAAGATCGCGAATCAGCGTGCTGAAGTGGCTCGGGAACGTATTTACGCTCCGAGAGGATAATAAAATGCCGTTAAAAAGAGGCAGTAGCCGTAAAACAATCGGAAAAAATATAGGTGAATTGGTTAAAACTTACGAAAAAAAGGGTAAGATAGGCACCAGTAAACCAAAGAGCAAAAAAGCAGCCCAAAAACAAGCGGTTGCAATAGCTCTGAGTAAAGCGGGTAAGTCGCGCAAAAAGCCTGTAAAGAAAAGTAAGGGCGGCGCGATAATGACTGTTAAGAAAAAAGATGGTAACAGACCCGTAAAGATATACTAAAGGCCTTCCAGATGGTGGCATTAAACCGTCTGCTCACATGGAAAAACGACCATGCTAGAGTTCGCCGAGCGCGTTCTTAAAGACATTAGAAAGCTAGAAAAGGACACAGAAGCGATTGTCTTGAATGGAACCGTAACTGATATGGAGCGGTATCGTTTCCTTATGGGCAGGTTGGAAGGTATTCGTTTGGTGGACAGTATTGTCCGCGAAGAGCTGAAGAAGTATAGCGACGATTAACCCCAACACAGGAGCCTATATGGAATCTGAGAAGAAGCTGACAGCACTAGAGGAAAGGTGGCAGCAAGAAAAGACTGTGGAAAAGTCTGGTCTTGATCGAGCCTACACGGATGACGGTAAGGTCGATGAAGAGAAATTGGCCGCTAGTGTTATCGACATGATCCCCCAGCCTACTGGATGGAGATTGGCTATTCTGCCTTACAGAGGAGCTAAGTCGACAAAAGGTGGGATTCTTTTTGCTGAAGAAACTAAGAAACGAACTGAATTGGCTACAAACGTAGGCTATGTCCTGAAAACGGGCGATTTAGCTTATGCGGATGAGTCAAAGTTTCCCCATGGTCCGTGGTGTAAAGAGGGCGATTGGGTGATTTTCGGCAGATACGCGGGGTCACGTATTCAGATAGATGGCGGGGAGATACGTCTTCTAAACGATGATGAAATTCTGGGAATTGTGAATGACCCAGAAGACATTCTGCACATGTAAGGAGAACGGGATGGGTCAAGAGAATAAGCAGCAAGACGAGCTTGAGTTTGATATCGGCGAAGATGAGCAAGAGGCTACTGTAGACATGAACGAGGATGGCTCCGAGGCCAAACTTGTTGAAGAAGAGAAGCCTGAGGTCGAAGAAGAGGAGAAGCCCGCAGAAGAGAAGCAGGCTGCTCCTAATAGCGAGGAGCTGGATAACTATTCGGAAAAAGTTCAAAAGCGAATAGACAAGCTCACAGCTAGGCTTAGAGAGCATCAGCGTCGTGAAGAAGCAGCTATTGAGTATGCCAGAAGTGTGCAGGAGACCAATGAACAGCTTCAAAAGCGGTATGCTCAGACCAACACAGAGCGTATGGGAGAAGCCAAGGGACGCATTGATACCCAGATACTAAGCCTTAAAAGCGTTATCAAAAAGGCCAAGGAAGAGGGTGATATTGAGACAGAAACTGAGGCACAACAAAGACTTACCCAAGCGATTTGGGAAAAGAACAATATTGAGCAGGCAGAGCGGCAAGCAAAGAGCGCCCCTGCACAGGAGTCTCAGAGGATGCCTGAAGAGCTCTCAAAGCCTGTTTATCAAGTAGATGAGAAGGCTGAAGAGTGGGCAGAGCGTAATCCTTGGTTTGGTAAAAATATAGTGATGACGAGAACCGTAGAAGGAGTTCATACGGAGTTGGTCAAAAACGAAGGGTTTGACCCGACATCAGACGAGTATTATGATGAGATAGATCGAAGAATGAGAAACATTTTTCCTCAGGCATTCCAGCCTCAACAGTCGGAACAGCCTGCACAAACAAACAGAAGCAACCGGCCCGTGCAAACGGTTGCTCCTGCTACCCGGTCATCTGGGGTTAATAGTTCAGCACGCCGCACGATCAAGTTGAAACCTAGTGAGGTTGCAATAGCGAAAAAACTAGGGGTGCCACTTGAAGAATATGCGAAATATGTGAAGAGGTGAAAACATGAGCGACAAACCATCAGTTCCAAAGCTGTCTCGCAGCAAGCGTGACTCTGAAACCAGAGAAACCACTGCGCGTCGCAAACCATGGGCACCACCGTCACGGCTTGATGCTCCCGAAGCTGGAGAAGGCTATAAGCACCGCTGGATCAGAAGGGAAGTCGCAGGGGCCGATGACAGAATGAATGTCACTGCCAAGTTACGTGAAGGCTATGAGCTTGTAAGAGCCGACGAATACCCTGAGTTTCAGGGTAGCACCGTTGAGGACGGCAAGCATGCTGGCGTAATTGGAGTAGGGGACGTTGTTCTGGCTAGAATCCCTGAGGAAACCGCAGACGAGCGCCGCGCATATTATCAATCTCGCACCCATGATCAAATCAGGGCTGCTGACAATGATCTTATGAAGACTAACTCGCATAGTTCGATGAAGATCAATGCTCCTGAAAGGCAGTCAAAAGTAAGCGTCGGAGGGCCTAATAGGTCTAACGACTAAACTTTTTACTTTGTTAAAGGACATTTATCATGGCAAACGTAGACAAAGCATTTGGTTTGCGTCCTCTCGGTAATCTGTCTGCCTCTGGTTCTCAGAAGCAGTACGGTTACGAGATCGCAGATAACCAAGCAGGTGCTATTTATCAGGGTGACCTAGTTACTCTGAAAGATGGCTACATCTTGCAGTTTGACCCCAGCTCTCACACGGCTGCGGTAGGCGTGTTCAATGGTTGTAACTACATTGATCCAACCACGGGTAAGCCTACTTGGTCTAACTACTACCCCGGTTCTGTCAACATCACTCAAGGCAAAATTACTGCTGAGGTGATTGACGATCCAAATCAACTGTTCATCATTCAGAACGACGGCACTTCAACTGCTGCTGATTATGGCAAGAACGCTGATATCGTCGTTGGCACAGGTAGCACCACCACTGGTGTTTCTGCTAACGAGCTCGATACCAGTTCAATTGCTACAACTGCTGCGTTGAACCTGAAGATCGTAGGTCTTTGGGATGTTCCCGGCAATGCCGTGGGCGCTAACGCTGTCGTTGTGGTTAAGATCAACGAGCACCTGTACGGTAGTGCAGGCGTTGCTGGCCAATAAGGAGTAACTGACCATGGCGATTTCACGTTCACAACTTGTAAAAGAACTGGAGCCCGGTCTGAACGCTCTGTTTGGTCTGGAATATAGTTCTTACGAAAACGAGCACGCAGAAATCTATTCTACCGAGACCTCTGACCGTGCATTTGAAGAAGAAGTGATGTTATCTGGCTTTGGGGAAGCTCCAGTAAAAGCTGAAGGCGCGGGCGTTGCATACGACCAAGCGCAAGAAGTTTACACTGCGCGCTACACCCACGAGACAGTAGCTTTGGCATTCAGCCTGACCGAGGAAGCCATTGAGGACAACCTCTATGACAAACTCGCTGGCCGTTACACCAGAGCTCTGGCCCGTTCAATGGCTCAGACTAAGCAGATCAAAGCTGCTGCTATCCTGAACAATGCGTTCACCACCTCTATTGGTGGCGATGGCAAGCCTCTTTGTGCGACAGATCACCCAACCCTTAGCGGTCCTGATCTGGCAAACGAGCTGACTACTGCGGCAGACCTTTCTGAAACTTCTTTGGAGCAGGCTCTGATTGATATCGCAGCCTTCACTGATGAGCGCGGCCTGAAGATTGCTGTTCAGGGCACCAAGCTCGTCATTCCTAAAGAGCTTCAGTTCACTGCTGATCGTATCTTGAAGTCTACTCTGCGCGTAGGTACAGCAGATAACGACATCAACGCGGTCCGTAACATGGGAATGGTTCCTCAAGGTTACACGGTAAATCACTACCTGACTGACCCTGACGCCTTCTTCATCATGACTGACGCGCCTAACGGCATGAAGATGTTCCAGCGTGTAGCTATCAAGACTGGTTTCGAGGGCGACTTCGAGACTGGAAATGTTCGCTACAAGGCTCGTGAGCGTTACAGCTTCGGCTTTAGCGATCCTCGCGGCATCTTCGGTTCTCCGGGTACTCCGTAAGGACCTTGAAGTTAAGAAAAAGGGGGGCTTGTGCCCCCCTTTTTTTGTGTATATAGTGAGAGAAACCGGGGTCATCCGGTATGCCTGACAGTCCCGGCTGACGACATGCAGACAGGTATACCCCACATTAACTCGCATGTGAGGTTCTTATAATGGCTAATACTACTTTTTCTGGCCCTGTCACATCCACTAACGGATTTGTAGGCGCTGTCACAGGCAACATAACAGGCGATATAACAGGCGATGTTACAGGCGGAGTTGACGCTACAAGCGCATATGTGCAAATCAATGCGGTAGCAGCAACAGCGATTGCAGACGCAGCAGACGCTATTAACACCGCAAACAAAGTAGCTGGCACTATCGTTCTAGACACTACTAACTCTCGTATTATGGTTGCTTTGGGCGCGGATGCTACATCGGATTGGGCGGTTGCCGACGGTTCTGCTACTGTAACCCCATCCTAATTAAGGGGGTGACCCATGAGTTTCAGTAACATCAAATCCGTCACTAAGACGGCAGATGCCTCAGCTGTGGTGGGGCGTTGCCG
>LSRR01000110.1_pt1 | contig 20504 bp, 31 predicted proteins | sample 1162981 | NCBI WGS metagenome assembly LSRR01 (sample SAMN03256433, study PRJNA305521) | marine metagenome | biome: Estuarine; feature: Estuary; material: Brackish water; isolation source: iron chloride precipitation of viral particles from surface water samples | place: USA: Chesapeake Bay ... | reverse complement strand
GTGATGTACAGAAAGTCCCCCGCCAGAGGGTTCGTCGCGTCATCCGACCAGATGAACACAATCAGGTTCGCCGTGCTGGCCGTGTCTACATTAGCCGTGATTTCGTAGGTCGCCCATGAGGTCGTCACGCCCAGATCGGCGGGCGTGTTCTCGAACGTTGCGTTGGCAATAAGCGTAGGCGTCGTGCCGTCCGCATTCCATGCCGAGATGATGTCGCTCGTCACCGTGTCTGCCGTGCCGCTCCACGCGACGACCGCTGCCTTGACCGTGTCGATCCGGGCGTTAGAGACCTTCGCCGCAAAGGACAGCGTGACCGTATTGCCAATCAGGCCGGTGCAGTTTGATGCTTCAACGATCTGGGCAATACCGAACTTTTCACCCGTCGTCTCCACGTCAAGCCGAATGCACTTGCCACCCGTGTCAGGGCTGTCGGCAATCTGGTCTACATCGACCGAGTCAGACCCTTCGGACAGAATGTACCAGCGGTCCAGCGTATAGGCGTCGTCCGCGTTCGTCGTGCCGCCAGCAAAGTTCGTGCCGCGTTGCGCCATCTGCATCGCGCCGTTGATGATCTTGTTGCGGTTCGAGAGGGAGCCAGCGGTGGGCAGCGGGTTGCTGTTCACGCTCAAACCAGCAAACGACGGGCTGTCCGTCGTCGCCACGCCTTGGTCCATATCGACCGCATTTTGCAGGTCGCCGGAAAGCGCGGTGATGAACACCACCGCGTTGCCGCTGAGGGGGATCGGAGAACCCGAGCTGCTGCTCTCGCTTACCGTTCTGGATAAGGTGGTGCCGCTGGCCGTGTAGGTTCCAGTGCCGATCTCCCAGTTGTTACCGTCTTCGATAACATAGCGGACGACCTGCCCGTCAGAGATCCCGCCATCCGCAAAAGACTGATAGCCGTTCTCGGCGGAACCGAGAGTGATCGTCCCGGTGCCAGTGGTCGCGGTTGCAACCTTTACGCGGTTGGCGAGAACGGCCATGACTGCCTCTTACGCGATGCGGATTACGGCGTTCGAAGCGTCCGCCGTCGGGAACTGGACCACGAAATCGCCCGCCGTCGAGGTCTTGTCCGCGCCGAAGTCGAACACGGCCACGGCCGGGTTGCCAGCCGCAGTGCTGTTGTAGATCAGCGCGCCGCGTGCGGTGATAGTCGCAGTGGTCCACGTCTCGTCAGCGAAATCGACGAATGCGGTGGTCCCGCTGAGCGTCACAGTCGGGCTGTCGAGGTCCTGCCCGCCTGCGGTGTATCCCGTACCGCTCACCTCGTTGGTGACCGTGTATGCGGTCGTCGAGGCGTCAAGGGTCGCGGACGACGTGTACAGAGCCATCTTGAAGGTGTCGTTCTCGAAATCGTGAACGCCCTTCAGGAGCTCCTCTTTGAAGCTGGAGCACATCGCGGTGGTGATGGCCATGTCAGTCTCTCCTTAGGTCTTGGGGCGCATCAGCTTGCCCGTGCGATACTCGTCAGTTGTCTCAAGGCCTTCGCGAGGTTCTTGAGACGCTGCAGCGCTTCAGCAAAGCGTTGGCTGTACAGCACCATGAGGTCCTGATCGCCTTTGAGGTAAGTATACGCTTCGACAAGCGTCCCGTAAAGCAAGGCAACTTCGGCGTTCTCGCTGAGCCACGTGGTCCCGCTATCGCCTCCAACCGTCAGGCTGTTGGGGCGGTACAGGTAGTGCATCTCCAGCGCGTAGGCGCTGTCGGGGATCGGAGCGAGGATCAGGTTGTCCACGTCGTACTGACCGAAGTAGACCGGCTCTCCAGACTCGCTGTCACGGATGTACTCCTGCACGAAGTCCGCGTTCTTCAGGAGCAGGAACGTCTGCTCTCCGCCGATGGTCAGGCTCAGGGAGATCGGCGCGAGGAAGTCGCTCGGCGCCGCGACGTACTTGTTGCCTGCCGTCGTGGATCCAGAAGCGTTCTTCTGGAACAGGTTCAGGCGCACGTTCTTCATGATCCGCTCTTCGGCGAGGCGGATGAAGAGCGGCAGGTTGTTCACGAAGCTCGTTTCGGTGGACTGTACGAAGTCCTGTACGGCCGTCTTGAGCTCGCCGTAGGTCATGGTCATGGGGTGCTCACCTCCAGATGGCCGACCTTACCAAAGCCGACGACGGAATAGTCTTTCCACGTCTCGGGGGTCCACATGCCGACATAGACGACGACGGGCTCGACCCGGTCCGGGCGCGGGTTGCGGAGTGCCTGCGGATCCGGGCGGTGCTTGCGCGGCTTCAGCTGCGGATGCTTGGGCTCAAACTCGTCCTTTCCGACGAGCGCCCCGGTCCACTCTTTCTTCATGTCCCGAAGACGATAACGGAACCCGGAGCGGTCAGAGATCCCCCACGAGTTCTTCCCCGATGCGAACGCCATGTGTCACCTCAATCCCGGCACGAGCTTCAGCGGCACGCGGTCGATGTCCTCCGTCGAGGCGAGCAGGAAGTCCTCGTCGTAGAGCATCTTCAGCATCTGCATGCGCTCCGGGGCCCGCTTCACCGACAGGTAGTATGCCAGACCGGACACTGCACAGGGCAGGAAGCGGAAGGGCACAGCGGCGTTGTTCGTCAGACTGTCGGCGTCCTCCATCCTGCGGATGTAGTAGTAGACCAGCGTGTCGGACGAGCTGTCGGGCGTCTGCCAGAGCACGAACTTGGGCTGGATCTGCCGGTCGAAGAAGAACTGGCTCGGCCGCCCCGTCGAGGTCTTGTCCGGGAAGTTCAGGTACTCGCTCCGACTGATCCGGTTGAGCTCGTAGTCCGTACCATTCCGACGGAGGGCGACATCCAGAACGTCCACCACGTCGGCGCCCAGCGTGTACTCGGCAGTCCCGGCCGTCAGCGCCTGCGTAGCTTCCGTCACAGTCCACAGGTTCAGGCCACGGTTGGCCCAGTCCGCGAACATCAGGTTCAGCGAGCGGCGCGCCGTGCGCAGGTCGTAGCCGGTGCGGGCCTCAAGCCCACACCGCTCATACGCCTCCTCGATGAGCTCAGCGACATCGAGGTTGAAGTCTCGCGAACCAGAGGTTGCCATTACATGCTGCCCTTATACTTCGGGCCACGACCCGCCATGACGCAGCCGCCGTTCTTGTAGCCCTTGCCCTGCGAGCGGCGGATCGCCTCGTCGGTCGGGGCACCCTTGGAGCCGGGCTCGCGCATGCGCTCACCCGACCCCTCCGCAATGCGCTTGCGCTTAGCGTGGATGTTGGCCCAGAGGCCCGGCCGCTTAGCCATTGCCCATCGCCATGCGCTTGCGCGGGCTGCACATCGACTGATCGACGGAGCCACCCTTCTTGTAGCCCTTTGACTTCACCGAGCCACCCTTCATGTAACCGGCCTTAACTTTGCCGCCCATCTTCATGCCTTTGGTTTTGCACCCAGCCATCGGAGCCTCCGTTATCTGCTTGGCCATCGTACCACGGTTCATGGTCACTGTCCCGAAATGTTGCTTTTGACCGACAGCCAGACAGCGCCTGCGATGAACAGCAGGATGCCGGTCGTAGCGATCTTGACCACGGTAGACCAGACCGCCTTCCGTGTCTCTCGCCATGAGGCAAGGAGCTCCCGGATGTCCTCGATGTCCTTCGCGGCGCTGTCGTCGTGAAGCCCAAGCTCTTCGAGCGCGGCCCTCGCGCCCTTCTTTGCAGATCGATCAAGCAGAGCCTCGAGCTCCTCGGGGGTCAAGGTAACGTTTCCCATGTCAGCAATTCCATGCTCGAAGACTCTTGTTGATGCGGCTGTTCGGGTCGCGTTTCGTCTTCTCGCTGGTGAGCTTCTTCTTCATGCCCTCCATCCGGGCACAGAAGCTCTTGCGACGACCGGCGTCCTTCTTGTTCTTTGGGTTCGGGGCAGGAGGCTTGAGGTTCATGCCCTCACGTTTCGCCGAAGCTCGGCCCTTGGCGTTAAGGCCGCCCTTCGGGTTCTTGCCCTCCTTGCGTTGCCACGCTGGAGATTTAGCCATCAGAGCGGGCCTCCGTTCTTGATGAGGATCATGTCGTACGCAGACGTCACCCGAGAGTTGTTCGACCGGACAGCCGCGCGGACGTCGATGTCCGACTTCTCAGGAAGAGCCAGAGGGCAGGTAAAGCCGTAGTGGTACTCGGAGCTTGCCACCTCGAAGGTGTGGCCGATCACGAACCGGTCGCCGGGGACGCGGTACTCGAAGAACCCAGTGGCGTCACCGCCATTCTGGATCGTCATCACGCCCTGAAACAGGTACGCGGTATAGCCCGCCGGGACCGTGTACACGCCCATGAGCGTCTGGCCCACGCCCGTGTTTATCTTGGCGACGGTGGTCGCGCCTCGGGTGATGGTCACCGCTCCTAGGTTCACGGACGTGCCGTTCATGCGGGCGGAGAGGATCCGAGAGAAGCTGTTGGTAGTCGTGTTGCCTGTCGCCGCTGTCAGGGTCACCGTCTCGGTGATCTCGTTGTACAGCAGATCAAGGCCGGAAATGACGACGTTCTTGTTCGCGTCCCCAGCGTTCACTCGGGCGACAGCAAGCGTCCCGGGAGTACCCCATGCCGTCCACGGGTACAGGGTGTCGTCTACGTCCCAGACCGTGCCGGTGGTGTTGACCGACATCGCAGGGACCGCAGCCATGCGCGACACGAACCGATGGCCCGGGATCTGGCCCCGGGCCACCTGAAGCTCAAACGGCTCAGTTGTACCGACCTGCGATATCGATCTGATGTCGTAGGTCGGCATCAGACACCTCAGTTGTACATGGCCACAAAGCTGGAGAACACGGTGGTCCCAGCCGTATAGGGCAGGTATACGCCGCTCTCGAACATGATGCCCTCATCAGGGATGATGATATCACGGTCCGAGTCAGCCGAGGCGATGGTGGGCACGGTCAGGTAAGCGGTCCCGGTCGCGCTTCCATTGCGGAACGACAGGGTGCCTGCCGTGGCGCTGTGCACCAAGAAGACGCTACGAAGACGCGCACGTCCCGCGTAGATCACCTCGAAGGCATCGTTGGCCATGCCGACGGTGATAGCACCGGCGGTGTCGTCGTCCACGGTCACCTGCGTGACAGTGCGGAAGTACAGCGTCCCGGTCACCGTGGTGGCCGGACCAGCAATCGTTTCCGTCTGTGCATTGCCGTTCACATCGGTCCCGGTGACAGTGAACGTGCGCCCACTGTCATCCGAAGCCGAGGCAATCGTGATCAAGCGTGCCGCAGTAAACGTGGCGACACCACCGGATGCCAACGCGCCGTTGATGGTGAGATCTTGCTCACCACCGGCCCCCGGGGTTTGCGATTGGCAGACCCCGTCGGCGTCGGCAGCGGTGGTGTCCGCTGCGATATACTTGGCCTTTACGTCAGAGCCAGCCATGTCTCACCCCTTATGCGATGGTTGCAATCGGGCTCGACAGCGCTTCAGCTTTCCAAGTCGAGTTGGTGCCGTCATCCGAGATGCAGGTCAGCTTCACGCGGCTGTTGACCACAGTCGAGTTCGGCAGGGTCAGCGTGTCGCCAGCAACGTCGCTCGCCGGGTTTGCTGCCACACCACCGAGAAGGGTCAGCGCGCCGTAGAAGTTCGACACACCCGAGCCGGGGAGCACGAAGGTCACCGTCTTGGCCCCACCAACGGCGGTGGTGACGATGAACTCGTAGGTGGTGCCGACGTTCGCCGTGCTGAGAGCGGGCATGTTGACGACGATGTCGTCGGTGCCGTCGATCTCGAAGATGGTGCCGGACTGAGCAGTGGTCAGCGTGGTCGTGACAGCCGCGCCGGTGTTCAGCGTGGTGTTGTCCACCGAAACGCGGAAGTTGGGACGGGCGTCGTACGTCGCATCGACGGTGACCGCGCCGGTGGTGGCATTCTTGCTGATGGACTGGAAGCCGTTTTCAGACCGCACAGGGCCCGAGAAGGTCGTGTTAGCCATGTCGATCTCCTGTCGTGGCTAGTGTCAGCGGAGTGCCGCTGTCAGGGATGATGGAAAGATACACGAGCTTTGCCCAGCGGTCCACACCCACGTCCCTCTGCTGCGCAAAAGAAAAGCCCCCGCCGAAGCGGGGGCTCACCGGACCTAGGTCCTTGGTTTGTTAGGCCGCGCCCGGCGAAGCGAACACGCAACGCGGGTCGGAGAAGCCAAACGAGAACCGCTCACGAGCCTTGAAGCGCATGTTCCCGGTGTCGAAGTCGTTCTCCATGCCGGTGGTCATGCGCACCCGCTCGAAGTGAACGAAGCCGCGCGGTGCGTCCGTCTTCACGAACCAAGCATCGGGGTCCGTGAGGAAGTCGTTGACCGCATAACCCTCGGGCAGCATGCCCATGGATTTCAGCGCGTTCACGTCGTTGTCGGCGGTGCCAACGCGGAGGTTCGAAACCATCAGACGCTCAGCCACGAACTGCAGCTGACGCGGGATGATGAGCTTCATGCCGCGAAGGGCAACCTTGAGACCACGCTCGTCAACGAAGCCAGCGATGGAGATGAGAGCATCTTCCAGCGAGGTCTCGTTGAGGTCCGACGCGACGGTCGGACGGTTCGAGAACGTGCCACCCGACAGGAGGGGGTGATCGGTTGCGGCCAGAGCCTTACCGTCGCCACCTGCGGTAGCACCACCCGTGAACGCATTGTTCAGGACGGCGGCCGCTTTGACCTGCTTGGTGTGAGCCATCGAACGTGCAAGAGCCTTGGTGTAACGACTGCCGAGGCGGTCGTACAGGTTATCTTCCACGGCTTCCTCAGTAATCGAGAAGGCCAGTGCGACGGTCTCGTGGTTGTACCGGGCGGTGTACGCCTCGTTCGCGTCGTCGAACGAGATCGCAGAACCTTCCGACTTGGTCGGCGCTGCACCAAACCCACCGAGCATCACTTCTTCTTCGAACGCGCGGTCCGAGGTTTCGGTGACGTAGATCTCGGAGTGCTGGTTTTCGTACCGGCCGTACTCCATTCCGAACAGGGCGTTGAGGCCCGGCTCGAGCTCTTTCGCAAGCTGTGCGCGCGAGATTGCCATCAGTCAGCCCTCCTTACACGCCGGTCGTCGAAACGGTACCGCCAGCGATGGCGCCGTTCGGCGAGTTGAAGTGGTTGTTCAGGCGAACAATCACGGGGATACCAGCAACGGTGAAGTCCGAGTTCTCGGGATCCTCTTGGATGCCCATGATACGGAGGTTCAGGGTGTTGGTGGTGGCGATGGTCTGGACGTCGAGAACGCCAGCCGACAGGCCCGTGGTATCGTCACCGGTGGTGGCGGTGGCGAAGTCAGCGTTCGCGAAGATCGCTGCCCGAAGCTCGGCTTCGGTGTCCCACGAGGTGTTGAGGTTCGACGTCGCGATGACGAACGTCTGCATCGGGTCGTCGTAGACGAACGCCTTGACGGGGTAGTTCGAGTTTGCACCCGACCCCGGCCAGTAGTTCGACCAGACCTTCTTGCCCGTGGTGGACGACACGTACTCGCAGCCCCAGAACACACCGAGAAGACCAACGGTGCCGCCAGCAGCTGCGCCCACGATGTCGATGACACCGGCGGCGAGCGGGATGACGGGCGAGCCCTGATAGATCTTGTTGGTGTTGCCAGACGCGATGCGATACTCGGTCAGACCACCGGTGTTCGCGTTCTGGCCGACCGTCCCCACGGGACGAAGACCGAACGCACCATTGGTGTTAGCCATGGTATAGCTCCATCAATTTACTCGGAGCCGCCTTCACGGCCTCCGAAGGTGACACGACTTTGCCGCTCCCTATGGATCGGCATCGAAGGATGACTTTCCTTCATCAAGTCCTGATCGACCGCCTGCATCTGTTCTCGGGTCCGGCCCCCGTAATACGCGGATCTTTCGTTTGCAGTCTCGACAGGGATTCGGCACAGCATCAGTCCGCCGTTACCGATAACTCCAGCGTAGCGTCCATCCTCGATGGTCGGTGCAATGTAGTCGGGGTACTCATCGGCCCGAACAGGCTCCCAACCCTCCTGCATCTTCGCAAAAGCGTTGGTCTTGTCCTCTTCGTTCCGCATGGCAATCCGAATCCAGCGGTGCACGTAACCCTCGGGAGGAGGCGGTGCTTGAAGCCGACTGGGCGGGGCCCACGGCTTGCGGCGCGCGGTTGCTTCGCGCGTAAGGTTCGAGCGGGGCGTTCGCTTCGTTTCGACCATCTGGATCACTCCTTCACGTATTTCGCATATTCCTCGAGAGGAACGTTGAGTTTACGGGCGATAGCGATCTGAGACGGCGTCAGCTTAACGCTCCGGCGCCCCTGCTTGGTGGAACGGGATGCAGAGGAACTCGCAGAGGCGACTTGAGCTCCACCCGTCTTACGGTCGGACTTGAACTTGTGAGGAAACTCCGTCCTCATCCGACGATCCACCTCACTATAGTACTCATCGCTCTGCGGGTCAAAACCTTCTTCCTCGACCAGCCTACGATGGATACCAAACGCAGCATAAGTCATGACCTCGTCCTGACCAAACCACGTGTTCTTTTCTGCCCAAGTCTGAGCCTTCGGATCGACCTGCGGCTGCGCCGCCTGCTGATACTGGGGCTGCTGTTGGTACTGGGGCTGCTGGCGCTGCAGGCGCTCGTTGTCCTGCAGTTGGCGCTCGGCGCGCGTCTTGGCGACGTTGTACCGATCTTGGTCGCTGACCGCGCGGGCCAGAGCCTCTTGGGCCTCTACAACCTTGTCGGCGTCACCGGCCTCGTAGGCCTCCTTGTACGCCCGACGGGCAGCGGCAACCTGCGCTTCGACCCGGGCGCCGTACTGGTCGAGATACCCGCTGTCGAGCTGGTTGACCCGGCCCTTCAGCTTCTTGTTCTCTTCCATCAGCTGCTGGGCGATGCGCACAGCCTCCTGACGGTCCCGCTCTTCCTTGCGGTACTTCTCCGTCAGCTTCTTGATGCGGTTCTGGACGTTCTTGCTGTAGCTCTCGAGCTCAGCCTCCTTGTCCGCGCCGTCATCGGCTTCTGCCCGCCGTGCCGGGGCTTCGCTTTCTTCGACCTCCGGAGCCTCGATCTCGATCTCCTGACCGAGATCCTCGTCGTCTCGTTCCATAGCCGCCTCCTCAGACATGCTTTACATCGTCAGGGTTCAGGATCGTCGCGATGACCTCGTCATCGTTGATCAGCCGAACCTCTCCGCCGTCGATCTTGAACCGGGAACCGGCATACCGGCCGATGCAGACCCAATCTCCGGTCTTGCACCACGGCTCCGATTCCGGGCCGAACTTGTCGGGGTCTTTGTAGGCCAGCGGGCCCACCTTGAGGACATAGGCGACAACCGTCGCCAGCGCTTCACGGTCCCGGACCTCGTCCGGAATGTGAAGGCCGCCCGACGTGACCGCCTTGCCTTGGTACGGCATGACCAGAACCCGCCAGCCGGTGGGCTGAGGCAGGCGGTCGAGCAGCGGTTTGTCGAGAAGTGCGGGGTCAAGGACCCGCTGGCCTTCGGGCACGTAGGCCTTTTCGATGCCGCTGGGCGCTTCTTCGGCCCGTTCTTTGGCAGCGACTTTCCGGGCGACGTGCTCAGGGAGCAGTAAACTCGTCATCTTCGGTGTAGTTCTCCAGCAGGGACTTGATCTCGTTCCTGACAAAGGAGAGTCCCCGGACCTCCCCCACCAGCGACTGGTACTGTTCCCAGTCTTTCGCGGCGCCGGAGGACAACAGGCTGCTGATGTCCTCCTCACGCTCCGCGATCAACTTGTATATATGTCGAGCGAAACTTACAACATCCATCAGAATGTTTCTCGATAGTTTTGCTGCGAGAGCGACTTGATGGGCCCGCCCTTGACCCAGTCGTTGCAGGTGTGAGCGGCCATGCAGACGAACTTGTAGATCTGGCAGTAGCCCAGATCGCCAGACTCATCGCCGATGCACTCCAGCATGTCGTCGGTCTGGTTGTACGCGCCGCAGTTGCCGCAGACCTCGCTCGCGACGAAGCCGCCGTCATCGGCCGGGTCCCGATAGTCGGCGTCCTCGACGGCGACCATCTTGTTCTCCTCGTTGATCTGGGGATCACGAGTCGGGACCGGGCAGGACATGCCCTCGTCGTCCTCTTCGTAGTCGTCCATGGGGATCTCTTTGTCCCCGTTCAGCGTGATCGTGATGCTAACCATCAGAAGGTCCCTCGATGCTGGGTGCCGGAAACCTGCACCGTGCCGCCTTTGCTGTAGCCCTTGCGGGATCGACCGGCCTCGCGGAGCGCGATGGCGACAGCCTGTTTCTGCGGGCGCCCCTCCTTGCGGAGCATTCCGATGTTCTCGCTGACAGTGGCGTCAGACTTACCCTTCTTCAGCGGCATTACTGCCCCCTCCGCATGTTCGCCATGGCAATGTCTTGTTGGACCGCGATCCGCTCGCGGTTGACCGCGTTACGGCTGTCCGCGATCTCTTCCTGCAGCTCGAGACGGGCGGCTTCGCCCGCCGCCTTCTGCTGGAGCTTGGCCTGATCCAGCTGGAGCTTCTGCGCGCTCTGCATGGCGTCCTGAGCCAGCTTCTGCGCATCGAGCTGGAGTTCCTGCATGCGGATCTGGACCAGCGGGTCGGCGTTCGGATCCGGGGGCGGCGGAACGATCTGCTGCATGACCTGATCGAGCAGCTGGGACTCGACCGTAGCGACAAAGCCCTCAAGCTCGACCGGGTCGGACATCTGCTGCTGGAGCATCATGACCTGCTGCTGGACCGCCGGGCCCGGCAGAGCGCCCTGCATGGCCATCTGCTGCGCCTGCATGACTGCGCGCTGCGCCTCGCGCATCACCTGCTCCTTGGCGAGGAGGGCGACGTGCTGCTGGATGTGGGCATAGAACAGCGCCAGCACGGGCTGGTTGGCCTGCACCAGCGGCGTCTTGGCCACAGCCACGTGGGACTTGATGTGGGCCTCGTGATTCTGCCCCGGGAACGCCTGCGCAGGCACCATCATCCCGAGCTTTCCGTTCTCCAGAGCGGCGCTCTCCGGCTGCGGCTGCGGAGGCGGCGGCAGGATCTCGTCGATGTTCTGGACCTCGAGGGCCTGATACATCCGCCGGTAGGCCGCGTGCAGGTTGTGCATCTGCGGGTTGGACTGGGCCAGCTGCAGCTGCGTCTGGGCCAGCGTCACGCGCTGCGCCATGGAGAAGATGTTCGGGTCGCTGACCGGGATGATGTCGATGCGACCGTCGAAGTCGGACTGGACGACGCCGGGCATCCCGCCCTCGACCTGATACGGGTAGTCCACCGGGGCGTTCTCGGCGATCACCCGGGCGAGGATGCGGAACTCGTTCTTCTGGGCGTAATGCAGGCGTTTGTGGATCGCCGACATCACCTTCATGCCGCGCTCGAGCAGGGCCACGGTCGTGCCGACCGGCGCCTCTTGGTTCATGTTCGAGGCCTGCATGTCGGCCACGTTGACGAACCGGCGCCCTGCCTCGACCAGCGCACCGAGCAGCTGGGCCAGCGTTGCCGACGGCTCCTTGTACGGCAGCGGGATGATCGCGTCCCGGATGTTGCCGCCCGGGGCGTCCATGTCGCGGAACTCGCCCGGCTGCAGGGGCTCGTCACTGTCACGGACCCGGATGCCCTTGGCCTTGAATCCTGCCGGGAGGTTGGCCAGCGTGCCTGCGTCGATCAGCTGGCGCAGGATCGAGGTGGCCGCGCGGCCGAGACCGCCCACCATGTGGGTCAGGCCGAAGCCGTAGAAGCCGAGACCGGGCAGGAACTTGTAGTGGGTGAAGTACTGCTTTGCCTTCCGGAGCGGGTCGAGCTCGTCGTAGTTCCGGCGGATCGACAGCACCTCGGTCGAAGCCTTGTCCACGGTGACGATGTACGGCAGCTTGATCCCCGTCGGCTCGCCGTCCGGGCCCTTGTCCTCGAAGCCCTCGATGTCGAGTTCACAGTGGATCTCGTACACCTCGCGGACGTCGTCGCGGTAAGATTTCGACAGGCCCTCGATGTCATCAACGGTGTTATCAACAGGATCGCTGTCCTGATTGCCACCAACCGGCAGGTCAAGGTCACGGTAGAACCCGGAAACCTGCTGCTTGCGCAGGTCGTTGTCGGTGATCTTGAGGACATGCGTGATGCGCGGCGTCGAGAACAGATCGGTGGCCGAGTACGGCACGACGATGTCCTGCGCCGGAATGAACTTCGACACCTGACGGCCCTTGTTCGCGTCGAAGTACGTCTTCTTGAACGTCGAACCAGACAGCGGGAGGTAGAAGAGCATCTGATCCATCTCTGGATCGTACTCCTCCATCACCTCGGTGATCTGGTAGTTCATGTACTCCTTGACGCGCTTGGCCTGCGCTTCGACCTGCGGGTTCACCGCGCCCACGATGCGGGTCTTGACCGGGCCGCCTGCGGGCAGCAGCTCCTTGTACGCCTGCGCTTGGAACTGGGCCACGCTCTCCGAGATGACCGGGTGGGTGACCGAGGACGCCCCCTCGAACGGCCTCGAGCGCTCTTCCTGCTTCACGCCCAGAAGCTCGAGGCCCTTGACGTACGTCTCTTCCCACTCGGACCGGGACTCCATGTCGTCCTCGACGGAGGCCAGCAGGTCGGTCGCAATCTCGGCGAGCGTCGAGTCGTCCAAGAACTCGGAGAGGTTGGCATCGAACGGGATCAGCTGCTCGACGTCCAGCTCACCGGCCATCTCGGCGATGGCTTGGATCAGCGCAGATCCGTCTTCTTGCGGTATGATCTCTGCCCCACCCGGGAACTCCATCGGACCTTCGACTGGGATTTCGAAGCCCTGCTCTTCCGGCACCAACGCGGAATCTACCATGGCTCCCATCGGGCGCGGCGGCAACATCAGTAGTACTCCCGTTTGCGAGGCATGGTTTCTTCCGGCAACTCTTCGTCATGTATAGCAATAAAGCCACCCTGACGGAAGCGCATCAGAGCAAGCGTCATCGAGTCCACAAAGTCGTCATGCTCCCCATTTGGAAACGAGGCAACCTCTTCGATCACCTCGTCGGCGAACTTCTTGCCCAGCGGGGCCCACACCATCCCGGCCTCGAACAGCGGAGACACCGTGTGCATCCGAGTCGTCTTGTCTATGCCGCCGCCCCCGGCCTTGCGGCCCGGGGAGAAGCCGACAGCGGGGATGCCGCGCGTCCGCATCTCGTCGATCAGGGGGCGACCGGAGGCCTTGGCCTCGACGATGACCATGTCCGGGTCCCAGTACTCGCACTCCTCCCACGCGACTTCCTTGAGCTCCGGGAAGCTCCACCGGCCGCGCTTGGCGTCGAGCAGGATGACGTGGTCCTTGCCGCCCTCGTCGGGCTCGAAGACGCCCCACGTCGTGATGGCCGAGTAGTCCGCCGTCTCTTTCTTCGAGAACGCCGTGTCGTACGCCTGCAGGATGTACTTGAGCTCCGGGACCTTCTCCTTCTCCCAGTCCCGCCACCACTCGCGCTTGACGATGGCCTGCTCGGTGCTGGTCGGCTGCTGCTGCCACTGCGCGGACCACTTGCCGACGGGCAGCGAGGCCTTGATCGACAGGAGGGCGTTCTTGTCCCAGAACTCCGGCCACAGAGGCTCTCCGCTGGGCAGGATGGCCGGGAACTCCACCACCTCCCACTGGTCCGCCATGGGGTCTGAGGACTGCGCATCGAGCAGCCTGCCCGTAAGGTCCTTCTTTCCCCATCGTGTCATCACGAGGATGATGGCCCCGCCGGGCTGGAGACGCTGCCGGGGACCGGAGGTGTACCACTCATAAGCGTGGTCGAACGCCGTATCGGACAGGGCGTCCTGTTCGGAGTGCGGGTCGTCGATGATGAACAGGTCCGCGCCTCGACCGGTCACGGCCGCCCCGACGCCTGCGGCAAAGTACTCGGCTCCCGCCGTGGTGCCCCATTTGCCCGCGCCCTTGTTGTCTTCCTTCAGCTTGGTCTTCGGGAAAACCTCTTGGTACTGCGGATCCTCGATCAGGTCGCGCACCTTGCGGCCAAAGCGGACAGCAAGTTCGGTGTTGTGTGTGGCCTGAATGATCTTCAGCTTCGGGTTCCGGCCGAGGAACCATGCAGGCATAAGGTACGAAGCGAACTCAGATTTACTGTGTCTGGGCGGCATGTTGATGATCAGCCGCTTCAGCTCCCCACGCGCCACCCGCTCGAGCTTCTCGGCAATGATTCGGTGGTGTGCACCCTCGATGAACCCCTCATAGACGTGGTGCGCGAAAGCCATGAAGCTGTCGTGCACGCGCTGCTGCCGCTCCTGCTTGGCTTGGAGCTCCGTCAGCTGCAGGATCTCGCGGAGGACCTCGTCCGGGATGGCGTTCAGGTTCAGGTCCATCAGACTTCCTTGATGAAGTTCCCGCCCATGTGCCGGTAGCCCGCGCGGCTCAGGGCCTTGCCCGTCCTCTTCGTGCGCACCCCGGAGGCCAGTCCAATGGCCACGTGCACCGCACCTTTCTCCTTTGCCCAGCGCTCGAACATCCGGAGCAGGCGGAACGCGGTCATCGATCCACGGCGCGCCGGTTTGACGTACCAGATCAGGTTGTAGGCGAACATGACCGGGGCCCAGTCGTAGTGGGCCAGCTGCCCCATGAGCATGCCCACCGGCTCTTCGCCGTCCATGGCGATGGCGCCGAAGGCGTGTTCAGACAGGATGACGTTCTCGTAGCAGCGCTGGGCGGCATACTCGATGTCTACCGGGTACTTCTTCGGCAGCGCCTCCTCGTGCATCTCCAGCCCGAGAACCATGACGTCTGCAATGTTTTCGACAGTCAGCTCTTTGTATTCTACCGTCATGCCAGCGGTCGGACCCCCAGTCGTTGTATCGCGCTTGTTCCGGACCCAGAACTACCACGCAGGGGAGTTGTGGACAAGGACGAGCCGATCAAACGAGGGGGTTCGTAGCTGTTCATCAGGTAGTCCGACAGGTTCATGAGACCCATCGCGCGGCTGTTGTCCTCCGGCTCCAGCAGCAAACGAGCATACATCTGCTCATAGGTGTCTTGGCTGATGTCGCCCGATGCAAGGGCCGCCCGAAGGCGCTCCACGGACGCCGGATCTGGGCCCTCGGGACCCGATTCCCCACGGCCGAAGAGCGCTCCGAGGCCCCGGTCCAAGCGGCCGAAGACGCCCGGTGCGGGCTCGCCCTCAGGGGTGGGAGCAAATGCCTCCCTGACACCTTGGATACGCGCCTGCGCACGTTCCGGCAGTGCGCCGAAGACGCCCCGGCTCTGGCTTACGGGTGCAGCGTTCTCGTCGAGACCGACGCGGCCGAGGATCTTTTTGACGTAGTCCTGCGTTTCCGCGTACGGAGGGATGCCGCCGTACTCCGACACAGCCCCCGGGCCCGCGTTGTAGGCGGCCAGCGCCAGCGGCAGGCTTCCAAAGGCGTTCATTTGGCGGCGGAGATAGGTCAGACCGCCCGTGATGTTCTGCAGCGGGTCCGACATATCGACGCCAAGTTCCCGGGCGGTGTCCGGCATGAGCTGCATGTAGCCATAGGCGCCCTTGGGGCTGAGCGCATCCTCGCGCCCCGCGCTCTCCTGATGCAGCATGGCCACGGCGACCTCGAGCGGGACTTGGAGCCGCTCCGCCTCGCGCATCAGGTGCGCCCGGTGCTCGGCAGGCATGCGATCTAGGACGCGCTGACCTTGGCTGTACATGGGACGTCTCCGAAAAGTTGCTGCATCCTAGCAAGCGGCGATCATTTCCTCAATCGTCCTGCGCTGGTTGCCCTCGTTGAAGGTCCGAGCCGGGATCGTCGTGGTTCGTGGCATCTTCTCCTCGAAGGGCCGGATCAGCAGAATCTGGCGATCCAGAGCAACGAAGCCGAAGTAATCGACCGGAACCGTGTTTGGTGTGAAGAACCGGTATGTGTGGCCGGTTTTCTTGCTTTTCGACGCAGTCGAGGCGGTCTTGACGCTTATGGTCACGATCCGTGAATCGTGGATCTTGCACCACAGATCCGCCCCGTCGCGGCTCACATGGTGTACCTCGACGCCAAAGGTCTCGAGGATATAGCTCGCCAAAAACTCTCCTGCTCGTCCGATTGCCGAGGCGGAGGACGACATGGTGTACCTCGAGTCCTAGTGCGAGGGGTTAGGGGCGCATCGACCCCAAGTTTTCGAGGTTGTACTCCTCGGCCATGGCTCTCATCTGCGGAGACATTCTCTCGAGCTGGTCCTGCGTAAAACCGGACGGCGGATAGAGAGACTCCGGGGCTGAGATTGGAACCGGAACTGGTGGACCCTGCAGCGGAGGCGCCTTCCGCACCGTGTACTGCGGGGGAGTAAGGGTTGCGGTCGGTGCGGCAGAGCCAACACGCGCAGCGTCGAGAAACATGGCCTGCTGCGGGGAAAGAGGGTCCCCCGGCCGCATGCCGATGAACAGGGCCGCGAGGTCCGGGTGGAGGTTGCCTAGAACAGCGAGGTCCTCTTCCATGAAACGGCGGCCGCCAGTGGCTGCAGGCCGGGAAATGGCGCCCCGGTAGCCTTCTCCAGCAAGACCGGGGAGCGAGGGCCGCTCTTCCACGGCTTGAGTTTCCAGCCATGGATCTCTCCCGGCTGGAAGCTCCGTGGTCTCAACCGGTTCGACACCCGCTTCAGTGGCAACCGGCCGCAGCACGTCCATCGGAGCGGCCGTCGCACCCATGGGAGTATGTCCGGGGCGCTCCCGTACAGAGCCATAAGGCTTCGCGACTGCGTTCGCCAGCAGGGACAGGATGCCGCCGCCCTCGAAAGTGCCGCCGGAGCGGCCCGGCCCTCCGCCGTTGATCATGTCGATCAGGGCGGAAATGCGGTCGCCTGCCGCGTTCTCGTAGCCGTAGCCCATCATGGTCGTGGCCTCCTGCCAAGCTCCAGTGGGCAGGCTGCGCAGCTGCCCCCAAACACGCTATTTGGGGGCAAACTTAGCATCATCCGCGCAACAGGTCCATGTAGAGCTGCACCGTGGTCTCCAGCTCTTCCCGCGCTCCCGCATCCTGCTTGCGGCGCTTCAGAAGCTCGCGAAGGGCCTTCGCGTCATACCCCTTCGCCTTCATGACCGTAATCAGATCCTTCTGATCCCTCCGCGCGTCGTCGATGGCAGACTGATGCGACTCATAGTCCGCGACGAACTCGCGAAGCTCCACCTCAGTGGTCTTGATGGCAGCGGAATTGTGCGCCTCGAAGTCGGCGTCTTCCTTGAACGGCAGTACGGACATGTCGTCCTCCTAGTTGTGTTTGACTTGTGGAGGATAGAGGACCGTGGTCCGTGGTTCAAGGCTCAACACAAAGGGGGCTCACTTCCCCTTCTTGGGCCTACTCATCGCCCCGCCCCGAGCCCGGTTCGAGGCCGGACTTTCCAACCGCACGCCGTCCTTGTTCGATCCGCCACGGGACAGGGCCTTGCTGTGGCTCAGGTCCTTGCCCTTGCGCGCCTCGGGGCCGTTTTCTTTGTCAAACTTCCGGCGCGCACGCTGCCGCTCCATGCGGTCCGCATGCTCGCCACGCGCCTTCTGTTGCGCGTACTCTTTCTTGTAGGGGCGAGGCTTGTTCACGTAGGGCATGATGGAGTCTCAAGAGCCATCCGCCGCAGAAGGGCGCATCCGGGGCCGAATGGCGTAGTAGTCGTCGTCTTCGTACACGTACCGACCGCCCGGGACAGCAAAGAACCGCTCCTCGATCAGCGAACGTCGCTCCTCGGGCGTCCGGTCAGGCGAAGCGCGGCGGATGAACAGCTCGTCCCCACCAGTCCGAGCCCGCTCCATGATGTCCAACAGGTAATTCTGCGTCTCCGGGGTGTCATAGACCCACTGGCGCTGACCCAACTCGTCGAAATACCGAACATGCGGGTCGTCCTTCGTCCCGGCACGCGGGTCTTCCACCGTCCCGGGACCCGAATTGTAGACAGCAAGGGCCTCGGGCCACGCACCTTCAAACCGGTCACGCAACCGGCCAAGGTACTCCGCGCCAAGCCGGATCTGCTCCGTCGGATCCTGCATCAGGGACGCCAGACCCTCCTCCGACAGACCCGGACGAAGCCCCTTCGCCGTCTTGGGCATAACCTGTGTCAGGCCAAGGGCACCAGCCGAAGACCTCGCCTCCGGGTTCCAGCCGCTCTCCTGCGTGATCTGCGACAGCAGGATCTCACGAGGGATGTCATACAGCGCAGCCATCTCGTCCACCGTGTCCAGCCAAGCTCGCGGGATGGCAGGGCCGCCGGGGATTTGAATGATGTCGTCTGGGTCCATGGTCCGAGGTCCAAGGTGCAAGGAACGTGGCCCGACCCTAGCAGATCAAGCCGGTACAGGCCACTCGTAACAGGTGACTTGGGCCACGAACATCGTGTCAGGGAGGACTAGGTCGTCAAGAACTCGGGCGATGAGGCTCTGACATTGGTTCTCGGACCTTGCGGCTGGGGCAAGGGGGATGGCGCATTGCGTTGGGTCGGCGAGCGCGCAGATGAGGATCAGAGGGGTCCACATGAGGGGATGGTAGCACAGGCCGAACGAAAAAATATGCGCGATTTTTAGAGGCGGAAAACTGAGTCGGCCTTGGGTTTTTCGATTTGTCCCAGATCGTTGTTGGCTACTTGTGGCCCAATGAAAATAGGGCCGCTAAAATTTTTCGGGGAAATTCAGGTTGGCGTCTTCCCCGTAGAGCTCCTTGGCCTTTGCGTCTCGAGCCCTTGCGGCCTCTTCCGCACACTGAAACCGACCGAGGTAGTAATGCTGCTTGTTGTGTTGGATCTGGGCCACGTAGGCTCCACGGAAGAACACAACGCCGAGATATTTTACAGGCGTGCTTTGGAACCGCCTGTTGTGGTTACTTAACATCGGACTGGCGAGGCGAAGATTGTCGGGGCGATTGTTGGTTGTGTCGCCGTCGATGTGGTCAAGCCATCCCGTGGGCCACTCATCGTGAGTCAGCGCCCAAACCACCCGGTGAGCAAGCAGCATGACGCCATCAAACATTCCCCCAAGGTACTTATTGCCGGGACCTTTTTTGGTGGCAAAAGCTCTTCCGCCCTTGGGCCGTTTTTGGCGGGAAATCTTCCACCACAGGGTTCCGTCTTCCCTCAGCTCCACGTGCTTTCTGAGGCTTTCGATGCTGACGGTGTTCATGTTGGCTCCTGTGTATTGCCGATTATACACTAAACGAAATTAGCCCCGGCTGCAACAGCGTTTCAAACAATATACGGGCGCAGCACAGACCGGCACCCCCGGAAAAGGGGGGATGGGGGTCAATCGCTGGCTCGATGACCACGGTCGTATGGCTGCAGTTACCCCTGAGGCTGGCGCGCGTCGTGATCATGCTCTTGGCAGCGTGGTGCATGGTGAGAGACGGTCCTCGGTCCGTGGCTCTGGGTTCTTGTTGTGTGGTGCGTCACACGTGCGCGGGAAAAAGAGAAGAGGCCGTGTTGGTTTGGCGAATCCCTCGCTAATCGCTCGGGACCGCGCCACTCATGAACAGAGCCACCTGCGGTGTCTCTGCCCTTCGGGTGAGTGTCGCATTTCGCACTCCCGTGCACGGGTGGATGGGTTCGTCGGGAATAAGTGAACGGTCCTTCGGCCCGTGCGGTTTCCGAACCGCAGTCGGCCAAGGACTTAGGCAGTCCTTGGATCCTCGCCTTCGAGCCTGAAGAGAGGGCAGCTCTAGCGGCACCACGCCGCGCCACGCGGTGAGCGGCCATCCCAACTGAGTCGCCGTGGCCCTGCGGCCCGGGCCACCCGCTTTGGGCGGGCTGGCCTTGGCCTTGTGCCACAACGATCAGTTGGGTCCCTTGGGCCGCTCAGTCGCGTGTCGGTCGGCTCAGCTGCACACACACATGAACCTCCGTGCGGTTTGTCCCTCCGGGAGGCCCACAAATTTTCATGCGTCGTCAAGGTGCGGCTTTTTCTCAACGTTGCGCGTGCCATCAACGGCGCACCTGCATCCAACCATAAAGCGCCCAGAACAACCGTACGGCGGACGAAAAAGCCAAGCTGAACGAGCTAAAGCTCGCCTTGACGATTCCCTCGCTGCGTGAACGCAGCGAGGCGCGATGAAAATTTAGGGCACCCGGTGGACACACCGCACGGGGTTCATGTGTGGTGCTTACTTCAACCAAGGAGGGACGAAATGTCCAACGGAATCGAGTTCAACTACGCGTCTGAAGAGACGTTCAAGATCACCGCAACACTTGATCTGCGGTCGCTAGACAAGCTGATCGAGGCGCTGAAGCCTCGCGCCGAGGAAGACCGCTACGCACGTCGGGCGGTCGAGGACCTCGAGGCGGTGCGGAAGCGCGCTCTCGAGCAGGCCACGGCGCTGCTGCGGCTCAGGCTCGAGCAACTGGCGGAAAAGTAAACCAACCGGGGCGGCTTCGGTCGCCCCACCCTCAACCAAGGAGACAAACGATGATCTACACGGATCTTGAGGCACTGTGTCAGGCCCTCTGGCAGGCCCACGAGAACGACGACCCGGACGGGGCCAAGGAGCTCGTTCGCCTGACGAAGGTCTACTGGCAGGCCTTCCACAACCCACCCGAGGGCATCATCGGCGTCGGTGCAATCACCTACGCGCAAGAGGCCCTGATCGCAGCACAACTCAACGAGGAGGACCACTGATGCTTGACCGCAGGACCTTTCGCCTGACCCTCGAACGCGAAGACCGGACA
>LSRR01000386.1_pt1 | contig 20715 bp, 32 predicted proteins | sample 1162981 | NCBI WGS metagenome assembly LSRR01 (sample SAMN03256433, study PRJNA305521) | marine metagenome | biome: Estuarine; feature: Estuary; material: Brackish water; isolation source: iron chloride precipitation of viral particles from surface water samples | place: USA: Chesapeake Bay ... | reverse complement strand
TGCGTTGTAGTACGCTTTAAAATAACGCCACCGGCATCATTTTCGCAGACAATATCTAACGTGTCTCCGCTTAGAAATCTGACACGGAAAGCAAGGTTACTAGAAGATGTGCGGTACTGAGTGTAAATTTCCTGTTGCGTACCTAAATTTGCCCTCTTAGTCCAAAAAGAGTAAGTACCGATTCTTTCTGAGCCACCTGATAGCGTGGGACCAGTCAGATACTGACTACTCCCATCATCCAGCACGATGCTGTTATCAACCGAGTAACCGCCGCCGCCCGGATTAGCCATCCAAAAAGAAGAAAACATCGTCATTAACTAAAGGCCAGTTGCGGTGTGCCAAGTTGAATGGAGCCAGAGGCTTTTACAAAATAAGGAACTATGTCTACTGCTGAAGCCGTTGAGCTAAGAGTTAACCCAGCACCAGCGGGTGTTTCGTAGTCCGTACCAAGGCTAACCGTCCTACCTCCAGTGCCGTCTTGTATAAACACGATCACGCCTGCCTGACCAACCTGTTCTGTTGAGGGGTTGTCTAGTGTGACATTACCAGTAAGGGTCAGAACAAAGTTCTGATTAGCCGTAAAATCTAACGTAACATTACCTGTATTTGTCGTGTCAGTATCTGTTTTAGCTAGAACAGTGCCAGCAAACGTGCCCGTGGTTGTCCCCGTCGCTATAGAAAATACCGTAGCGTCTGCATCGTTTTTGATGGTTACGTCTGAAGTGCTGCCTTGGCCTGTAAGGATGAGACCTTCAGCGGCAGTGTAACCAACAGCGGCAGCGTCACCACTAGACGTGTCACCAGCAGGATTAACCGTTCCAGTAGACACTAAATCACCACCAGCCGTTACATTTCCCACCACCGTTACATTTGTAGTTCCGGTGGGTATTTCAAGAACATCAGCGTCTGCGTCGTTCTTTATCGTAACGTCGTTGGTCGAGCCCTGCCCGGTTATGATAATACCTTCAGAAGCGGTGTAACCTATCGCCGCAGCATCACTAGCTGAAGTATCCCCAGCAGGGTTGACCGTTCCGGTAGACACTAAATCGCCACCAGCAGTTATATCGCCCACAACGGTTACATTGGTGGTTCCTGTTGGGATTTCAAGAACATCAGCGTCTGCGTCATTTTTAATAGTTACGTCATTTGTAGAACCCTGTCCCGTAAGGATGAGGCCTTCGGTGGACGTATACCCCATAGAGGCTTGGTCACCCGCAGCCGTATCAGAGCTAACCGTGACCTTACCAAAACTAATTGGATTAGCGAATATACTAGCAACCGCTGCGCCGCTTCCCGCACCGTCTGCGTAGATAATATCTGCCCCACCTGCCGGAATACTTACGTTTGCGCCACTGCCCTGAGAGAAAGTAGCCGTTTGCGCCGTGTTGTTATAAACGAAATAAACCTTGTCCGCATCGTTTGGGTCAATTGTAATGGTGTTAGTACCACTAGGACTGCCGCCCAAAACAAGGACCTTAAACATGCCGTCTGAAAGCGTGCCGTCTGTAGTGGTTAGTGTATGCGAGGTTCCTGATAAAGTTATTGCCGCAACACCGTTAAGGGCGCGGTCAATAATATCAAAGTTAGTATTGGTGGTGTCGCCCCACGTACCGGATTGATCCCCAGAGGCGGGCTTTTCAATGCCAGTGTTTGAAGTATATGAAGAAACCATCTACCTTTCCTTATGCTGCAATATCATCCCAAGACGGCGATTGACTTGGCGTTATACCCGACCAACTCGGCGATTGACTTGGCGTAGTTCCTGACCAACTCGGAGATTGGCTCGGAGATACCCCTGACCAACTCGGAGATTGGCTCGGTTCTATTTTACTCCAAACTGTGAGATTTCCAACAGAAGAATTTCCTACAAGTCCTGTTGGAGATATAATCACACCAGAAGAAGTTGTTATGCTTCCTACAGAGCCGTTTACCTCAAAACCCGTAACCTCTACGCTTTTAGGTATAGAGGCTGTTACACTTCCTACGGCGCTAGTGCCTGATACCCCAGTGACAGATAGCACGTTAACGCTTGCAGCAGTAACTGAGCCTACAGATCCTGTTCCAGAAACGCCCGTAACACTTACCCCAGCGGCTGCCGCAACCGTAACAGATCCGATTGCCCCCGTTCCCGCAAAACCGGAAACAGCGACATTAGCGCGGCCCTCAACCGAAGCTGTGCCCGCAGAACCCGTTCCAACGACGGTAGAAACCTGGACAACCAACCCTGTTCGGATGCCAACAGAACCCACCTCACCCGTTGCAGAAGCACCTGTGACAGAAAGCGTGTTCGATGTGGAGAGAGAGATACTTCCTACGGCACTAATACCCGCAGAACCCGTGACAGCTACGGCTTTAGGTATGGAAGCTACTACCGTGCCTACGGCGCTAGTACCCGCAGAACCCGTGACAGAAGTGACAGCATCCGCAGATACGGTCACGGAACCCACGGAGCCTGTTGCGGCCAAGCCTGTCTCAGGGATGTTATTTACGGTAACAAGGCTTACGGAGCCTATCGCCGAAGTGCCTGCAACTCCTGTTACGGCAAGAGGAGCAGCTTCTCCGTAAGGGCCCTCACCCCATCCAGCGCGGCCCCACCCAGCGATACGTTCTGAGATGGGGGTGCCCCAAGCGCCTTGTGACCAAGACCCTCTATTCCAACCGCTAATTAAAGACACGGGCCTAGGCCCTTATTTAAGCAATACGGATGATAGCGTTGCTAGCGTCCGCCGTTGGGAACTGAATAGTGAAATCACCCGCCGTAGAGGTTTTATCTCCTCCAAAAGCCAGGACCGCCACTGCCGGATCTCCCGCAGCAGTGTCGTTGTAGATCAACGCACCGTTAGCCGTTATCGTTGCGGTAGAAAACGTCAGGTCAGAAAAGTCAGTGAGAGCGGTGGTTCCACTTGTTGTAGGCGTCACGTTAGTTAGAGCAGCGCCGCCTGCCGAGTAATTCGTCCCACTAGCCTCGTTAGTTGCAGAATAGGCGGTAGTGGAAGCACCCAAAGACGCACTACTCGTATACAAAGCTAACTTAAAGGTATTTCCAGTACTGTTGGTAAAATCGTGAGTCGCCGTCATCAATTCTTGTTTGAACGACGTACACAATGCCTGTGATATAGCCATGTTATAGTCTCCTTATTAACTCAGCTAGTTCTGGATGCCCCGCATCGTTCAAAGCATTAAAAATTGTAGTTCTATCACTATTTATAGCTTCTCTCATATACAGACTCAACAAATTTTCAACTTGATCGCGGTAAGCAAGAGCCTGATCTTTGATCGCAGGGGGAGCATTTTCAGAGATAGCAATTAATCGGTCTGCACACCTTTTAGCTACTTCTTCTGGCGTATGCCCTCGACGTTCCGTTGTATGCACTAAAACCTTATAATTTGGGTCCATCTCTATTGTAGCAGAAAACATCAAGACCTCTCTTGTGACGGCAAACCTTTACGATAAGCGTCAGTGTTTTCACGAGCTTCAGCAAAGGTTTTAAGCCGCATTAAGGACTCCTCAAACCGCTTCTCATACGTTGCAAGAAGTTGAGCGTCACCTTTCATATAAATGTAGGCTTCTACAAGGGAAGCGTACAGAAGAGCATTAGGACCGTTTGTACTTAACCACGTTGTTCCGCCATCCGCACCTGCTGTTAGGCTAGCGGGACGATAATAATAGTGCATCTCCACCGCAAAGTTTGCGTTAGGAGTAGGCGCAATTAAAAAGGTAGAATCGTCAAAAACAGCATAAAACTTTGGGACGCCGGTAGAAGCCACAGTGGGCCAGTACTCTTGTAAGAAATTTACATCTTTTATGAGTAAAAACTCTTTAGAGCTTGCGTTCGTAATAGATAAAGAAAAGGCCGCTAGGAAATCGGTGGGCATAGCTAGATACTGATTACCCGACGTCATCGTAGCCGTAGCGTTTTTGCGGAAATTTTCTAAATCAACTAACTTAAATATACGTTCTTCCGCGCCCCTTATGAAGACAGGCAAGTTAGTGACAAAACTACTTTCCGTGTTTTCTGAAAAGTCCTGAATAGCTGTTTTAAGCTGTGCATAAGTAAAGCTCATGTCACCACCGTAACGGTTCCTACCACGCCTACCGCCTTTATGTCAGGTTTACCTTGTGGAAAAGAGGAAGCCCCCACATGAACAACTAAAGGTTCTATCCTATCGGGCCGGGGGTTGTACAAAGCCTCAGAGTCCGCTGCATTTTTGAAAGGGCCAAGTTGTGGGTGTTTTGGTTCCCACTCGTCTTTACCAACTAACAAGCCGGTCCACTCTCTCTGCATATCAGTGTACCTGTAACGGAACCCTGAACGGTCTGAGATGGCATACGCATTTTTGCCTGAAGAATAACGAGCCATCCTACACCCTGTAATAATCTAAGCTTGGGGCTATCAATAAGGAAGATCTGTCCCGGTCCTCTTGCATGGCCCTCTGAAGTTCCTCTTCATAAATAGCCTTCAGTAGCTGAACCTTATCAGGGGCAAACTTGACCGAAAGATAGTAGGCCAAACCGGCAGACACGCAGGGATAAAAACGGAAAGGAACCTCGACGGTATTTTCTTGAGTATCCGCATCATCTATGCGCCGCAAACGATCAAAAACAAGCTCATAAGAAGAGCTAGAGTCTGGGGTGGGCCACAGTTTAATCTCAGGGGTTATTAGACGATCCACGTAGAACTGAACAGGCCTACCTGTTGACCGTTTATTGGTTAAACTCAAATAGGCATCGCGGCCTATTCTAGTGATTGATAAGTCAGATTGACTGGATGTACCGGAGTCTTGCCTCGTGACCGCAGAGAGAACGTCTATAGCAGCTTGAGTGTCCTCCAAAGATACGGCAGAAGAAACTGTTGCAGTAGCCCCGCTCGTACCACCTGTGATCGTCTCGCTAGCAGAAAACGTCCCGTTAGGTATTGTAATAGCCAGTACGGTGGAAGAATTAACATTTGTAATGCTTGCAGTCGCTTCACTTGTACCACCTGTAATGGTCTCACCATCTTGAAAGCTCGTCGTTGAGTTGACTGTCATGGTCAGAGTACCTAACGGGTAGTTAGCAACCCCGTTAGCCAGAGCAATCGTCTTTTGTTCAATCGTCCAACGATTTATGCCACGGTTAGCCCACTCCGCAAACAGCAGATTTAAAGACCTCTTCGCGGTGCGAAGATCATAACCCGTTCGAGCTTCGAGACCACACCGTTCAAACGCTTCTTCAATGTGTTCGTTTACATCAAGCTCAAAATTCTTGCTGTCGGAGACGGCCACTTGCCATTACTTTCTTTTCTTGACCATGCCGCCGCCGCGCATTTTCTTGACCATGCCGCCGCCGCGCATCTTCTTGGCAGGTTTCTTGGCGGTTTTGATACCTTTACGTGGTTTCATTGCCATCTATCAATCTCCTATAAAGAGTTTCTCGCTGTGCATATAAAGCACTATTTTCAACACATTTAAAGGCCTCATCATAATAGCCCAAGGGCTTTAAGGCCTCGGCCTTCTGGTGCAGATACTTTAACCTCTGTACAAAAATAATAGCATACCTTTTATCGACTAAGGGAGAAAAAGATCCATCGTCTAACAATTCCTCGCAATCATCATCGGGGTGAAAGCCCATGACCCACACGTCTTTCTGGGCAAACATGCCCTCTGCAATTGCCTCATTCAGATCATAAAGAAAATCTTCAAATTCGTCAGGGTCTTTTTTGTAAGCAAGATCGACCACAAGGATTACTTTATACTTATCGTTAAACCCTGCTATGGTCTTATATAAAGGTAAGTTATCTGTCTCGGTCTTAAAAACAAAGCCAACCTCGTCATCACCCCACGTTTTCTTAGCGTAAGGACACGCCGGTAGGTTATTAAATAGGGGGGATGGGTCCTCTAGGGCGTGCCTAGACCACTCCCTAATTTCCTCTTTTATCTGCTGCTCAAGCATTTAAGCGTAGATTGTTCGTTTCCGGCGGTTAGACATCACAGCGCCGCAACCCCTGTTCAACCTTCGCTGCGGTCCACTGGTCACAGGACCGCCCCTTGCCATCTTCTTTACCTTCGCAGCCTTTGTATTAGCGACGACAGTCTTTCCTTTAGCACCTTCACGCTTTTTCTTACGAGCAGTAGAAGCTCTTTGAGACTTTGACAAAGAAGACGCTTTAGACCTAGGCAGGCATCTATCAGGGCGCTTCTTATTCTTAGAAGTACCGCACTCACCTGCGATATTACCTTTGCTGTCAATGCGAACCCAATCTTCATCTAACCACTCCTGTAGCTTCCCCATGACTACGGCTTCTTTCTTTTCTTAGAGGCTTTGGCGTAGTTAGGGTCTTTGCAATACTTAGACGCCGCTAAGTTAGCGTAAGCGGATGGATAAGTATCAAAAGTTCTCTTTGCCCAAGCCTTACCTGCGGGGCAAATCTTGCTGCCCCTGCTCTTCCTAGAAACCGCGCCGCCCTTCCTAAAGTACGTTAGCGTTGGTTTACCGGGTTTTGGCCCTGTCCGTACTCTCGACATTTGCCCTCGCAACATCTCTATCTATGAGTCTTTCCCACAAAGTGGTTATCATAGCATGGTTCTGATCCACCTTCACCGCTGTTTTTTCAGTGCGCTTATCAACATCAATGAGAGTTAAAGCTGTCCAACTAAAGAACCCTAAAAAGGCAACTACCACGCCAGAAACAAAAGAGGTTATTAGTATCCTTTCCATTAGCATTTCCACCGTTTACGCGCCTGCCTAAGACGACTATTGGGGTTCTTCGCAGCTTTTGGAAACTTTTTCATTTGTCCAGCGGATCTAGCGCAGTAGCTTTTGCGGCGCTTAGCTGCCTTAGACCCCTTTTTTACCTTACCAGTAACCGCAGTCTTTAGCTTGGACCCCGGATTTAACTTTCGGTACGCGGCAACACCTTTTTTGGTCATACCTGCGCCGGATTTTGTAGAGCGAAAGTTCTTTTTATTCCGGGGAGGCATCTTGCCTTTAGCGGCGGCCATTACAGTTCGCTCCCGTTCTTAATGTAGATAAACTCCATTGACGCGGAGACATTAAAGTCTACCGACCCCGAAGAAGAAAATGCCCTCATTTCTAAATCTGTTTTTTCCGCGAAGCTTAACGGGAAAGTGTAGAACTGTTCGTGGGCACCATCTGTCAGCGTAAATCTTTCCTTTATCTGAAAGACTTCTCCATAGGGTCTAGCAACGAGACTAGCGTTCAAGACAGCTTTGGTGTTGGTAGATGTTCCGGTAGATAAAGCCATCTTTGTGAGAAACGCTGTGTATCCTGCGGGAACTGTCCAAAGACTCATCAGTGTTTGGTTGTCACCATCACCGTTAATGCTAAGGTACACATTAGCGGGAACTCCAGAAGTTACGGTGCCTGTTCCTGCGTAAATTGTGCCAGCATTTGCGCCAGCGCTGCCTGCACTTCGGACAATGCCGCGATTTATACGGAGGTAAGACTTTGTGGTGTTAACAGCCGTTTGCCCGTTTAACGTAACAATTTCGCTTATCTCGTTGTAATCAGCGTCTAGACCAGAAATTTCCACTGTTCGCGCACCCGTGCCTGCGGCAGTGTCATTAGCTGAACTGCTTGATACAGTCATTACTGTGGCCGATGCGGGATAAGCGTACAAACCACCCTGTTCCCAAATGGTTTCCTTAGAAGACCCAACAGCAGCGTTGTAGCCAAACTTAAAAATAGTTTTGTGGAAGGATATTTGGTTGCGAGAAACCTGAAGCTCAAACGGTTCGCTAGTGCCTACGCGGGTAATTGAGCTAACTTCACGAGCCATCAGTGAATTACCTTATCTTCGGAGTCCGAGAGAACTTCGTTTAACCAGTAGATAAAATCCGAGGCTTCTTCAGGACTGGAAAAGCCGCTAAATTTTACAAAAATATCTGGAGTATCCGAGTCCTCAACAACAACGTGATAGGTGCCCGACATAACACCACCCCGGGAGTTAAAATCGGGCACCGTCCACGTTCCCACGGATCAACAATAAAACACGGTCAACGCGGTTATGGCTGTTGCGCTAGAGACGTATATATCGCTAACCCTAATGCCGTCCGCGGGGATGTTGACCGAGTGTGAGTCAGATGCAAGAAAATCCAGATCAAGAACGGTAGCGCCGCCATTGCCATCAGTAATTGTCAACCGGGGCGTCCCTGTAGTGGTCAGGACCTGTATCTGACGGATACGCGCAGGACCCACACCAGCAGACCCAGTGCCCGTCAAACGCGATGCTTTTACGTCAGAACTTGCCATGAGATGGCTCCCTATTAACCAGCAGAGACGGTTACAACGCCGCTGTTGCTCCACAACTGACCTGCAACAGAGGGGTTGGAAGTCGGGAGATCGCTGATGATCACAACACTGTTCGTGCCGTCATGCGTAATAGAAATGTTGGTGGTCACCGCGCCCGTCGAGGCGTTCTTGGTGATGTCTTTGAAACCGTTTTCGGAACGGACGGGACCGTTAAAAGTCGTATTAGCCATGTGTGTCTCCTGTCGAGGCTAGGGTCGGTCGTTTAAATGACCGTCAGGTAACTCCGATATATTACGCAAAAAAGAAGGACGGCACAAGGCCGTCCTTCTCAATCGCTATGAGCGACTGCTTACGCAGCACCCGGGGATCCGAAGACACAACGCCAGTCGGAAACACCGAACGAGTAACGCTCACGCGCCTTGAAGCGCATGTTACCCGTGTCGAAGTCGCCTTCCATGGCGGTCTTCAGCGGCGAACGGTTAAAGTATTTAAAGCCGTTCGGCGCGTCCGTTTTGATGAAGAACGCGTCCGTGTCGGTGAGGAAGTGATTAACCACCGCACCTTCCGGAAGCATGCCCATCGAACGGACTGCGTTGGTGTCATTGTCAGCCGTCCCGCTACGCAGGTTGCTGTTAATGACACGCTCCGCAACAAACTGAAGCTCTTTCGGAATGATGAGCTTCTGTCCGCGGACCGCAATCTTCAGGCCACGTTCGTCGGTCAGGCCAGCAATGTCGATCAGCATCTGCTCCAGCGACGTCTCATTGAGGTCCGCTGCAACAGCAAGCTGGTTACGCTGGTTGCCCGACAGCGACGGATGAGCGGACGAGCACAGGGCTGCGCCATCACCAATCGCGTACGTGGTGTCGAAAGCGTTGACAAGGATAGACGCGGCTTTGATCTGCTTGGTCTGAGCCATCGAACGAGCCAGAGCCTTCGTGTAGCGGCTTGCGAGCCGATCATAAAGGTTGTCTTCGATAGCCTCTTCCGTGATCGAGAAGGCCAGAGCAATCGTCTCGTGCGTGTAACGAGCAGTATAGGTTTCCTGCGCGTCATCGAACGAAATTGCACCGCCTTCGTTTTTCACGGGAGCAGTTGAGAAGCCGCCGAGCATCACCTCTTCTTCAAAGGCACGGTCCGAAGACTCTTCTTCAAAGATTTCCGAATGCTCGTTTTCGTAGCGGTCGTACTCAAGACCAAAAAGAGCATTAAGGCCGGGCTCAAGCTCTTTAGCCAGTTGGGCTCTTGAAATAGCCATTAGTCAGCCCTCCTTAAATGCCCGTGGAATCCGCGGTGGTCTGGGAATCAAACCGTCGCGTTCCAGCGTTGAAATGAGCGTTCAGGCGCACAATCAGAGGGATACCTGCCGCGGTGTAATCGCTATTGGCGGCATCATCCATGATGCCAACGATACGAAGCGGGAGGGTAGCCGTCGTGTTGATTGAGCTAACACTGAGCGCAGACGAAGACCGGCCAGTAGCCGTTGAACCGTCACGAGCCGAAGTGCCGAGAGACGCGTTTGCAAAAATCGCGGCCACAGCAGTGGCACGGTTCGTAAGCGAGGCGTCACTCGCAACCTTGAACAACTGATTCGGGTCATCGGCAACGAGAGCTTTGACAGGATGGTTCGTGTCAACGCTAACCGAGCCGGAACCGGGCCAGTAGTTAAGGAAAGTAGTTTTCTTCGTCACCGAGTCTACGTACTCAACACCCATCAGAACGCCAAGCGCCTGAGTGGCGCCCCCGCTTGTCGCACCAGCGTAATCAATTACGCCAGCGGACGTGGGAACAACAATACCACCGTTATAGATGGGATTGGTGTTGTTCGACGCAATCTCATAGGTCGTAAGACCCGTCGAGTTCGCGCCGGAGCCGACTAGACCGATAGGACGAAGACCGTAGGCAGTCTCTTGGTTTGCCATTGTGGATCACTCCTAAAGGAGGTGGACCCTATTTTCGGGAGCCACCAAAGGTTACACGAGATTGACGATCAGGTCGATTGATCGTCATTGTTGAATGTGCATTCTCGCGCATCATATCGTGGTCCACCGCCTGCATCTGGTCAGTACCCCGTTGCCGGAAGTATTCCGTCCGCTCTGCAATGGTTTCCACGGGAATCCGTGCAAGAATCAAACCTCCAACGCCAAAGACCCCTTCGTATTTACCGTTTTCGATAACGGGAGCTTCAAAATCCGGGTACTCGTCCTGTCGAACCAGTTCCCAGCCTTCGCGCAGTTTAGCGCTGATGTTCTTGCGGTCGTCAAAACCACGCGTCTCAGCCCTAATCCAACGATGTTTAAACCCGTCAGGTGCGGGGGGTGCATCAAGCATTGAGGGTGGAGCCCAAGGTTTACGCCTAACCTGAGAACTCCGAGTTTTGTTGGCGCGAGAAGTGCGGTTAATCGAAGCACCGTCGTTAGTCTGTTCTTCGCTCATATCCTTACTCCTTCACGTATTTCGCGTATTCTTCTAGCGGCACACCTAATTTTTTAGCCATAGCGACTTGGTTAGAGGTGAGTCTAACCTGCTTCTTACCGCGCCCAGATGATGCAGACCTGTTAACTGAGGCAACCGTCTGAGCGGGTCGTTTGCCTTTTGGTCCGTTTTTAAACTTATGGGGGAAAGCTTCCGCCATGCGTTTATCTAGTTCAGTATAGTATTCATCACTAGAGGGGTCAATTCCCTCATCTTCTATGAGTTGTTTGTGAATACCAAAAGCCGCATAGGTCATGGTTTCGTCTGAACCAAACCATTCCCGCTCCGACGCCCAAGCTTCAGCTTTAGGGTCGGGCCGCCGTGGTGCGGCGGGCTGCTGTCGAGCCTGTACCATCTGCTGGCGCTGAAGTTCCGCATGCTGCTTTTGGACTTGAGCATCACGCTGGGCCTGAGCGGCACGGTCCGCCTGAATAGCCAGCGCCGTGATCCTACGGTTAGCCTCTACAACGGCCTGTGTGTCGCCAATTTCCATAGCGTTCTTTAGAGCGTTTTCGGCGGAAGCCAATTCACTTTGAACGCGGCCACTAAATTCAGTGACGTAGCTATTGTCCAACGTGTTGAGACGTTCTTTAAGGCTCGTAGACTCACTTTGAACCTGCTGAGCGTAGCGTATTGCCTCTTCACGCTCGCGCTCCGCCTGACGCATTTTCTTGGTTAGCTGGTTGATCCGCTTCTGCGTGGCGTTAGATGCCCGCTCAAACTGATCTTCCTCGTCGGCATCCGAGACCGAAACACGCTCAACCTGATCGTCAGGGGTATCCTCTATCTCTACAGATACTTCCTGATCTTCGAAGTCATTATCTAGCTGCTCTTCTGACATAAACTGCTCCTACATATGCAAAATGTCTTCAGGGTCGGAAATGGTGGCAAGAACCTCATCGTCATTAAGGATTCGAACCTCACCACCGTCGATCTTGAAGCGGGAACCGGCGTACCGGGCAAACATTACCCAGTCTTTCTCCTCGCACCACGGACCGTCGAACCTTTCGGGGTCTTTGTAGGCAAGAGGGCCAACTTTCAGGACGTATCCAACCTGAGTTGCGACTTGGTTTTCTTCAACGACCTGATCGGGGAGATAAACACCGCCCTCAGTTTTACCCTTTCCGCGATAAGGCAGAACAACAAGCCTCCAACCGGTAGGGTTAGGGATGCGCTCTAGAAGGGTTTTGCTGATTAGGTCGGGGTCTAATACGCGGTCTTCTGGTTTTACATACGCAGAGGCTATCTTTTCCTCTTCGCGGGAAGAGGCCAACTTTGCGGCCTCTTCGCCGATCTTGGATAGATCGGCAATAGCTGGGCTAGTCATCAGTTCGCTCCTGTTTTTCTAGCAGGCTCTTGAGTTCCTGTTCAACGTACTCAAGGGACCTAAGCCACCCCATGAGTTCGCGGTAATGTTCCATGTCTTTGACCTCTCCAAACTCCAGAGTGTCAATAACGATGGAACGCTTCTCTTTTATCAGACGAAAGGTTGCTTCTGCAAGAAATATCTCATTCATTCCTATAATTATCCGTTTTTAAAGTGACACTGAATGCGTTAATATGCGAGAAATCGTTATAAAACCCTGACGGTAAGGGAAACAGACCGCTAACTGTTTCTCTTGCGCTTGGCGTTATAGTCGTGGTCGGATACATGAACAGCTCGCGAATCCGGGTCGACGTAGACCATCTCCACTCCAAGTGCCTTCTGTAAACCAGACCGAGCACGGTGAATGCGCGATGCAATTTTGCGCCCCGGATTGACGCGCTGCGCTTCCTTTTTGACCTGTATCAGGCGCACACCTTCTTTGTTCACGAGGACCAGATCGATGGGGCTGGAACCTTGCACCGCAGGAAACACCCAATAGCCAAGACGCAAAAAATACTCTGTTGCGATCATTTCGCAAACGTCACCGTCAATATGCGTCTGGCTAGACAACGGCCTCCACTACTTTTTCACTGCCTTGATGATTCCGCCGATCAGCGCCGGGGCTGTATTCTTCAACGCGCTGATTCCCCACACGCCACCGACCATGGCCCCAAACATTTGAATATACCATTCCGGCATGGCGGATAGCGCGACGTTGAAATACTGTTCTACCGCTCCCGGATCGACAAGCGCCCAGAAAAATGGCGCAGAAAACATGCCGAATGAAAAACGCCGAAGCCACTTGTCCTTGTCGGTCAGCGTCGCCATTTCCCACTCAGCATTGTTAGACTGCTTGTCGCGCAGAAGCCGAGCGCGATTCTCCTGTTCGGCCTTCTTCATTTCCTGCCCGGTCTGCACATAGTCGCGCACTCCGCCGACGATAGGGCCAAGTAGTGATCCGATAATGCCAATCATTTACGTGCCTCCAGCCGCTTAACTTAGACAGGTATAATTACTAGAAGATGCCTCGAAACCTTTGGGGACGGGCGATCCGGCTAAAGCCGCGAACAACCCCGCCTTTTTTAGCCCGTATAACCTTCTTCTTACGCGGTTTCGGTCTCTTAGCCGTGCTCATCGCTATCGCCACCGCCTGCTTCTGCGGGTAGCCCTCATCCATAAGCTTAGAGATGTTCTTGCTTACGGTCTTGTTGCTCTTGCCCTTGTAAAGAGGCATCAGCAGGACCAGTAGCTACCACCACGCTTCGCCGCACCCATACCGCGGGCCGTGGCTTTCTTCATGCTAGACGGAACTTTTACGTCCTGCGCCTCGCCATACGGGATACGGCCCTGACCCTTGATGTCGGCATATGCCGACGCTTTCGGAGCCGCGCCGGGTTTGTTCGTTACGATTTTAACGGAAGCCATTACTGTCTCCTGCCTTGCTGCTGTTTAATAAGTTCACGTTCCATAGCGGAATTGATACGCGCCGCAGTCTGCTGCTCTTGGCTCTGAAGCCGCTGATTGAACTGCCGACTCCGCATATCCATACCGGCCTTGTCGAGGTCAAGCTTGGCCTTGTCGAGCGCCGCGTCGTTCTGTTCGGCCTGCGCCTTAATCTGAAGCTCCTGCTCTTTAAGCTGAACCAGAGGATCAGGACCCTGACCTTCGCCCGCAATCCGCTGGCTAAGCTGCTTGAGCATCTGCATGCCCTGAGCAATAAGCTGCGCGGTGAGCGCCTCGACCTGAAGCATTTCTTCCTCTGACAGGGGCTGACCCTGACGGGCGCTTACCTGCTGGAGGTACTGGACCATGGCCTGCTCCGAAGCTTCGATACGGACGTGCTCCATAATATGCTTCTGAAGCGCGACGGCGACCTGCGGCATCGCACCAACCATCGGCGTCGAGCCGAATACCATGTGAGCCATGATGTGCGCCTGATGGTCCTGACCCTCAAAAGCCTTCAGAGGAATCATGTCCATTGAGTTGATGTTTTCCTGAGCCGGGTCAATCGGCATCGGGTCTTCTTCAACATTGCGCCGCAGGATTTTGTCTACGTCCCGGACACCCAACGCCTCGTACATGTCACGAAGAACCTCGTGCATGTTGTGCATCTCAGGCGCGGCCTGCGCCAACTGTAGCTTTGTCTGCGCCAGCGCAATGCGCTGAGCCTGACTAAAGATGTTCGGATCGGACACCGGCAAGACATCGACGCGGTCGTCAAAATCCTCCGCCATAACCGTCGCTTCGGCCCCCTCGACAGCGTAGGGGTAGCGCTGGGGAAGGTAGTCTTTGATTACACGGGCCAGCATACGAAGCTCTTGCCGCAGGGCATAGTGCATCCGCTTGTGGACCGCGGACATGATCCGCGAGCCCTGCTCCAGAAGCGCGACCGTCGTACCGACAGCCGCCTGCTGATTGCCGTCGCCAACCTTCATGTCCGTAATCGTGGCAAACCGACGACCCGCATCAACCACAAAACCAAGGAGCTGGAAGAGCGTCTGGTCGGGACCCTTGAACGGAAGCGGCATCAGGCTATCCGAAAGTCGGCCACCGGGCGCATCAACGTCCCTGAACTCACCGGGCTGTAGCGGATTATCGTCGTCCCTGATCCGCATACCACGGGCCTTGAAACCGGCGGGCAAATTAGAGAGAGTACCCGCGTCGATAAGCTGGCGAAGCGCCGCAGTCGCGGTTCGGGACAACCCACCGATTGTATGGATGAGACCGAGCCCGTAGAACCCAAACCCCGGAAGGAATTTGTAGTGTACGAAGTATTGGATTTTCTTACGGAGTTCGTCGTCCTCGCGATAATTTCTGCGGATGGACAGGACCTGACCATTATCAACCGATATGGTCACGATATAGGGAACCTTGATGCCGGTGGGGTCACCGTCTTCGTCAAGGTCCTCATACCCTTCTAGGTCAAGGTCAACGTGACACTCCAAAAGCGTACAATCGTAATCGACGTTAGCCGGAGACACACCCTCAATCCGGTCCATCTCTTCCTGAACGCTATTCGTGGAATCCGTCGCACCCGGAATAACCGGAATGTCGCGATAGAAACCCCTGACCTGCAATTTCCGCAGGTCGTTCAGCGACATCTTCACAACCTGTGAAATGTTCGGGCACGTCTCAAGATCAGACGTGTCATAGGGAACCACGAGGTTCTCCGCCGGTATAAAACGGCTTACCGCTCTGTCCAGCATCTCGTCATAATAGACCTTTTTAAAGGTCGAACCGGCAAGCGGGAGATAGAACAGCATCTGATCAAACTCAGGCGTGTACTCCTCCATCACGTCCGTGATGTAATAATTCATGAACTGCTGGACGCGATGCGCCTGCTTCTCCCTGTCCGCCGTTTCAGCGCCAATAATAGCGCCGCGCACAGGTCCGCGGGCCGGGAGCATTTCGTTAAAGGCCTGAGCCTGAAACTGCGTCGCAGCCTCGGCGAGAAGGGGATGCGTCACGCCCGTCGCACCACGGAACGGCTGCGTCCTCTCGGTATACGAAAAGCCCAGAAGCTCTAAGCCGTCCGCATACGCGTCTTCCCACTCCTGACGGCTCGCCTTGTTGGATTCGAACTCGTCAAGCAGATTGCCGGAAATAGCGCCCAACTCCGAATCCGGAATCTCTTCTGCCAAATTAGCGTAGAAGTCTTCGCTATCGCCGCGCATGTCATCAGGATCAAAATCAACGACCGTTTCGTCGCCGTCCTCGTAAATCTCAATGCCCTCCGGAATCTCTTCCGAGAGCATCTCCATTACATTGTTTTCCATCGAACCCGGAAGTTCGACCTCAATCTCAGCGGCGAGGTCTTCCTCGTCCAACTGAGACGGGACATTGGTGTCCATCAAACCGGCCATGGGCCGCGGTTCTATAGCCATGGATCACGTACCTTTCAAAATCCGCCTTATCCTATACCTTTGTACCAGAATAAGCACTACTTTTCATTTTTGGCTTCGAGAAGCTTTATCCTAACTTGCAAGTCATGGATGATGTGCATGAAATCCTCGCGCAGCTTCTGCCGCTCAATGCTGTTAGCAGGGCTCGCAACAATCTCCCCCTGCGGCGTGACCAAAAGCATCAGGTAGCCCTCGGTCTTTTGTATCCTGCTTTCCAAATCGTTAAAGCTGGTAATGAGATAGCCGACTGCCGCGAACAGGATCGGAGCCATCGCAGTCAAAACGGATTGAATGTTCAGGTTCATTTCCGGAACGCAGCAAGCAAAAGCGCCGCGACGACCACGCCCAGCAAAATAACTTCGCCGTAAGACATTACAATCGCTTGGGACATCGTAAACCCACCCCCCTAGATAGCCTTCGTAGTAGACTGCATGAACAAACCAAGCCCCGTCGAAGACGCGGCGACCTTGGACTTAGGCATGATCCGATTGACTTGGTCCACGACCCTCGGATCAGCGTTCTTCAAAACCGCGTTGAAATCGCCACGGAACCCGGCCTGCTTCAAGAGCCGTGATCCGAGGGCCGCGGACCGTGGATCGATAGCCGGAATCGCTTGAGTGATGGTGACGCTCTTCGCTATGCCCATGGGTTCGACCTCTCCGCCTTCTGCGTAAAACTTTTCGTCGTTGCGTTGTAAAATTTTTGTTTGATCAAGCACGTCTTGATCCCAAACAACAAAGTTTCTGGTTGGGTCTACGCTAGATCGGCCTCGACTAAACTGATCTTTATAGCGAATCCCGGGAACCCCGAGTGATTTCATTGCGTCGGTAGCAGCTTCTTCCCCGAGGTCTTGTCTAATTTTAAACCAAATGTCCCCCCCGGCAAGGTTTTCTGGGTTCTTAGGCATGTACCCTAGTTCAGAAAATGCCTTTTTTACATTATACGGTTGAGAAGCAACAGGCGCGTCAAAGTCTATAAACCTTGCAACCTCGTTGTCCGGGATATCCAGCTTATACAAATACGTTTCTGGAGCCGCGTAAGCCCTTCCTTCCAGCTCAAGGCGCGGTATCCTATAAAAAGAGCCGTCCTCAAATACATAGTCTGTGTGCTCCGAACGAAGATAGGAACGATCTGCTCTGGACGAAGCATATTCCGCTAGGTCTTCGGGGTCACCCATGAACGAAGCTACGTCGAAAGACACGCTTTCTTCGTCGGCCTCTCTAAGAAGCCTCGGAGGGACACTATCGCGGTAAAACTCTCCGGTTTTGCGGTTTTGGCCGGAGTAAAACCCTAATCCATGGGCCTGACCGCCCTCCCCAGTGCCTAGCTTATCTAGACGGGGCCTACCTTGCGGAAAGCCGGGCTCCGGTAAAAACCTATTTGGACCTCCGTGGAACACGTTCATCCCTAAAACAGCGCCCGGTCCGGCCATGGCCGCGTCCCGCGTGGCCCCGCTTACCAGCGCAGAACCCGGGAGGGTATCCATTGCAACACCGAGTATTCCTTCCGAGGTAAGGGGTGCCTCGTTTCGCAGCATCTGGCTGCCGCGAACAGCCGCATTGAACATGTCCGCCAAGATAGGCGGCACGATTAACTTAGTGTCCCCTTCCATGTAATCCGTTGATAACTGATCCACGTCCATGGTGTTGCGGGAAGCAAACGGCAATAACGGGTTCGTCGGATAGTCGTAGGAAGGGTCTTGGTTCAGTAAGGGGGCCCCTGCACCTAAATTAACTCTTGAATCAGCCATGCCGCGGGGTTCGACCTTTCCGCCGTCTTTAAAAGGAATGGTGTAACTTACACGTCCGCCATACTCGTCAGGCATGCCGGAGCCTTCGGGCATGTCACGGTAATACCCCTCGAACCGAGGGCCGCCTTCCATCTGGTAATAGCCGCTGTACTCCGGCGACTGAATACCACGAGCGGAATAAGTTTCACGGTCCGGGGTCCCATAGCGTTGAAGCTCTTCCGGGAAATCGACGCTGCCGCGGTAGTAGCTGCCCGAAGCCGCGCCGCCAAAAGTATCGCCCCCGGGAGACGTTACATCGACGCCAATCTTGCCGTAGTAGTTCTGATTGTTGATGTCCAAAAGAACGTCGCCTTCAGGCAAAGCGACGGATGGAGTGCGACCCGTTTGTCGGCCTTCCACAAAAACGCGTGGGCGGACTCCGTATCCGGCAATTCCAAAGCTGTATCCCTTCGGGGCCCCTGCACCTAAATTAACTTTCGATTCAGCCATGCCGCCTCATATCAGTAGTACGCGTGTACCCGCATGCCAACTTCTTCCTCTTCCCAGTCGTCCGTCGGCAAACGAACAAAATTCCCCTGACGATAACGCATCAATGCCTGCGTCATACTATCCACCAAGTCATCATATTCCCCGTTAGGAAAAGCTGCAACTTCTTCTATTAGCTCGTCCGCGAACACCTCGTCGGGGGCCCAGACCATTCCAGCCTCAAAAAGCGGCGATACGGCATGCACACGCGTGACCTTGTCCGCGCCCTTGGACGGCGTGAAGTTCACAACAGGAATGCCTATCTGACGTAACTCGTGCGTCAACGGAGTACCGCTCGCCTTCGCCTCCACAATGACGGTGTCGGGGTCCCAGTAGCCATAAGCCTCGTAAGCCTTCTCCTTCAACTCCGGGAAATCCCACCGACCCTTCTTACTATCCAGCAAAATAAGGTTAGGGGGCCCCCCTTCGTCCGGACGAAATACACCCCACGTCGTTATCGCACTAAAGTCAGCCGTCTCACGCTTGCTAAACGCCGTGTCATAACTCTGGATGACATACTCCAACTGAGGGACAACATCCCGTTCCCACCTCTTCCACCAATCACGCGGAATAATCGCGTTCTCCTCACCCGTCGGATTCTGCTGATACTGAGCATTCCACTTAGACGGAGGAATAGATGCGCGGACCGCGGTCAAATCCTCAATAGACCAAAACTCCGGCCAACAAGGCTCGTCATTGTCAAAAATAGCCGGTAATTCGACAACCTCCCACTGGTCCGCCAAAGGGTCTTTAGCCATAGAACGAAGCAACTGACCCGTCATGTCCTTCTCTGACCACCGGGTCTGTACCAAAACAATAGACCCTCCGGGCTGGAGCCTCTGACGGGGGCCCCCCGTGTACCACTCCCACGCATCGTCAAAACCACTGTTCGACATCGCCGTCTGTTCCGAATGCGGATCGTCAATAATCACGAGGTCACCACCACGGCCCGCCAAGTTCGAGCCAACACCAACAGCGTAATACATGCCGCCCTTGTTCGTGTCCCAGCGACCAGAAGCCTTACTGTCAACAGCAAGCTTCACCTCGGGGAAAACCTCATGGTACTCGTCCGTCTCCAAAAGGTTCTTAACCTTACGGCCAAAGTTTACCGCTAGTTCGGTCGTATGTGTCGCTTGGATGATCTTCATCCGCGGATCACGGCCCATCATCCATGCCGGGAACAAGAAACTGGCGAACTCGGACTTCGTATGACGGGGAGCCATATTGATTATCAGGCGTTTTAGCTCGCCTCGTGCGACACGCTCAAACTTGTCCGCAATAATCTTGTGGTGTCGTCCTGCTATGAACTCGGGCCACATAGCGCGGACAAAGGTTAAAAAGTCATTTTGACATTTTTCGTTGCGTTCTAGCTGCGCCAAACGAAGTTCGAGCTTCAGGCGTTTCGAGTCTAGTTCGGGAGAGAGAGACTTAGACATCTTTCCGGGGCCCCTGCGAATTGTTTCACGTGAAACATATGGGATAGTTCTTATCAAAACAAGTCATATCAAAATATCACATATCGTATGTCAAAAACATGGTCTTACACCCGTGTTCCCCCGGCGGCGGGCCGGGCGCTGGCTGGTCGCGGATCGCCGGACGGCGGGCGGCGGCGGGTGACCCGATCGCCACGGGCCCCGGCGCTTTTTCCGGTGCCCTATCTCGCAACTGCGAGCGGTCCGGACCCGGCGGAAATATGCGATTTATCGCTGCCCAGGTCGCGGCGGCGCACAACGGACCGCGTTCGGCGGTGCAACATGCGGGAAATCCCGTCCGGGCTGGACGGGGCAGGGAGCGCCGCCAGTGCGCGGCGGATCCGGGCCGGGGGCCGGGGGCCGGGGCGGCTGGATCGCGGCCCTCGGGCCTCGGTAGGCAGCTGGCGGTACGTTTCAGGCAGGGCGCGGGCGGCGGGCCGGGGCAAGCTTAACGGTATAAAAAAACCCCGGGGTGTTACCCCCGGGGCGGCGTGTCCGGCGCTGGGCCGGTTTATTCCATCGATCAGCCCTCCCGGTTAACTAAAGCCGAGATGACGCCACGCTCGGTGCCTTGGGGTCCGCGATATATCATGTGATCGTACGCCGTCAGCATGCGGTCCCGAATGGCGATCTCGTCGCCGGAAAACGCCCCCATGCCAGCGTGCACGATAACGCCCTCAATAGAGCGGGCAAGGTCGGCGAACGCGATGCGCTCGCGGTCGATCTCACAGAATCGGATCAGCTGGCCGTCGGCGTTGTAAAGCCGCCCGGTGTTGTGTTCGTAAATCTTCATTTGTCATTCCTCCGTTGTTCGGGCGGAATTGCCCGGGCCGTTTATCGCATTTTATCGCATAGAGCGCAACGCCATAAAAAAACCGGGGCACTCGGCCCCGGTTTTCGTGTCGCGTTGTGTCGCGTTTACATTGCCAGAAGAAAGACCGCCAACAATAGCAGGTAAACGATCATCGCAATCG
>LSRR01000003.1_pt1 | contig 20870 bp, 41 predicted proteins | sample 1162981 | NCBI WGS metagenome assembly LSRR01 (sample SAMN03256433, study PRJNA305521) | marine metagenome | biome: Estuarine; feature: Estuary; material: Brackish water; isolation source: iron chloride precipitation of viral particles from surface water samples | place: USA: Chesapeake Bay ... | reverse complement strand
TTGAATTCCTATTCATAGTTTCTAATTGCTTTAAATTGTGGGTGACGGTAGCTGTTTGCTTTAGTACGCTCGAAGTAAGTGAACGTAGCCGCCTTGCCAATGTAGTTATTAATGTTTTCAAGAATGCGCTTGAGATCAACGTGGTTGAAACCTTTGCCAGGTGGACAACCGAACTCAATGCCTGCTTCGTCACACATGATAAACTTACCGAGTGTGCCAGCACGCTTGCCTTTACCTTCAACGTAGTCAATGATCGTCGCTTCCTTATCGCTGAAGTCTTTGAACTTCTGCAAGTTGTACGAGCGTTTACACTCATAAACTTTATTGAGGCGGATGATAGAGCCTTCGAAGCCGCTGCTGAGGTTAGCGTCGTGTATAGCACGAGCTTTGTCGAGTGAATCAACACGCAGGGTTACGAGCGGGAACACGTGGTGTGCATCGGCACCTGGAAAGAAGTCACTTAGTAACTCGTGGATAAACTTACTACGATCGATAAACAATATGTCATTGTCGTCGTCAATAATGTCGTACCAGTGAAATTCTACTAGCGATTTGGCTTCGAGGCGGTCGTCATCAGTAGGCTTTTGCTTTCTAACGAGCGAAATGATTTTCTCGAAATCGTTTTTGAGGGCGTGGTTGTATAGTTCGCCGTCAAGGATAAGGTTTGGGTAGTCGCTGAATAGCGGTTGTAATTCATTTTCAATATGTTTAACGTTCATAAATTGTTTACCGGTACGGGAAAATGCACCGTCTTTAGTAAATAAACAACGTACGCCGTCAAGCTTTGGTTGAATATACACTTGCTCTGAAAAATCTATAGGCTTGATACCTGCTTTGTATGCGAGCATTGGTTTGATATTCATATTATTTGCTTTTTAGTTTCGTTATTTTTTTGTGTATTGTAGCGGCTAGCTCAAACTCTTCATCCTCCAGTGCTTTAGTAAGCATATCTTCTAAGCGTTTAAGCTCGTCATCTATGTTAGGCATTTCGGTTTGAATGAGAATTTGAGTTTGCCACTCTTCCATGAACTCTTCGTCGAGCTCGGCTTGGCGTTCGAACATTTTATCAACAATGATCGAAGCCAGCCTATTCATCTCGTCGTCAGTCATTAAACGTGATCGAAGTTAAACGTGTTGATAACGTAGTTGTTGATGAATTTACCTTTGCTCGCAGACTCTTGTAAGCCGTGGAACGTGAAGCGCGGTACACGTGAGTACTTGTACTTAGCGCCGTTAGTAAAGGTAAGTGTTAACGCTTCGTTAGCGTAGTCGTAGTCAGCAGACTTAATTGCTTCTGAATCAACGTTAACTGTTGCGCTGATGTTTGATTTCACAAAAGATTGTGGTGATAAATTAAATTTCATAGTTATTTGTTTTTAGTTTATTATATTATCGATTAGTATTCGTGTTGGTTTTGTAAAAGTTTTATTTGTCAACTATTTTGTTCAGTTTAGTTGACTCACCTCTCTTTGATGTTAAAGGTTCTTATTATATTCTTCAATTTCTTCTTGAGTAAGTGGCTTTACCCACTGCTTATCTGCATACAAAGGCATTGCTCTAAATCCGTGAGGCTCTACTACAATCTCATTTTCATCGCAGTTTGCTTGGAAGGCATCATCTTCTACTGATGCTACAATCCATACTAATGTTCCTTCTTTCATCTCTCATTGGTTTTAAAGGTTCTATTATAGTATTCTTCTCCATTAAATCCATCAAGGCACTTGCCTAACTCCCAAGCATCTGCTATCTGCTCCTTCTCTTTCTCAAGCATTGATTCTGCCAACGCAATTATCTTATCATTGTACATAAACGGCATTGCCTCATCATCTTCTTGACGCTTCTTGATTATCTCAATCAACTCTTCCATTGGTGTTTTCATCTCACTTTTGTGTTAAAGGTTAGTCTAGTAAAATCATATAGGCTTCGGCATTTTCACGGCGGAACCAGCCTAAGCCTTTTTGCATTACGTCGTATTGTTGGAGCATTTGCGCACCCATAATGAGATCGTACATACTCAGTTCTTCAGCGGTAAGCTCTACGCTATCGCCGGTAAATGGGTTTGAAACCGTGTCGCCGGTAGAGTATACCGTGCCGTCAAACCATTTAGGCATTTCTTGTTTATTCTGCATCTTCTAGTTCGCTTAAGTAGTTATCATAATTAGTGCATAGTTCGCCGATCATGTACTCTTCAATGTCGTACATAAGGTCTTCCACATATACAACCATATTGTCGTTCCAACTGCCGTGGAGGTGGTTGAATATTTCGTAAGGACCTGGTTGATAATAGTATACGTTTTCACCTAGGATAGGACCTTCATTATCAACGTTGATTATCCATACTTCATAGCCATCAGCGGTAGACTCAGTGCCTACGTAAACGTCGTAGTTCGCCATGTAGCTATCAGTAAAAGCATAAGCGGTACCGTTAATCGCGTTGAATTCTTTAAGTATGCTATCAAAGCCAACGAGTTCTTCAGGGTTTGTTGGTATAAATTTAGTTTCCATTATATTACTTCGTTTTGTGGTTGAATAAGGTTTGAATCGCCGTATAACATGGTAGATGCATCGGTAGGCATGTCGCTATCGCTGAATACAACTAGGTTCGATATGTCGCGAACGGTTAGTTCGTCCCAGAATAGTGTTGAATCTAGCTTGGCAATTACCATGCCAACGGTAAATTCGTAGTCTAGCTGGTTAGCAATTAGTTTTGCTTTTACGTCTGGGTTAAGACGTTCGTAAAGTGATAATCTTTTCATAGTATATAAAGTTTTAAATTAATGCGTGTGCAATTAAGTACTCTTCGAGCTCAGGTACGTCAAGGTAATTCAGCAAGCTGTTGAATGACATAGGGTTGCCGTAGCCATCAAGTGTTAGCCACTTGTCGTCAAAGTTGTAGCGATCGTTTTTACTTGCCGCAACCGTCTGACGTATAGTCAGTTGCAACATTTCAAACGCTTCGTCGTCGTTGGGATATATGTGGTCTTGAGGTGCGGTAATGTAATCACACATCGCATTCCAGTGAGATACAAGTTGTGCTTCACTGAAGTCGCCTGTCCAGTCGTGACCGGGGTACAAGTTAAGCACTTCGCTGTTTTGCCACTCACATTCCCAACCGTGCGCGTCGATAAACGCTTGCAGTTCAGGGTGGACGCCAAATATCCAACCGGGGTTGGTATCGTAGTAATCAAGGTAATCAGTGCCATTAGCACCGTCAGCTAATAGGGCTGAAGATGTGCCCACCGTTGACATGACGTTTACGCCAAACTTTTCGTGTAGCTGACGCTCGAAGGTATTTTTAATTGTTGTCATTTGTTATTCGTTTATTATATTATCGTTCGCTGCTCGTGCCAGTTTTGTAAAAGAATCTAGACGCTAGAATAGCTATAACCTGGTTCATTGCCGTGGCATGCACTTCATTGTAATTGTCTATGTCTTCGGTTCTTTGGTAAATGTCTTCGTCCTCAATAGGCAACTGCCATAGTAAGGTATCGTATAAATGCTCTTCTATATAGTCAGCTATTGTCTCACATTCGTCAATGAATGCGAAATCTGGGTCTATAAGTTGCTTTAGCATACGGCTATTGCGGTTTTCAATTGCAATGCGGTTTTCTGTCATTTCTTTGTTTGTCATAGTATTATCTTAAGCATGTACCGTAGCCTTTACGACGCGACGACTTTGCGATCGCTGCCGCTTGGGATTGGGACATAATTTGTATTTCGTTACCTGTCTTGTGGTTTGTAATTGGTGCACACCCGTATCTTTCAGTAGTTGAGCAAGTGACACAGTTGTTGTATCCGAACTTTACTCGGATTGGGTGTACTTCAGTTCCGCATTTACAATTCATAGTGGTTTGTTTTTGTTACACATATATTATCGATACGTGCTCGTGTTGGTTTTGTAATTAATAATAACTGCTCGACAGAGGTCTCTTAGCAAAGTCCGGAGCGTAAGTATTGTACACTTCGATCGCTTTACTACTATGACCTAGACGCTCAAGTAGTGTAAATATCCTTGCTCGACGGTCGTACTCATTAAACCAATGACGATGGCGCCAAGGGTTTTCCATGAATTTAAAGTCGTGTGCTCGACACTCTTTTTCCAATGCCTCAATCGAGACCTCTATCGCAGTTATATTCGTCATTATCTTATTTTTTTAATTTGGCTAGCGTATGCCCAGCAATCGTAGTCGGAGAAAGACACCACAACATTGCGGTCATATACTTCATCCCAATCTACCTCGTCAACCTGGTCGCCGTACTTATGGCCGCCAGTAATTTCAATTTCTTCAACAGTCGCTACCTTACGCGGATCGCCGCCGAAGCCGCCTTTCCACCATACTTTGTCGCCTATTTTTAGTGTATTTCTCATTCTTAAATATCTTTTATGTAAAAGCCGTAGCCCATACTCATTTCTTCACTAACATAGTAGTCGTCTTCGTCGTCACCGTCAAGGTCGTTATCGTAGCTATCTTTGATATGCGTTTCGAACTCGAGGTACAATTCATTGTCGTCTTTAAATTTGTAAGTAAAGCGAGAGTACTTTACTTCGCCTTTGTCTGCATATTGCTTTAGTAAGTTTAGTGCAATATCAACTTCAGTATCATCTTCACCGGACTTGTAGTAGTCACCGGCGCAACCGCATCGGCAATTATCTAGTCGGCCTTTATACACTTGCTTGATGTCTTTAACATCGAAATCAAGTACTTCGATAGAGTCAAGTGGTTTAGCGTTAATCTTCATATTAGCAGTTTTTAGCTTCGAAAGCGTTTAGTAGGTCCATTAGCTTTACGATATTGTTTGGGTACAACTCGCATTTAGACGACACCATTTCGTAGTACGCTTGGTTAGGGTACTTGTATACCTCGTCAGCCCAGCTGGCTTTGTAGAACAACTCCATATGTATTGGGTGCATTGTTTTCATCTCAACACGCTTGTTAATCGGCCACATAGTGACGTTGCCTGGATTTTTATTGTCAACGGTAGCGTTTAAGCGGCGCAATCGGTTTTGCTTAAACTCTTCACGCATGAAGTTTTTCATTGAACCGGACACTCGTACATAGCCGGTTGATGGGTACACCGCAGCTAAACGCCCGTCTTGCAATTGGAAGTGTAAGTTGCCCTGTTTTGTAATGTGGTATAATTTCATAGTAGTTATTTTTTATTCATTTATATTATCGGTTCGCTATCGTATTACTTTTGTAATTCATAGTCCGCGATCGCATTATTAATATCGGTGAGTGACAACTCAACTTCGTGCTCTTCACTAGAACAGTCGTCCTCACACTCCATCTCCGCCAAAGCAAAGTGTTGCATTACTTCATCCCGTAATTCCGGGTACTTCTCAATTACCTCGCGGCAATAGGTGTATAATTCTTGTAAATTCATAGTGTTCTTTTTTTTTATTTGTTACGGTAATCCCATAGTTTCGTGTGAGAGAAAGTTTTACCCTTCATACTTACACCCTTCTGGCGTACCGGTTGCTTCCACTCTTTGTAAGTAGTGCCACTGCAAAACCCGAACTCATCAGTAGCCTCAGCATGCCTCTCCGCCATTTGTTGCTTGCGTAGTTCCTCACAACGTTGCATGTATAATTTCATTTCAGTCATAGTAATTTGTTTTCTTGTTACACATATATTATCGAATCCCAATCGTATCAGTTTTGTAAAACAAAAGTATAAACTTCATTTACTTAAAAAAAAAGAAAGAGAGGTATAACATCACCTATGTCTATCAGTAAACCGATTTTAATAAGTAAAACCTATGAAGAAAAGTGGTAATGGAACACCGAAATGCCTAATTTAAAAAAGTGTGACATTAGCCTATTAAGTAATATATAGTAGCAGGCTATTGTCCTACTTTTCCGTAGGGCCAGAGTACCCGTGTATAGCACTAAAAAACCTTCGTGTAGGTTGGAGTCTACTCTTCCGATGTTATCTCAGCATCAGGCCGGTGCAAGAGCAAAAAAGGAAGTTTACTTCCCTATATTCGCTACTTCAAGGTGTCTCTCAAGCTTAGCTAAGATAGGTTGCATACCATCGTTAGCCATTGCTTGGGTGCTTATACTTATGTATAGCAGCCTCAGTTGATCGGTTGTTAGGTCAATGTTGTGTCTCATTATTCGTAGTGGTTTTCAAGGTTGAACAGCAGGTAAGTGGTTACTTGGTCTGGCTGTTGGATAGTTAGTGTGCTGTCAGTGATATCAAGAACATGTGTGTAGTCGATAGACTCAGTCTTAATCATTTTGTTGAATTCACCGAGAGCTTCAAAGAAGTGGATGCTGTCAGGCGTTACTTGGATGTCAGTGCGCACGAAGGCGTTTGAAGACCATACATCGATCGTAGAGTCACTTTCGCAGATCACATGGGTTACTTCGTACAGTTGAGTGTTTGATGCGCATGACGCTAGTGCTAGGGCTGCTGCAGTGTATTTTATTAGTTTCATATCTTTTGTTTATTATATTATCGTTTGTTTGTCGTATTGTCTTTGTGAGTTGCAACTGCACCGCCTACCGCGATGCTCGCTGCTGTGAGGAGTAGTATAGCAACCATTACTTGGCTGGTTCTACTACTTCAACAATCGCTTCACTTAGTAACACATTTTTAGGTGCGTTAGTACTTTGAGACCAGTAGCCTCTCTTAGCCCAACAAGGCAAGATGTTTAGCTTTGGTAGCATTACTTTCAACGCTTCGTCGTGGTTGTAAGTAATCGTTTGGCCTTTGTTGTTAGTGAAGGTGATCACTTGGTTGCGGCCGAGCCATGATTTGCGCACTACAAAGTTCTTGCGCTCGATTGGTGGAAAGATTTCTGCTTTCTGCTCAGGTGTCATATTTGCAATTGCCTGAGTTAATAATTCTGATTTAGTCATAGTATTTGTTTTTATTAGTTACATTTATATTATCGTGTGTGGGTCGTATTATTTTTGTAAGGAATACTTTCTTACTTCAAACAACTCAGTTTCAGTTAGGTCTTTCAGCTTCTTGTTGTATAGCAACTTTGAGTTGAAGATTAGTCTTGATGGCCAAATTGGAGTTGTGTTTATTTGTTTGTCAGTCATGTTATATTCTTTTTTTGTTACACTTATATTATCGAATGCTCGTCGTATTACTCTTGTATGTATAGCAAGTTGAATATTTTAATGAATTCAGTTGCTACCTCATCATTCACTTCTTCTTGGCCTGGACTTAACAAATCATTGTATTGCACTCGGAACATGTCATGTGCTACTTGGTCTTTTCTAAAGTTTAGGTAGTCTTGGAAGTTGATTGGAGTTTTCATATTGTTTCTTTTTGTTACACTTATATTATCGAATTCACTTCGTATTAAGTTTGTAAATAGGTGATGAGTGTATTACCCTAGGTGTTTAAATGCTATACGCGTTGCTATACATCGGGGCTGCGACAGGCGCCACGTACAGCTGTGCTGGTGGTATCTTACCCTGTCGTCTTAGTGCTCCCCTAGCAGACCAGACTCGTCAGCCGGATCTGTGTATTGTTGGCGCGGCGTCCACCTAATTACGAGCCCGATTGTGAGTCATACATCGCATCCTCTTCAAGGTCCATCATCTGGTCTATGAAGATCAGTAGGTTGTCCATGTTCTGCGGTCTGGTCGCAGACACACATAAGTAAAGGTCTTGAAGTAGTGAGTAGTTAGTATCCATATAGTTTCTTTTAGTTACATTTATATTATCAGAGAGAGGTCGTAGTAGTTCTGTAGGTTAGTCACGCTCAGAGCGGTAGTCGTCATACCATTCCTGTAGTAGCATGGCGCTTTCCATTTCGATGTCTGCTTCACACAGGCCTGTGATGCCTGCTTTCTCACGTCTGGTTTGACAGATGCTCTTTGCTGTTTTGTATGCGTCTTCTGAGCGGTCGAGGTAGAATTCAAATCTTGTCATGTTAATCTCTTTTGGTTACATTTATATTATCGAACACCCATCGTGTTAAGTCTGTAATGCTGTACACAGGACCGCACAGGACAGCGCACAAGGACCAGGATACAGGACCAGGATGAACAGCAACCAGAACAGGAACAGATCAGATACAGCGCACCAGATCAGACCACAGGACCAGACCACACAGATGACAGGGACAGATGACAGGGACAGATGACAGGGACAGAAGGATACAGGACAGGATATAATGCTGTACACAGGTATAAAAGTAAGGTTATAGCCTGACAAAACAGATGCAAAAGTAAGGTTATAGCCTTACAAAACAGATACAGATACAGATGCAACAGGACCAGATACAGGGACCCGGATACAGGAACAGGATACAGAACCAGATGACATGACAGAGCGCAGCAGATGTGAGTAAGACAGTCGACAGGAGCAGGTACAGATATTACTATACACAGCTACAGATACAGATACATCTGGCAACAGCAACAGACAACAGCACCAGGTAAAACCCCAAACATCTGACAGGAACACAACCACAGTTAGTTACCAGACAGTAACAACCAGACCAGGAACCAGGAAACCCTGAACGTGAAACAGAAACAGACACGGGGGCTGGTCAAAAGAAACAGCTTTCCCAATTGGGGAGCTCGTTCGTATATAAGTGTGTAATACAATACCTCCGTATATCTAACAAAAATTCTCAGGCGGGGTGCAACTACGAACATTTTGACCTTTTTACTGTGTACATTTTGGATATTTCAAAAAAATTTTCCTTCGGAATGGGTAAGTTCTAAAAGCGTGACGATAGGGTGTTATATTAAATAGTAGTAGGCTATTGTCTCACTTCTTAGCTACCGAAGTAACCGTGTAATCATACTATGTATGATCTAATATATCGTTATGTACAAAAAAGGTATAGGACCTCGAGCGTTGGGGTCACCATTAAAACAAACAGGCAGGGTAATGCTTGATGAAGCCACTGTTACAGCTAAAAAGCCTAAATCGGCGCCTAGTGCAGAGACTAAGATGAAGTACATGGAGTCTACTGGGCAAATAAAGGAGGCTCCCGGCGTGAATAAGCCTATTATGGGCAATCCGCCAATGGCTGGAGCTATTGCTGGGGGAGCTGTCAAAGGTTTTAACCTCATGAAATCTGCTACATCGACGCCTAAGGTAGCAAAAGCTTTAGAATACATAGGTGAAGCGCATGAAACAATTAATATGGTCACCCGCTTTAAAAATAGAAAGAAAAATAAAAAATAATTATGGCTCAAAAATTGTCTGCACAGGCTAAGAGAGACAAGGCGGCACGTGATAAGGCTTATGCGATGACTCCGGATAGACGGGAGAAAAAGGCAGATTCGCAGCGCAGGAGACGAAAAGCGGGTGATAGTGCTAATGGTAGGGACTGGGACCACAAAGATGGTCGCTGGGAATCGCCGGCACAGAACCGTGGTAACGATGGACAGGGTACTAAGAAGGAAGGTAAAGCAAATTATAGGGTAGAATAGCCTTTTTACAAAAATAAGACAAATACACACTTGCATGAGTAAAATATTAAATTTATTGACGGGTGGTGGGAGCACATTACTCGATAAAGCGGTCGAAGTAGCTGATAAGTTCATTGAAACACCTGAGGAGAAGAAAGCTTTTATGGAGAAGGCATACGAGCAGGAAGTTGAGGACCGCCGCGCAGCGCGCGACCTAGGGAAGAATAAAGCAACGCCTGACATACTTACATACGTAACGTTAGTTATCGCTTTAGGGTTGGCTACAGCTATCTTCACGGACTTCCTGGACTGGAAAAACCTTACGGAAGTACAGAAAGGATTGATAACCACGTTTAGCGGTTTCTTTTTGCGTACATTAGGTGACGTATACGGCTATTGGTTCGGTTCTTCGATGGGATCAAGTGATAAAACTAAAGACTTAACTAAGCTCATGCGCAAGTAATTATAGAATAATAGGTATAAAAACAAAAACTTAACAATAAACAAAATGGCTGTAGAACCATTATCAGGAAATTCTAAGGTGGTTGTTTATAACAGCGACGTTAACTTAGATAACAAAACTGCCCGCGATAACACGCAGGGGGTGACCGTAACAGAGCTTTTAGCTGCTGGAGGTAAAACATATAAGGCTGAAGTAGATATGACCACAGGAGTGGCCACGGTGTTCCAGAACACACTTGGCGCAACAATTACTTGGGCATCTATTGGGACTGGTAACATCGGAACTAATATTAATACAGATTTGTTCGGTGCAGGTACCAATGTGTTTATTCTGGCCACAGATATTTTAGCATTAAGCGAAGGTGGTATACCCGCTGTTGTTACCGCTAAAAAAATTAGCTCACCAGGCATTGTTGAAGTAAGTCGCGTAGACCAATTCTCTGGTGCAGCGAATGGTAAATTCTTTATTGAAATTCAAGTATTCTAACAACTAATAATAACCATAAAACAAAAACCAAATGACTTTTTATTACCGTACTACCACTACGTCAAGTGGTAACCAACAAGTATCCGAAGAAACCAAAGCCTTTTGGCAGCAAGCCTCGGATAAAAAGAACTGGAGAATAGTTCAATTGCCCAATGGCTACTTCCAAACAGAATTGCAATGGGAAGATAAGTGGAATGACGTAACTCGTCGGGAAACAGTAGAAGGTGCTGAAGCAGCAATAGACACTTCAGTAGCGCACTACAAAAACAAGCTTGAATTCATACAAGGACCCAGGGTCGTTAAAACGTTCGAGTAAGTAACAATCTAATTTAATTTAATCTAATGCAATACAATAACCCCAGCGAGATCGTTAAGGATCTTACGTTTGGCGATGCAGCCAACGAAAAAATTATGTCCGGCGTCGAAAAGTTAACAAACGCAGTGAAGTCCACCTTAGGTGCTTCAGGTAAATGCGTTATATACGAAGACGCAATGGGCCGGCCGGTCATTACAAAAGATGGTGTAACCGTAGCGGAAAGCGTAGTCTTACATGACCCGGTCGAAAACATTGGTGCAACCTTAATTAAGGAAGCAGCAGCAAACACTGTGCGTGAAGCGGGTGACGGAACCACAACGGCTACCGTCCTCGCTCATGCCATTTTAAAAGAGCTTAATAAACACAAGGATGAAGAGCAAATTAGAAGCATTAAAGCAAGCATTCAAGACTGTACTGAAGAAATTATGGTTTATCTTGACAATGCCGCTATTCCGGTTGCAGATCAAATGCTACAGCAAGTTGCTTACATTAGCTGTAACAACGATAAAGAGCTTGGAGACAAGATTGGCGAAGCTTTCAGCAAGGTTGGACAAGATGGCGTCGTTCTGATGGAAGAGTCCGATACAAATGAAACTTATGTTGATTTTGTTGAGGGCACACAATTTGATTCAGGGCTTAAGTCACCGCATCTTATTACGAATAGAGACAAGGGTATTGCTGAACTTGATAATCCGTTAGTGCTTATTGTAGCATCGGAAATACCAAACATACGCCGCATACAGTCAATACTAGAGTATGCTGTTAAGAACAATAGAGCATTACTAGTTGTCGCAAGTATGGACCAGCAGCCTTACCAAACGCTGTTAGCAAACAAAGTAAAGGGCAACATTAAAATTAATATTGTTGATGTACCCGGCTTTGGGCCTACAAAGCAAGACACCATAGAGGATTTAGCTTTACTTACAGGTGCAACCATTATTAACGAGCAGTTAGGCGATGATTTAGATTTAATCGACCCTTCAGTGCTCGGATCAGCAGTTAAGTCAGTAACAAACAATAAAAGCACAGTGCTGCAGGTTGACGTAGACAAAGAAGTGCTAGAAGACCGTATTAAAGATGTACGCAAAAAGATTAGTGAAGAAACTAACGGGTTCTTTAAAAATAAGCTCGAACAGCGGTTATCCATGCTATCCGGTAGTGTCGGTATCATACACGTTGGGGCTGACTCGCAAGTAGAGCTAAAAGAAAAGAAAGATAGAGTTGAGGATGCCATCTACGCCGTGCAAGCAGCATTAAAAGAAGGTATTGTACCTGGCGGCGGAACAGCGCTGCTTCAGGCTTCTCAAACTATTAAAAGCAAGGGCTTAGGCTACAATATCTTGCTGAGCGCGATACGTGCACCGTTCTATACTATATTAGATAACGCAGGGATTAAGTTCTCTGACAGCATATCCACTAAGCACGACGGTATTGATGCTTCCACAGGTGAGCGCGTTAATATGATTGAAAAGGGTATTATTGACCCAGTGCTGGTAACTAAGACAGCTTTAAAGAATGCAGTGAGTGTAGCGACTACGATTATGTCTGCAGATTGTATAATCTCTAACCAGCGTATCGAAAATGCAAGCAATTAATCACTACATAGTAATACGTAAAATTAAAGAGGCGCCGGTGAAAGTCGGCGGCCTCGAATTTACGGAAGACCAAAATAAAGACGTGCGTTACCTTAAAGCTGAAATTGTCAGCGTTGGTGACAAAGTAACAATGCTAGAACCCGGTAATATTATTAGATACGACAGACACGCGGGGCACGGCATAGAGTGGGGTGATGAGCTCTACCACGTTATTAACCTCGGTGATGTTGTCATTGTAGAATGAAAATAGAAGCTGGGGATTTACGTGAAATGAATCTCTTTAAGTACTACAGGCTCGTTAGGAAATGGGCTTGTAAAACTTATGAAATAACAGACGCTGACCTGGAACTACTCATCTATTTAGATTGCAAAGACAGGTTTACGCGTGATGATTTTATTAACGGCACATACACCTACGCCTGGGATAAAAACCGGTGGGAACGTTTAAGACGTGATGGCTGGATAGATGTATGGCGCCACCGCAATAAAACCACTATTAAGTACAGTGTGTTTAGGGTGTCGCAAAAGTCGAGAAGATTAATAACACGCATGTACAATATAATGCTAGGCTACGAGGATATGCCTATAGGACCTTCAAGTAAGTTTTATAAAAACAAATCGTATACAGATAAAGTCTACAACAAGGCTATTGATGATATGATCAAAGATAAAGAACGATGATGTACTCTAAACCTATTACGCAAAGAGCTAAATGTAAATACGGCTCAATGCCTGCAACGCAAGAAGTAACTATTGATGCTGGTGGTAAAACACCTGGTAACTTTGAAGCTTCACCAATGAAAATGAAAGGCAGCTGCGGCTGCGGTTGCGGTAAGTAATGTTTAAACTTAAGAACAAAGAGACGCTGTTTGGTATTAATAAAGACGCGTCAGAGCACGGAACACCGGTGTTTGAAAAACAGTTGGGTGACGGTATACAAGCTGAAGCTAACCGTGACGGAACTATTTTTGTTCAAAAAGGTTTGTCGCAAGACAAGGTTAATAAAGCTGTTGAACACGAGAAAGTACACCTTGACCAAATGGCGCAGGGTAAACTTAATTATACTGCAGACACGGTAACGTGGAAAAAGGATACTCGTTCACCAGCTAGAGTATACACAAGACAAACAATGCCTGAGGGCGCTCGCGGATTGCCGTGGGAGGCGGAAGCATATCAAAAAGCTAAAAACTAACGGGGTTTACATCGGGCGTGTAGGAAAAGGAATCGCTACCTTATTTTTATTGCCCGTCCCCTATTTTATTACACTATGGCATATGTACAAGAAGCTTCGCCCTTTAAGAAGCTGAAGAAAACAACAAAAGGAAAAGGACGTCACTTCCTAAGCGCAAAAGAAGGCGCAGGGATGACAGAGGCTGGCCGTAAGGCTTACAAAAGAGAAACGGGTGGTAACCTAAAGGCGCCTCAACCCGGAGGCGGTAAGCGTCGCGATTCATACTGTGCTCGATCAAAGGGGCAGATGGAGATGCACAACATCAACTGTTCAAAAACACCGGACAAACGCATCTGCGCAGCTCGTCGTAGATGGAAATGCTAATAAGAAATAAATATATATAATGGGACAATACAATCAACAGCCAGACTTTGCTACTATAGCTTCAGCTGTTACACCTAGTGACGTATTCTCTGCTGCTACAAAATTGAATGGAGCAGCTTTGTACGTTGGTGTAGGCGGCAACATATCTGTGATTATGAAGAACATCGACGGAACTGCTGGTAATGCAGTTGTTTTTAAAAACGCCGTTGAAGGCACGTTTCTTCCAGTGATCGTAGATTATGTACTAGCAACAGGAACTACAGCTACGGATCTTGTAGCGGTATACTAAAAAAACACTTTATGGCATCTAATTTTTTCAATAAGGCTTCATTAGTAATGGTGCCAGATGCACCAATAGACGGCAAGCTACCTTCTGTAAAGCCAGAAGACCGTAGTGGAGACTTTACATTCTCTAGAGGCAGCAACTTAGCGGCTACTAGAGTAAATAAAGACGGCCTTATTGAGAAGGGTAGAGAGAATATCTTACTTTATTCAAATACATTTAGTTCTTGGACTATCATAAACTCAACTCTTACACCTAATCAAGCAGGATACGACAATACAAGTGATGCTTGGCTAATAGAAAAGACTGCTGATGCAGGTAGAATACAAATCAATGTTGATGCAGGTCTTGCAACTTATAGTGTATACGCAAAGGCAGGTTCAGTATCGTGGATAAGATTATTAAAAGGAGGTAATGCTTCTGCTTATTTTGATTTGTCCAATGGTACTATTGGAGACCTTGCCTTAACTATTGATGCTACAATAACAAGTGTAGGTGGAGGTTGGTATCGTTGTACGATGACATATGAAGATGCTTTTTCAGGTTCAGTTCGGATTTACCCTGCTATTGCAGATGGTGATACAAGCGGTACAAGTGGTAATATCTACATCCAAGACGCTCAATTAGAGCAAGGCTTGGTAGCAACTGACTACATTGAAACAGGAGCATCTACTGCACAAGCAGGCATATTAGAAAACCTGCCACGTATAGACTATTCAGGTGGCGCTTCGTGTCCTTCTCTTTTACTTGAGCCTCAACGGACAAACTTGATTGTAAATAGTGAGTATTTCGGTGCTTCTAATTGGACGACTCTGCGTTCAAGTATTGCTCTATCTTCTGTAACAAGTCCTGAAGGCGTAGGAAATGCTTACAAACTGACAACGGATAGCGCCGCTAATAATACACATATTATATATTATGGCGGCACATTAACAAGCAATACTTATTCTTTGAGCCTATATGCAAAGTCAGCAGAGTTTAGTAAAATTGGATTGGGCACGGGAAACCTTACGCTTTCCGCAAAGTTTGATTTGTCAAGCGGTAGTGTAATAACTGAAGGCGTACATACTGCTTCTATTGAATCAGCAGGAAATGATTGGTATAGATGTACTATTGTAACTACTACTACAACACCTATACGAATTGTATTACTTGACAACAATGGTAACATTTCTTTTGATGGAGACGGAACAAGCGGATTATACATATTCGGTCATCAAGCAGAAGTCGGCTCTTACCCTACTTCATATATTCCCGCTTACGGTTCAAGTGTAACGAGGTCTCAAGATGTAGGTACACAATTAAATTTTAGCAATTTCTTTGATGGATATGATTTTACAATGTTTCTTGAATTAAAGGATAATGATTCTTTGGTAAGAGCAGATTCTTCAAACAATTTTAGAATTAGCGATACAGGAGGAAACAATTATGGTGCAATTAGAATCTATCGTGCATCTTCAAGCGCTACCAAACATAGAATAGTATTCCAAGATAACAGCCAAAACTTTGACCCTTCTTCGGTTAGTGTGGATAGTGAAAATCCAAAGATTATAGTTCGTAGAATTTACGATACAGGCGAATTCAAGGTATTCGTGGATGGAGTATTAAGGTCGACCGCTACAAATACTGATTATGATATATTTAGGTTTATTGATTTCGCAGGGGGCGGTTCATCAATGAACATTAAACAAATTGCGTTATTTGGAACGGCATTAACCGATGACGAATGTATTGCCCTAACTACGATTTGATATGAGTGATTTATACAGCAAAGCAAGTTTAGTAATGGATCCACAGTTAGTGGATACGGGCAAGGTATACTCTATCAAGCCAGAGGACAGAAAGGGTGATTTTACTTTCACTCGTTCAAGTGCCGCTACGAGAGTTAATGCAAGTGGGTTAGTAGAGAAGGAGACTCAAAACCTCTTGTTGCAGAGTAACTCTTTTGATACTACTTGGACTAATTCATCAAGTACGGAAACAGGTGGACAAGCAGGATACGATGGAACGAATGATGCTTGGTTGTTAAGCAAGACGGCTACTGGTGGTAGAATAAATCAATCGGTAAGTTTGAGTGGTGTGCAAACATTAAGTATGTATGCTAAAGCAGGAACTCTAAATTGGTTGCGTTTTATCACAATAGGAGGGACTACAAGTTCAACTTATTATGATTTAGAAAACGGAGTTATAGGAGCAAATTATATCTTCAATAGATACAACATTGAAAGCATAGGTAATGGCTGGTACAGATGTAGTGTAACTACAAATCAACCACTTACAGAGATAAGAATTTACCCCGCAGATGGAGATAACGATACAAGCGGCACAAGCGGTAACATCTACATCCAAGATGCTCAACTTGAGCAGGGACTTGTAGCAAGAGACTACATAGAAACGACTACTACTGCCGTAGAGGGAGGTATTACTGATAATGTACCAAGATTGGACTATACGGATAGTTCGTGTCCCGCGCTCTTGTTAGAGCCGCAAAGAAGAAACCTTGTAGACTCAAGTGAGTATTTAAGTTTTTTAGCAGGACTCACTTCTTCTTATGTAGATAGTCCAGAGGGATTAAATAATGCTACAAGACTAACTGAAAATACCGCAACAAGTCAACACTATGCGGCAATTAATGTGAGTGGCATTATAAGCGGCAATAGATATGCTATATCTTTTTATGTAAGAGAAGGCAGTTATACAAGCATACAAGTTTATACTCAAAGTATAATAATGACTACTACTGCCTCAATCTCATTTTCTTCCGAAACTATTAGTGTTGGTGGAGCGGTTGCGGGTAGTCCTTTTATGACTTCTGTTGGCAATGGTTGGTATCGTTGCGGATGGGTTGGCACTGCTCTAGCAACGAGTAATATGGATATATATGCTACCGTTGTTAATTTAAATTCAGGTGTTGGAGATGGTACATCATATATTGATTACTATGGCTTTCAAGTAGAGGATAACGGAGCGGGAGTCGGTACATCCTACGCAACATCCTACATCCCTACCTATGGGAGTAGTGTGACTCGTGTGGTTGATTCGTGTCTTGCTACTTCGGTAAGTGATTTAATAGGTCAAGACCAAGGAAGTTTATTTGTAGATTTTGTTTGGGATGGATTATCAAATGCATTATCGGACAATACTATTGTCTCCTTGAATGCACAGAATTATGGTGTTAGCAACATAGCCATTTCTAATTATGGAGGCAGTTTATATGCAAGGGTTACTAATGGTATAAGCTTTGATGCTAACATTTTTGCTTTGACTTTAGTAGCAGGCACACGATATAAATGCCTTGTAACATATGCCGATAATGATGTAAAATTCTATGTTAATGGCACATTAGAAGGTGTTGATACTGAAGTAAGCATTCCTGCTTTAAATGATGTTTATTTTCAAAACAATCACCCTAATGCTAAAAATGTAAACCAAGCATTGATTTTCCCAACGGCATTAACTGATGACGAATGTATCGCCTTAACAACGCTTTAAACAAATAAGAATAATGAAAAAAGTATTTAGAAAATACAGCTTTGGCTCTAAAGGAGCCTGTACTACAAAGATTAACGCTTTAGGCGTAGATGAGGAAGGTAACCCAACTCACTCTCACGCTATCGTACATCTTGGACACTTGGTAGAAACCGAAGGTACATACGATGAGGAAGGAAACGAACTCACCGCACCTGTACTATCTTCTACCTACCACGTAGATGTATTGTGGGATGGTGAGCCAGACCCTGCTTGGGACAGCGCTATGGTATGGTGTCCCCCTATGGGACTGCATACATTCGGTTCATCTTCTGCGATCAGAGAATGGACAGAAGCTTGCGAGGCATTGCACCCAGAATACTTTCCAGAACCAACTGAAGAAGACTTAGTATAATGTTAGGATTAGGGTTAAAAATACCTAGGCTAAGGGTAACTGGCGTTATCGCTTGGCTTAAGGCTTTTATAGATCGTGTAAAAGGCGACGGCGGTACTGTTGAAGGTAAAAAATGTGTACAGGTAGATGGCACATTCCTTATCGAAAACAAACGTGCAAACATCATTGTAGATTACATGGGTGACTATGCAATCAGCCAAGGTGGTGAAGGCTTAGAGGCCAGAGCATGTTCCGCACAAGCTGTAAACGATTTATTATACGACCCTAAGCCACAAGCTAAGTTTATGTTCCTAGCGCAAGATGAAGGTCTTGTTTTAGAGAACTACTACTGCCTCAGTAATGACGTAGATGCCCTTGAGGGTGCTTTAGCTGTCTTTGGCGAGGTAACACATACTTATGGTGCTAATGTGTCTAATGGACGTATTGCATTGACTGTAGAGAATGGTGTAGCCCCTTACACATATTCTTGGAGCAACGGTTCTACTGCAAGAGACATTACAGGTCTTACTAAGGGAGAGTATAGAGTACAGGTAACAGACTCTCTGGGCGCTATTGCGAACAACAGCTTTACGGTGAGGGGTGACGCGGATGCTTCTATTGTAACTTCGGGCTTGCGTATGAACAATGTGTTTGGTCCTAATGCGCTTACATTCCCTGCAAGTGGGAGTGCAGTGTTTAACGGTTCTTCTGATTATATTCAACTAAACACTCCGTTCAATTACACGAACCACACGATAGCGGCGTGGGTTTATATTGACGAGACACCAGCGTCAACGGAAATATTTTTTGATAACCGCGACGCAAATGATGACGGAATAATATTTCTTATAAACACAACTGAAAACATAAGGTATTCAGTAAATGCAACAGATTTAAGCACAAACACTTTGCCTATTAACGAATGGGTTTATGTGGTTGGGACATACGACGGTACTACCGCAAAATTATATTTTGATGGAAGTTTAAACGATTCTACTGCAATAAGCACGACTATTGATGTTGCAACAAATCTTGTAATAGGTGCCGAAACGGATTTTACAAATAATTTTAACGGCAACCTCGCCAACGTAGCGATTTGGAACAGAGCACTCCACCCAGATGAGATTAACGCAATTATGTGGAAGTCGTACGGCGACCTTAACGCCGTAGACAAGAACGGTCTACAGGCGTGGTACGCACTAGATAACATTACAGGTACAACGGTTCCAGATAGTACTGGTAACCATAACGGAACAGCTAATTAATTATGGCAACAAGTACAGATAAAACAAATAAGCCTTTAATCCCTAGAGGGGTTGACGATAGACCTGTAGATAAGTACAATAGAGCTGAGCTGTATTCGGGTAAGGCGTTAGACTTTGATGGGGTTAATGATACCTTAAAAGGAGCGGAGCCGTTTAGTTATACAACCCACGGAATAAGCGCATACTTCAACACAAGTTCAGCAAATTCTTATAAAATAGTTTTTGACGGACGTGATGGCGGAACCGATGGCCCGTTGATTACGATTGAACCGGGCAACCGATTAAAATATCAAATCAATGGTGTTTCTACAACTGAATATATTGTAACTGCTGATGAATGGTATAACGTTGTTGGTGTTTACGACGGGACAAATCAAAGCATTTACATCAACGGAAATCTTTGGGAAACAATAACAAATAGCGGTAGCGTTTCAGTAACTGCAAATTGGAGTGTTGGCGTTCGTTCATTTTCAAGTGAAGCAGCTTATTTTGACGGTATGATTGGAGGCGTAAAGGCATTCAACACTGCCCTCACCGCTGCACAAGTGGCCGAACTATACAACAACCCAGAAAAGGTAGTCCCTACGGGAGTGTCTGATTCTGCATTGAAGTTATGGCTACCAATGATGGAAGGTGCGGGAACGACGGCGATAAATGGTGCGCCCGATGCTATCGGTTCCGAGTTGGTAACGAACGGAGATTTTAGTGATGGCTCAAACGACTGGACATTTGGTTCTGCATTTAGCGTAGTAAATGGTAAAGCGTATTACAACGATTCAGCGGCGGGCAATCAAATATATCAATCCAACCTAACATTTGACACGTCCAAAAATTACCGTTTTAACCTTTGACATTAGCGATGCGACTGATGCGGTGCTTTGGGTGGGCAATAGCGCTGGCACAAATGCTTATACGATAAGCTCAAATTATAACACATACAATAATGGAAACTATTATTTATTGTTAAGAGGTTCGGACATTGGCGCAAGTGAAACCACTTTAGCATTTTGGGCAAACCCAAGTGGTGCGGCATTCAGCATTGATAACATCAGTTTAAAAGAGGTGGCGAATTGCGGCACGATATCGGGTGCCACTTGGACGCACGGAATCGGTGCGCCAGTCGCTCAAACATCCGTAATAGACTGGAACAAACGGAAACTTGAAGGTGAAAGCACTACAAACGAATACTTAATACCTCAAGGCCTCACAAGCGGTCGCGATTTGTTGGGCAATCTATTTGAAAACGTGCGGAAACAAGGTGCGCTAAATCTTGACGGGAATAGCTGGGCAGAGGTTCACGATAATGCGAGTTTGGATTTTGGAACTGGAGCGTTTAGCCTTGAGGCGTGGGTTAAAGCCGAATATATAAACACGGGTAGTTCTTACAATATTATTTTAAATTTAGGGAGCACTTTGGGCTATTCAGCGGGGTTAACGTCCGGTAGTGGTTACATTGCGTTTTTCTATGGTGCATTAGCATCCAATTATTCAACATCAAATGATGGAAGTTGGGTTCATATTGTCGGTACATACGACGGGACAAATGCTACAATTTACGCTAATGGAGTTCAAGAAAGTCAAGCGGCAAGAACCGCAATTGATGTTTCTACCAATGAAATAAAATACATCGGGAAAGATGTTAATATTTCAAGAA
>LSRR01000317.1_pt1 | contig 21053 bp, 34 predicted proteins | sample 1162981 | NCBI WGS metagenome assembly LSRR01 (sample SAMN03256433, study PRJNA305521) | marine metagenome | biome: Estuarine; feature: Estuary; material: Brackish water; isolation source: iron chloride precipitation of viral particles from surface water samples | place: USA: Chesapeake Bay ... | reverse complement strand
ACGTAACACCGGCGACCGGGCGCAGTGCACGTTTAATTACTCCGCCCCGACGCTAGAGGCCGCCGCGAACGAAACCGCGCTAGGCAATGCCAGCGTGGCCGTCGTGCCCGCCGATTATTGGAGCGGGCGCGACAGCGACAAGGTAACCACCGCGAACGGCGTTCGTGGCGTACGTTGTCCCGACGAAAAAACCGGGATCGGTTGCGCCGGTTGTGGCAATGGTCGCCCCTTATGTTCCCGAGCCGAGCGCGACTATTTCGTCGTATTTACCGCGCACGGCGTAGCGAAACGAAAGGCCGGAGACAATTCCGAGCGCGGCGGATGTTATGCGGGCGGCGGCAATGTCGCGCTGCATTGGCGCGGTTTATCCAATCGCGAAGAGCCCGCCGAGTCCGACGCCGCCGCACACCGGGCATTCGTCAAAACATTGCGCCCCGGAATTATATTGCGGGCTCACATTGCGGGCGATATCGGGAAAGTTAACGCGGCATAAAATAAACCGTTGACACGATACGCGACTTTATGAGAGAACAACGGGGCGGGGCAATTCCGCCCCGTTTTTTTTTATGGAGAACTGAAAATGTCACACGAACTAGCAAAACAGGCTGACGGACGGATTGCGATGGCTTATCGGGAGGGCGACGCCGCCCCATGGCATGCCGCAGAAACCGCCCCGCAGATCGTCCCGGCAAACGCCCCGCTTGAAATATGGGCGGACGCCGCCGGGTTAAATTACGACGTCGAATGCCGCCCGAACCACCGGGCCGACGGGACACCGATTGACGACTCGTTTTATATTGAGCGCACCGACACTGGCCATGTCACCGGCCCCTATATCGCCGGGCAATGGCAGCCGGTGCAGAATCGGGCAATCCTCGACCTTGCCGACGACATCCGCGAGCGGCGAGGCTTTGATATCGTGACGGCGGGCGCATTGTTCGGCGGCGCGAGCGCATGGGTGCAGCTTGAGGCGAACGAAACCCGCGACATCGGCGACGGCGACGCGATCACGTCCCGCCCGCTGTTCACCGTCCGCCATACCGGGCGCGACGCGAACACGTTCGCCAGTGTCCAAACCCGCGTTGTTTGCAACAACACGTTGACGTTCGCCCTTGCTGAAAACGACGCGGATATTTTCCGCCACGACCACCGCGTGCCGCTCGACCGCGACGCCGTCGAAACGGCCCTCGGCTTGAACCGCGACACTTTCCACGGTTTCTGCGAGACGGCCCGTCAGATGGCGGCCCGCGCCTTAACCGACGCGGAGGCGCTGGAATACTTTCGCGCCGTGTTCCCCGGAACCGATAAGGTCGAGGACGGCGGGCGCGTCCGACACCGCGAAGGCGTCCGGAAGGCGTTTGCATACTATCGCGGGCAGGACTTCGTTCCCGTAGGACGTGAGAACGAATCAGACGCCGCCCGTATCGTTTCCGATCAGCTCGACCGGATCACGCGTGGCGAGCGGCTCGACCGGCTGGACGACGACGTTGTCCTGCCGCCCGCCCCCGGTATCAATCCCGGGCATGACCTCGTGACGACGCGCGGCACGTTGTGGGGCGCGTTTAATACCGTCACATGGCTGGCCGATCAGCGCCCGATTAAAAACCGTGGCACCGATCATGCCATCGCGTCCCATTTGTTCGGCGACGGGACCGGCGGAACCCAAAAGACCCGCGCCCATCGCGTCGCTTTGGAAATGCTGGCGGCTTAATCTTTCGACTCTCCCCTTGACGAGGCGGCCTTCGGGCCGCCTCTTTTTTTATACCGTTAAGCCTGCCCCGGCCCGCCGCCCCCTATCCTCTCAAACCTACCGCCAGCCGCGCTCCGCCGTCCCGTGAGCCGCGTTCCGCGTTCCGTGGTACCCGGCCCCCGGCCCGCGAGCCTCGCGCACTGGCGGCGCTCTATGGGGCATTGCGTCGCATGCGAGATTATGAGATAAACGGGGCGGGCAATTCCGCCCGCACAACATGGAGATTTACTATCATGTCAATAGACGAAAACGACATCACTGACCTTCCGAGGAAAAAATGCCCCGTCACTATTGAGGGCTGGGGCACGGGCACCGTTGCCGAACTTGAGCATTACCTACACCAGCTTAAAGACGAACGCGACACGGCCCGCCATGCCCTCGCCGATCTGGAGCGTCGCACCAACTGCCCGGACGCACTCGACGGCGCGGACCTTGTCGATTCGATAACCCGCATCGCCGAACGCGCCGCCGAACGCATCGCCGAACGCGCCGCCAGGGAAACCGACGTCGACGCGATCTGGGTGGAGCTCGAAGACCGCGTTGAAGAAGCCGCCGCCAACGCCGCCCGCGACGTCATCCGCGACGAGCTGGTTATCAACGTGGACCTAGTCTAATGCTTACCTTCCGCAACATCACCGACCTAATCGCCCTGGCGGTATTCGCCGCCGGGGTGCTGTACGGCTTGCCAGTAATCGTCGAAGCACTGGCCGGCCACTAGGCCCCAGGTCCGAGAGCCCCGGCACGTGGTTCGCGTGCCGGGGTTTTCTTTTGCCTGGATATCGGATCCTGGCCCTTGGATCGATCCGCCCGGCCCACGGCTATCGGCCCGACGTCGAACGCGCCGCGCTCCCAGCTATCGGCCCGACGTCGAACGCGACGGAGCTCACCGGCCAAGCCGCCGCGCTCCCAGCTATCGTTTCAACGTCGAACGCGAGCAGGGGCCCCGGGATATCGGGTCATTCTGCGTCGGAAAAAGCGCCCGCAACGGCCAAAAAAATCGCGGGCGGGGCCGCCTGCCGGGACGAGGTCAAGGACCATGTTTTTCACAAACAATATGTGATATTTTGATATGACTTGTTTAGGTAAGAACTATCCCATATGTTTCACGTGAAACATTACACAGGGGCCCCGAAAGAATGCTGCAAAACGTCACGCCGGAACTAGATGCTAAACGCTTAAAGCTAGAGCTTCGTCTAGCCCAATTAAACCGCAACGAAAAATGTCAAAATGATTTTTTAACTTTTGTCCGCGCAATGTGGCCCGAGTTTATTGCGGGGCGACACCATAAAATTATTGCAGAGAAGTTTGAGCGCGTAGCGCGGGGCGAGTTGAAACGTCTAATAATTAATATGGCCCCACGTCATACGAAGTCAGAGTTTGCTAGCTTTTTGTTCCCGGCCTGGATGATGGGCCGTGATCCGCGGATGAAGATCATCCAAGCGACGCACACGACGGAGCTTGCGGTAAACTTTGGTCGTAAGGTCAAGAATCTTTTAGAGACTGACGAGTATAGAGAGGTCTTCCCGGACGTAAAGCTTGCAGCGGACAGCAAGGCGTCTGGCCGGTGGGACACGAACCGTGGTGGGATGTACTTTGCCGTTGGCGTTGGATCGAACCTCGCGGGCCGTGGTGGTGACTTAGTTGTCATTGACGACCCGCACTCGGAACAGACGGCGATGTCGAACAACGGGTTTGACGATGCGTGGGAGTGGTACACTGCGGGTCCCCGACAGAGGCTCCAGCCTGGGGGGTCTATTGTATTGGTGCAGACCCGTTGGTCTGAGAAGGACATGACGGGTCAGTTACTACGGTCCATGGCTAAAGATCCTTTAGCGGATCAGTGGGAGGTAGTTGAGCTTCCTGCGATATTCGAGAGCGGCGAACCTTGTTGGCCTGAGTTTTGGAGTCTCGAAGATCTGACCGCGGTCCGCGCATCTATACCCCCGAGTAAATGGAACGCGCAGTATCAGCAGAATCCTACGGGTGAAGAGAACGCGATTATACCTCGGGACTGGTGGAAGCGTTGGGACAAGGAGGTTGTCCCGCAGTTGGAGTACGTCATACAGAGTTATGATACGGCCTTCAGTAAGCGAGAGACGGCGGACTATTCTGCTATCACCACGTGGGGTGTATTTCATCCTGACGAAGGGGACGCACCAAATCTGATTTTGCTGGACAGTAAGAAGGGTCGTTGGGACTTCCCTGAATTGAAAGAAGTGGCGTATGAGCAATATAGCTACTGGGACCCCGACACGGTCATCGTGGAAGCGAAGGCAAGTGGGCTACCTTTGACGCAGGAGTTGCGACAGACAGGTATACCCGTAGTAAACTTTACGCCGTCGAAGGGTGCGGACAAGGTCACTCGGGTACACGCTGTATCACCTCTTTTCGAGGCGGGCATGGTGTGGGCACCGGACGAAGTTTTTGCAGACGAAATGATAGAAGAAGTTGCGGCTTTTCCCAATGGGGAATATGATGACTTGGTGGATAGCATGACGCAGGCGCTTATGCGCTATCGTCAGGGTAACTTTGTGAGATTGCCTTCTGATGATTGGGAAGATCAGGAGGTGAGCTTAAAGGTACACTCATATTATTAGGTGTTTGAATGGCTGATTCAAAGGTAAATCTAGGTGCGGGGTCCCCGGACCGTGGAACTTTTAGAGTGGGCGCTTTTGAGATTACGCCTCGGTTCTTTGGCGAAGGTAGTCGGACAAGCAGGGATTTTCCGATAGATCTTCCAGATGACGACGGCAACATTGAACAGACCATGGACCAGTTTCAAGGCAAGTTTGGTCTTGATTTCAGGACAGGTGACACAGAATTTGGTGGCGCTGCCTCTGGTCAGTATGGTCGGGGTCAAGTTGAGTTCTCGGACGAGCTACAACAATATGGTGCCCCGGACCGTGAAACTTTTGGTACTCGCGGCATGGATGCGACGGATTACTCGGCTTACTTTAGGACGCCCGTAGGTCCGGGTATCGCGAGTGTGGATGTGGGGTACAATCCCATTACGGATGATAAACGAGGAAGGTTGGGGTATCAGGTGAACTTTGGGCATGGTGGTGACGTACACCCAATGGGTATGACGGAGAGTGTAACCGTTACGCAGGTCATGCCGAAGAACGATCCACGGTCCGTGGCCCTTGGATCACGGCTCTTGAGACAAGCGGGCATACCCGGCGACCTTGATATGTTGATGAAGCAGGCGGACCCCCGTGTCATCTCGCAGGTCAATCGGATCATGCCTACCACATCTATGTCAGCGCCTTCTGCGGGCATAGGCATGTTTATGACTAAGAGCATGTTTGGATGACGAAGTATCAGGTAGGAGTGTACAACAGGTTTATCCGAGATAAAGTTCGCGCTGGTGAAGAGATAAATCCCCTGCTCGCTGCCTGGGAGGATACGCATTATTTTGACGTTGAAGCGAAGAATGAGGCAGAAGCCCGTAAGAAGATTAGTTTAGAGTACAAAGAAGCTAAGGGGTTCGTAATCGACTGCGTAGACGCATATAAATTCGGCGGGTAAGGCTATGGACCCATTAACGCTAGCAGCGGTAACTGGCGGGTTTGCCGCCGTAAAGTCTGCAATCAGTGGTGTGAGGAGCGCCCTCGAATCGGCAGACGATGTATCGGCCATTGCTACTCATATAGACACACTTTTTAAAACACATGGCGCTGCGAAGAAGCGTATCAAGGAAGCGCAGAACAAGAAGCCTCCTTCTGCGTGGCAAAAGCTAATTAAGTTTCGGCTTGGCGAAGATGACGACGAGACGTCTCTTGCTAACATCACGGCGGCAAAGCTAGCGGAGAAACAGCAAGAAGAAGACATCCGTAAGCTGTCTATTCAAATAAACAAGCGCTTCGGCGCAAACACGTGGGATGAAATCTTAGAGGCCCAAAAAGAAGCTGTCATAAAACAAAGAAAGCGGAGGAAAGAAGAAGCGGAGAAACGCGCCGAAGCCAAGCTTGAAGCAAAGTCTTTTTGGGAGAAGTTTTTTATTGAGTTGCTAAAGGCTGTTGGTTTAATTCTTTTTCTTGGAGGCGTGGTGTTCGTTTTATGGCACATCAAGAGTAATTGATAATGGAAGGCGCGGTAGACATAAAGTTTTTGATTACGCTAGGAGGAATTATTTTCTCCGTAGCGGGCGCTGCTGCTGTCGGTAAGATGCAGATCAAATCTATACTTGAGTCGTTGTTAGACATAGAAAGGCGACTTAGGGATATAGACAAACGTATTGATACTTTAGAAAGCGGCCACGAGGTTCTCAGTTCAAGAGTGAGTACGCTTTCTGAGATAAACAGTGTTTCGGCGTTAGCCGCTTATAACCGCGAAACATCAGAGATGCAGGCATCAATAAAAGAGTTAAGGCGTGATATGGAGCGTCAGTTGAAAATGCACAACGGCTCGCATCCTCCCGTTGCTCAAAAACAAACGTAATGATATAAAAGCGTATAGCTTTCGGAAAGGTACGTGATCCATGGCGAGAAAACCACAGCCCGTGGGCGGATTGATGGATACCAATGTCCCCTCTCAATTAGATGATGAGGATCTTGCGGCAGAGATTGAGGTAGAGCTTCCAGGCTCAATGGACAATGACGTCGTAGAGATGATCTCGGAGGATACACCTGAAGAGATAGAAATTTACGAAGACGGCGATGATGTCATCGTTGATTTTGACCCACAAGAAATGCGCCCGGATAGCGATGATTTTTTTGCTAATCTAGCGGAGGACATATCAGACTCAGAGCTAGGCATTATTTCTTCAATGCTTCTTGATGAATTTGAAGCTAATAGGTCTAGCCGACAGGAGTGGGAAGATGCTTATGCTGACGGTTTGGAATTGCTGGGATTTTCTTATAAAGAGAGGACGCAACCTTTCCGTGGTGCGACGGGTGTCACGCACCCGCTGCTGGCGGAAGCTGCGACTCAGTTTCAAGCGCAAGCTTTTAATGAAATGCTTCCGGCGCGTGGTCCGGTTAGGGGCGTAGTCCTTGGTGCAGAAACCACCGACAAAGAAAAGCAAGCCCAGCGCGTAGAACAATTTATGAACTACTACATCACGGACGTGATGGAGGAGTATACTCCTGAGTTCGACCAGATGCTCTTCTATCTGCCGCTTGCGGGCTCTACCTTCAAGAAGGTGTATTACGACGAAATGCTGGGACGTGCAGTTAGCCGGTTTGTTCCCGCAGAAAATTTGGTTGTGCCATACGACACATCTGACCTAGAGACCTGCCCCAACATTTCGCAGGTCGTAAAGATGTCTTTGAACGACTTACGCAAGTTGCAGCTTGCGGGCTTCTACAGAGACGTTCCTGTTGTACCAGGGACCCCGGATACAAATAGCGTACAAGATGAGATAGATAAAATTGACGGCTCGTCCCCGTCTCAAATTGACTATGATTGCTCTATCCTGGAGTGTCATGTTGACTTGGATTTGGAAGGGTACGAGGATACCGACGAAGACGGGGAACCAACTGGTATTAAGATTCCGTATGTAGTTACGTTGTCCCTAGACAACGACCAAGTTCTGTCCATCCGACGCAACTATCGCGAGGACGATGAACTTCGCAGAAAGATACAGTATTTTGTGCATTACAAGTTTTTGCCGGGATTTGGCTTTTACGGGTTAGGTTTAATACACACCATCGGTGGCCTTTCCCGGACGGCTACTGCGGCGCTCCGTCAACTCATCGACGCGGGCACTCTCTCTAATCTGCCTGCCGGTTTCAAGGCCCGTGGCATGCGGATCAGGGATGATGATGACCCCATCCAGCCCGGTGAGTTTAGAGACGTAGACGCGCCCGGTGGTCGTTTATCCGACAGTCTGATGCCCCTACCTTTCAAGGGTCCAGACTCGACGCTGTTCCAACTTCTTGGTTTCGTGGTGGACGCAGGCCGTCGCTTTGCCACGATTACAGACATGAAGGTTGGGGACGGTAATCAACAGGCCGCTGTAGGAACGACGGTTGCATTGTTGGAACAGGGATCAAGAATTATGTCCGCTGTACACAAGCGGATGCACTATGCCTTACGCCAAGAGTTACGTCTGTTATCTGGGGTTATTGCGGACTACTTGCCGCAGAGTTATCCGTACACGGTTGAAGGTGCGGATGCGTCCGTTATGTCAGAGGATTTTGATGAGCGTGTGGACGTTATTCCTGTTTCTGATCCAAACATCTTTAGTCAAGCACAGCGGATTGCGTTGGCGCAGACGAAACTACAGCTAGCCCAAGCCGCCCCAGAAATGCACAACATGCACGAAGTATTGCGTGACATGTATGAGGCGCTAGGGGTTCGTGACGTAGACAAGATATTGCGCCGTAATATTGAGGAAGACCCCTCTCCCCTAGATCCCGCGCAAGAAAATATAAACGCCTTAGACATGGTGCCGCTCAAAGCTTTCGAGGGACAGGATCATCAGGCCCACATTATGGCACATATGGTCTTCGGCTCTACACCTCTGGTAGGTACCGCGCCGCAGATAGCAGTGTCGCTTCAGAAACATATTATGGAGCATGTGCGTATTGAGGCATCTGAACAAGCTATGGTTCAATATCTACAGCAGGTAGGGCAGCGCCAAGGGCAGCCTTTGAGCGAAGAAGAGATGCTACAGATAGAAAGCCTGACGGCGCAGCTTATTGCTCAAGGTATGCAGACGCTTAAACAACTTAGCCAGCAGGTCTCAAACCAAGGGCAAGGGCCTGATCCGCTTGTTCAACTTAAAGAGCAAGAGCTTCAGATTAAAGCACAGTCCGAACAAAACGACGCCGCGTTGGATCAGGCAAAACTTCAGCTTGAGCAGGCGGGAATGGAGATGCGGAACCAACAATTTAACCAGCGGCTTGAAAGTCAAGAAGCACAGACAGCCGCTAGAATTAATTCCGCAATGGAACGGGAACTTCTTAAACAGCAGCAGAATAGGAGACAGTAATGGCTTCGGTAAAAATCGTCACGAACAAGCCCGGTAACCCACAAAAAGCCGTTGAGTATGCGGATATTAAGGGTCAAGGGCGTGTTCCTTATGGTAAGTCTCAAGACGTAAAGGTCCCGACAACCATGAAAAGAGCCACGGCTCGTGGTATGGGTAAGGCTACCGGCGGCGGTAGTTACATTGCCTGCGGATGAGCCCGAAACGTAGAGAATTAGACGCCGACTCCGACGGTGTCGTCTCAGACGCTGAGATACAAGCTGCGAAGGCAAGCAGTGACCTGTTAAAACAGGACTCTCAGCGTCGTATGGCGTGGATTGCAATGATATCCATGCTCGTTTTTACGGCTCTTGTTTTCCTACCTATCTTCCCAGACTCCCGCATTAAGGCCCTAGGGGACCTTTTTAGCCTTTTCTACATAGGTATGGCGGGTGTGGTTAGCGCTTATTTTGGTGCAGCCGCCTTTATGGCCCGAAAAAAGTAATTTTTTACATTAAAAGCTTCTGGAGGTAAGCATGATAAGTCTTTTAGGAACCCTTTTAGGGTTTGGAACGTCGATTGTACCCGAAATTCTGGGATTTTTTAAGCAAAAACAGGCTAATGCCCAAGAATTAGCGATAATTGAGGCTAAAGCTAAGTATGCGGAGCAACTTTCTACCTTAAAAATACAAGAGTTGGACGCTCAAGCCGAAATAGAAGAAACGAAAGGTCTTTACGCGCATGATCGAAGCATTGACGCTGGCGGATTTGTCAACGCTCTTAGGGGTAGTGTCCGCCCTGTTCTTACTTATCTTTTCTTCGTAGCTTTTGCGTCTGTTAAGGGCGTTTTGATCTACGCCATGGTCTCTAACCAGAGTGTTGACTGGGTGACCGCCGTTCAATTTGCTTGGGACGATGAGACTCAAGCTATTTTCTCCGCAATAATAGCTTTCTGGTTTGGTAATCGGGCCATGTCCAAAGCTCGTTCTCATATATCCTCTAAAAAAGGATAATTATAAGAATGAATGAGATATTTCTTGCGGAAGCAACCTTTCGTCTGCTAAAAGAGAAGCGTTCCGTTGTTTTAGACACTCTTGAATACGGAGAAGTCAAGGACATGGAGCATTACCGTGAACTCATGGGCATGTTAAGAGCCCTAGAGTACATAGATCAGGAACTCAAGAGCCTGCTAGAGAAACAGGAGCATGCAGATGACTAAGTCGAAAGACAAGAAAGCCTCTACATCTGAGGCAGAAGCCGAAAACATATCTTCGGCATATGTAAAAACGGAGGATCGTGTTCTTGATCCTTCTCTTCTAAGTAAAAGCATACTTGACAGAGTACCGGAACCAACGGGTTGGCGCATAATTGTGCTTCCCTATCGTGGTAAGGGAAAGACAGAGGGCGGTATTTACCTCCCAGATCAAGTTGTCGAAGAAAACCAAATCGCAACTCAGGTTGGATACGTCTTAAAAGTTGGCTCTCTTGCATACAAGGACCCCGATAAATTTGACAGTCCTTGGTGCCAGAAAGGTGATTGGGTAATGTTTGCGCGTTATGCAGGGTCACGCTTTAAGATAGACGGTGGTGAAGTCCGAATACTCAACGATGATGAGGTTTTGGCAACCATCTCTGAACCTGATGACGTTTTACATATGTAGGAGAGAAACATGGCTGACGAAGATTTCGTAGTTGAGAATGAGGACACTGAATCCGGGGTATCGGTTGAGGTGGAAGAACAAGAGGCGTCAGACGACGCTGTTGTTGAGGTGACCGGACAAGAGGCGGACACTGAGGATGAATTTGAGAAAGCCTCTAATGCGACGCAAAAGCGAATTAACCAACTGACCAAAAAAATGCGTCAGGCGGAGCGCGAAAGAGAAGAGGCTTTGCGGTATGCAGGACAAGTTCAACAGGAATCCACGGCGTTAAGGTCTAGGCTTGATGCTATGGACAGCAACTACGTTGCTGAATTTAGTGGTCGAGTCCAGAGTGAGTTAGAGTCCGCTGAAAACGTCCTAAAGAACGCTATAGAGATTGGGGACACTCAAGCTGTTGTGGAGGCTAACAGAAAGATCACAGCTTTAGCTATCCAAGCGGATAGGGCCTCTCAAGCGGCTCGCGAAGTTGAAATGCAAAAACAGCATGCAGAGCTTCAACGGCAACAGATGCAGCAGGCTCCCCAACGATCACAGCCTCGTAAGCCTGATCCAAAAGCGGAATCTTGGGCTGCTGAACGAGAGTGGTTTGGGTCTGATGAGACCATGACGTATGCCGCTTTTGGAATACATAAAAAACTTATCGAAGATGAAGGATTTGACCCATCAAGCGATGAGTACTATAGTGAGTTAGACAAACGTATGGAGGAAGCCTTTCCTCATAAGTTTGGTAACGGATCAAAAAGCAAACGTCCCGCTCAGACGGTTGCATCAGTTAACAGATCTGCAACTGGGCGCAGTAAAAAACAGGTTAGACTCACCCCTACCCAGGTTACCATGGCTAAAAAATTGGGTGTGCCGCTAGAAGAATACGCGAAATACGTGAAGGAGTAGAGAAATGAGAGAAGAAGAAATTATTCAAGGTACTTCCTCGGATCGTACCCCTCGCGCTAAAAAGAGCCGGAGTTCTACGACTAGGCGTAAGCCGTGGGCTCCACCATCAATGTTAGATGCACCACCCGCACCAGACGGTTACAAACACCGCTGGATTAGGGCTGAAACTCGTGGTTTTGATGACCGCAAGAACATCAGCGCTAAACTCAGGGAAGGTTGGGAACTTGTCCGTTCAGACGAGTATCCAGACTTCGAGGCACCCGTTATTGATAACGGAAAATACGAGGGGGTATTTGGCGTTGGAGGATTGCTTCTTGCACGGATTCCCGTGGAGACTATTGCAGAGCGAACGGCGTACTTCAACCAAAGAAGTGCTGACCAGATGCAGGCAGTAGACCACGATATGATGCGCGAGAACGCACACTCAACGATGACGATTGACCGACCTGATCGTCAATCTCGTGTAACCTTTGGTGGCTCTAAAAAATAAGGGTCACCTCCTTTAGGAGTACCTAAAATGGCAAACCAAGAAACTGCCTACGGTCTTCGTCCTATTGGTCTAGTCGGCTCGGGCGCAAACTCGACGGGTCTTACGACCTACGAAATTGCGTCTAATAACACCAACGTCATTTATAATGGCGCTATTGTCGTTCCTCTTGCTGCTGGCGTTATCGATCAAGCCGGTGCCACTGACGGCGGAACGACTCAAGCGCTCGGCGTGATGATGGGGTGTGAGTACGTGGACTCGGTGACGAAGAAAACCACTTTCCTTAACCACTGGCCCGGTTCTGGTGCGATTAGTGTTGACACGAATCATCCTGTCAAAGCTCTTGTCGCTGATGATCCGAACCAACTGTTTAAGGTTGCAAGTGATGCGTCTCTTACTGACCGTGCTACAGCTTTGGCTGCGGTCTTTGCGAACGCCTCTCTTGGCACTTCGGCGCGGACCGGATCTGACGATACGGGACGTTCTAACTCAGCGCTCGGTGTAAGCACTATTGCAACGACGGCTACTCTTCCGCTTCGTATTGTTGGTATCCTCGATGATGAGGCTAACAGCGATTTCACGGCGGCGGGTATCCCTCTTATTGTGCGGCTGAACGCTCACTTCAACGCTGGATCACGGCGGTTTGATTCTCAAACCACTGCTGATTCCACCGGCATTTAAGGAGGGCGCATAAAATGGCTATTTCTCGCGCACAATTAGCGAAAGAGCTTGAGCCCGGACTTAATGCTCTTTTTGGTCTGGAATATGACCGCTACGAACAAGAGCATTCCGAAATCTTTGAGGAGGAGTCTTCGGACCGCGCCTTTGAAGAAGAGGTAATGCTCGGCGGCTTTTCAACTGCTCCCGTGAAGAACGAAGGCGGGGCAATCACGTTCGATGACGCGCAGGAAACGTATACTGCTCGGTTCACGCACGAAACGATTGCTCTGGCTTTTTCGATCACGGAAGAGGCTATTGAGGACAATCTTTATGACCGGCTTGCTAGCCGGTACACTAAAGCTCTTGCCCGTTCAATGGCTCAAACCAAGCAGATCAAAGCTGCTGCAATTCTCAACAACGCCTTCAGCGCAGGCGCGTCAGCGATTGGTGACGGAGCAGCACTCTGTTCTTCTGCTCACCCATCTCTTTCGGGCAACCAGCGTAACCAACTTAGCACTGCTTCAGATCTCAACGAGACCTCTCTGGAGCAAATGCTGATTGATATTGCTGGTCTGACTGACGAGCGTGGTTTGAAGATTGCTGTTCGTGGTATGAAACTCATCATTCCGAAAGAACTTCAATTTGTTGCGGAGCGTGTAATTGCCAGCAACCTGCGTAGCGGTACGGCTGACAATGACATCAACGCAGTTAGGTCCATGGGGATGCTTCCTGAAGGTGCGGTGGTAAACCACTTCCTCACCGACACGGATGCTTTCTTTGTTAAGACTGATGCTCCGAACGGTTTCAAATTCTTTAACCGTTCTCCGCTGAAAACTGCCATGGAAGGCGACTTCGATACGGGTAACATGCGATTTAAAGCGCGTGAGCGTTACTCTTTCGGTGTTTCCGATTGGCGTTGCGTTTTCGGTACAGCGGGCGCTGCGTAAGCACACTCTTTGTCTCGGATGAAAGGGGCGGCTATTGCCGCCCCTTTTATTTTAGTTTATATTCTTATAATCCCTGACGGCATATCTTGTGCCGACACTAGCCACGACAGGAGGATTTTATGGCTAAAACAACTTTTTCCGGTCCCGTTCGCTCTCGCCGCGGTTTCATTACCGCGGGTCCAGATGCGGTAGTAAATATTACTGCTGAAACCACCCTTACTTTTGATGACCACGCTGGCCGTATGATTGAGGTCAATGATGCTGACGGCGCGGTAACCCTTCCCACCATTAAAGCTGATTCAAACGGAGCTTCTGCGGGCCAAGACGATCCAAACGTCAACAGCCACCTTGGTGCTGTTTATCGGTTCTTTATTGGAACAGATGCCACTGATTTGGACATTAAGACAGACGGAACCGATAAGTTTGTTGGGTCCTTAGCGGTTGGCGTTAATGATGGCACCTACAAGGTTTTCCAACCCGCCGCCTCTAATGATGTTATTTCAATGAACGGCGGTACTCAAGGTGGTGATAAGAACTCCTACCTAGAGATCACAGCTATCGCTGACAACGAGTACCTTGTGCAGGGTGTTCTTATTGGTTCTGGAACTATCGCTACTCCCTTCGCAGATAGCTAATAGGGGTTAACCAATGGCTGACGCAGTAACCTCACAAACTCTTGCTGACGGCCCAAAAACTGCGGTAATGAAATTTACCAATGTCTCGGACTCAACCGGCGAGAGCGCTGTTACAAAAGTAGATGTTTCTGCCTTGTCTGCTAGCGCGGATGGTGACACTTGCACAGGTGTCACCATTGAGCGTATTTGGTGGCAGTGCATTGGCATGAAAGTACAAATCCTTTGGGATGCGACTTCAGATGCTTTTTGTATTGAATTGGGAGAGAACCAAAGCGGTAGTCACGATTACACTGTTTTTGGAGGCCTTACTAATAATGCGGGGTCCGGTAAAACAGGTGATGTAAACTTTACCACCGTAGGTGCTTCCGCAAATGACACGTATACGGTCATACTGTATATGAGAAAACAGTATTAACGGGTAAGAACGGTGCTTGACTCTTCGCCTAAACATGAGATCTTGTCGGGCACCTACCGCATTGTAGTTGAGGACTCCGACAAACCTAACATTTATGTTAAGTTTTCGGGGTTCTCTACTCCCGAAGAAGCCTCTGAATTTATCCACTGGTTAGAGACAGTTCTTTCGGACCCCCTAGACAAGGTGATTCACTAATGGCTCGTGAAGTTAGTTCAATTACTCGGGTAGGCACTAGCGAACCGTTTGAGCTTCAGGTTTCTCGCAACCAAATATCCTTCCACAAAACTATTTTTAAGTTTGGCTACAACGCTGTTGTTGGGTCTTCTAAGGAAACCATTTGGGAACAGGGTGGTTTGTACGCTTATCCCGCATCGTCCACAGTAATGACTGTATCAAGCAGTTCAGCTAACGACACTGCCGCAGGAACGGGTGCAAGAACAGTAGAGGTTTTTGGCTTAGACGCCGATTACAACGAAATAAACGAAGTTGTCACCTTGAACGGGCAAACGGCTGTTAACCACAAAGTCTTACCTCCGTATAAATCGCGGCATTGTCCGAAGTGCAGGCAGCGGTGGCGCAAATGCTGGCACAATTTACGCAGGAACAGGCACCGTAACTTCTGGAGTTCCCGCTAATGTGTACCTTAGCATTAACGGTGATGGTGACAACCAAACACTGATGGGTCTTTGGACAGTTCCCGCAGGATATACAGCGTTTCTCACAAAGATGTTTTTATCTACCGGAACATCTACCAACACCCAAGCTGTCTTGAACGCTAGTCTCGTTGCTAGACCCTATGGAGAAGTCTTTCAGATAAAGGAAAGATTTACGCTGACAGATGGTGCCTACGAACAGTTCTACACTTTCCCGTTAAGCTTCGCGGAAAAAACAGATTTAGAAATGAGGGCATTTTCTTCTTCGGGGTCGGTGGACTTTAATGTCTCCGCGTCAATGGAGTTTATCTACATTCAGAACGGTAGCGAACTGTAATGGCCGCCGCTAAAGGCAAGATGCCTCCCCGGAATAAAAAGAACTTCCGTTCTACAAAATCCGGCGCAGGTATGACCAAGAAGGGTGTTGCCGCTTATCGAAAGCTAAATCCGGGATCAAAGTTAAAGACCGCAGTCACCGGTGAGGTAAAGAAAGGGTCTACGGCGGCTAAGCGCCGCAAAAGCTATTGCGCTAGGTCCGCGGGACAGATGAAGAAGTTCCCGGAAGCCGCCAAAAACCCGAACAGCCGCCTTCGGCAGGCGCGTAAACGGTGGAAATGTTAATGGATAAGGCTGTTTTAAGTGTTCTCCTTGCGGCTGTTCTAACTGCTCTTTTGAGCTTGCTCGGTTGGCAAGCGTCTACTTTAATAGACGTTGACAAGCGGACCGAGAGAACGGCTCTCAAGGTTGACGAAAATTATCGTATGATAAAGCCCATGTGGGAACAGTTTATTCGATCTCGTAATGTTGTGAATGTTGATGGCAAAAGTTCGGACAGGACCCAAACCCGGTAAACCCCAGCTCACTTACTTTCGTAAAGGTGGATCGGTTTCATCCAAGAGTAGGGGTAGTAAGATATGCCCGGCTGGTAAAGCTTGGGCAAAACGTACGTTTGACACGTATCCGTCAGCTTATGCAAACTTAGCGGCTTCGAAATACTGCAAGGACCCTAACTACGCGAAAGCCTCGAAGAAGAGAAAGAAGTCGTAATCATGGGAAAGTTACAGGAGTGGGTTGATGAAAAGTGGGTCAGAATTGATAGCAGCGGTAATATCGCGGGCGAGTGCGGGACTTCAAAGAATAAAAAGAACCCTGACCGATGCTTACCAAGAGCTAAAGCAGCGTCTTTGTCAAAGTCTCAACGTGCCGCTACGGCTCGTAAGAAAAAGCAGGGAGGTTCTCGCGGCAGGACTGTTGTGGCTAATACAGAAGCTGCAAAAGTTACACGAGCGGCTGCGGGAGGAGTAGTTGTCGGAGCCCCCTACCGTAAGCTTAACAAGGGGTGTGGTGCGGTGATGTCGAACCGCCGTAAAAGAACGCTTTATACCTGACATGCTTGAGCAACAGATAAAACAAGAACTCAGGGCGTGGTCTAAGCATGCCCTAGAGAGTCCCTCCCCTTTCTTTAACAACCTGCCCGCATGTCCTTACGCTAAGAAGGCTTGGGAGGAGGATAAAGTGGGGTTTGTCTTCAAGACGGAGGACGACAACCTGTGCCTTTATCAGACAATCGCTGGCTTTGATGACCGCTTCGAGGTCATTATGGTGGTTGATCTATCTTATAAGAAAGACCCGGAAGACTTCGAGGATTTCATACACGCCCTTAACGAAGCCATCTCAGAGGGTATCGTAGGCCAACGGGACGTTTGGGTTATGGGTTTTCATCCCGATGACGACACAGACGACTTGTTGGGCGACGGAACTTTTTCTCCTCTAGTAGATGAAAAGTATGCTATCATTTTTGTGCAGAGACTTAAATCGCTACACGAAAAGTCAAAAACCCTTAAAGCTATGGGGTATTACGACCGAAGCTTCGAAGTTTTTGAAAACACCGACCTCTATGCTCATAGAGAAGAATTGTACAGGAGACTGACAAATGGCGATGAAACCCCGTAAAGCAAAGAAGCCCGTCAAGAAGATGCGCGGTGGCATGGTTAAGAAGATGCGTGGCGGCGGCATGGTTAAGAAGATGCGTGGCGGCGGCATGGTTAAAAAAGGGAAGTGATTAAGTGGCGTTTTCTTCCAGCAAGAACTTCGAGCTTGATGTAAACGAGCATATCGAAGAAGCGTTTGAGCGCTGCGGGCTTGAGGCTCGCACGGGCTACGACCTTCGCACGGCGAAGCGGTCGCTGAACCTGCTTCTTGCTGAGTGGGCTAATCGCGGCATAAATCGTTGGACCATAAACCAGAAAACGGTGGCGCTGGCGAGTGGCGTTGCGGACTATCCGGTCGGTACAGTAACAATGACTGTTAACTCTACGACGGGTTTTCAGGATGGCGAATTGATAACGGGCGGCACGAGCTCCGCGACGGCGTATGTAACCAACGTCAATTCTGCTACGGTTCTCGCGATTACCGTGCCGGACGGTACCTTTGCGGCTAGTGAGACCATCACCGGAGGAACGTCGGCGTCTACTGCGACAGTGTCGTCTGCGGTATCTCTTGAGGACACGCAGGCGTCTATCGATGTTCTCTCCGCGGTAATCCGTCAAAACTCTGGAAGTAGTAACCAGTCCGATTTGAGCATCACGCGGATTGGCCGCGACGCGTACCTTAACCTTACGAACAAGCTTTCCACGGGTCGCCCGGTCCAGTTTTACGTAGACCGCCAGATTACGCCCGTTATTAAGTTGTGGCCGACGCCGGACGCTAGTTCTTCGTATGAGTTGGTTCTGGATAGGCTTGTTCGCATGGATGATGCGGACACCCAGACTAATACCGTTGAGGTTCCTTTTCGATTCTACCCTTGTGTTTCGGCGGGTCTTGCTTACTACCTGTCTATGAAATTTTCGCCGGAGAGAACAAACCTGCTGAAAGCCGTTTACGAAGAAGAAATACAACGCGCTATGCAGGAGGACCGCGACCGCTCCTCTCTCCAGATATCTCCCAGCTACAGCTACTATCGTACTTAATATGGCTAGGTTTGCTTCAGGAAAGAACTCCTACGCGATATCGGACAGGTCCGGGTTTAGGTATCGGTACGTTGACATGCGTAAAGAGTGGACCGGCTCACTAGTAGGCAAGGACGAGTGGGAGCCCAAGCACCCGCAATTAGGGCCCTTTAAAGAAGTTGCTGACTCGCAAGCGCTTTACAACCCGCGCCCAGACAGAGTAGAGCCTTTGGTCGTCTACGTGGGGGCGTCTTCGTTTCCGCAGGGCAAACCGGATATTAAGGCACAGGGCGTTGTTGGCTTTGTGGCGGTGGTGACAACATGAGTTTTACGTACGCGCAGCTAAAAACAGCTATCCAAGACTTTTCGGAAAACTCCGAAACAAGCTTCGTCAACAATCTCCCCGTATTCATTCGGGCGGCGGAGGAGCGCATCTTCAAGCTGGTTGATCTGGAGAACTTCCGAAAGAACGCCTCCGCGACGATGACAACCTCGAATAAATACCTTGCCGCACCCTCAGATTTCTTGTCTGCGTTTTCCCTGTCGATTTCAAACGCAGGCTCTAGCGAGTTTCTGTTGATAAAGGACGTAAACTTCCTTCAGCAGTATTGGCCCGCTGCGAGTTCTACAGGAACGCCAAAGTTTTACGCTCTTTTTGACGATTCGAACTTCTTGATCGCCCCCACCCCAGATAGCGATTATAACGTCGAGCTACATTATTACTACCGCCCTGCTAGTCTGACGGACGGCTCCGAGAGCGGTACAACGTGGTTGAGTATCAATGCTCCGAACGCTCTTTTGTACGGTTCTCTGGTTGAGGGTTATATTTACATGAAGGGCGAGCAAGACGTCATGGGAGCATATGAGAAGCGCTTCCAAGAGTCGCTGATGCGTCTTAAAGATTTTGCGGAAGCCCGCGAGAACACGGATGCTTATCGTAAAGGTCTCCCTAGCCAGCCGAGGACCTGATGTTTGCCGCAAAGATAGATATTTCCCCGGATTATCGCGTGACGGTGCAGACGACTAAAAACCGCGGATTTACACCAGAGGAAGTTGCAAAACGGTGCGCGGAGAAGATCATCTCCGTCTCCATGGATGCGCCTCCTGTCATTAGAGAACAAGCGTTCGCTTACCGCGACAAACTAGAAAGCTTGTTGTCATTTTACATGCGGGAGGCTATAAAGAGTGATAGGACTACGGTCTTCAACGCTTTGAACGATGCAGGCCACCCCGAACTGGCTGAGTTGATAAGGAGACTCTGAGATGGCAATCTCACAGGCAATGTGTACGTCTTTCAAAAAAGAGCTGATGACCGCTACGCATGATTTTACCGCGAGCACTGGTAACACGTTCAAACTAGCGCTATATACAAGCTCCGCAACGCTGGACGCCTCGACCACCGCGTACTCGGCGACGAACGAGACTAGCGGTACCGGCTATAGCGCGGGAGGCGGTACGCTCACTAATGTCACGCCGACCACGAGCGGGACGACAGCACTTACAGACTTTGCAGACTTGACGTTCTCGTCCGCGACGATTACGGCAAACGGCGCGTTGATCTACAACGACACCGCAGCGGGTGATCCGTCCGTCGTTGTTCTTGCGTTTGGCGGCGATAAAACTTCAACCGCGGGTGACTTCACGATTCAGTTCCCGACCGCGGACGCCTCTAATGCGATCATCCGCATAGCTTAGTAGGTCTTTTTCCGTGGCGAATACCTCTCTAAATGGGTGGAGCCGCGGTTCGTGGAGCGAGGGGCCTTGGAATAGGCCTATTCCCGTTGTCCTGACGGGTCTGTCCGCGACATCTTCCGACGGAACCGTAACGACGTCCGGTGCGTCAGATGTGCCCCAAACCGGTCTTTCCGCAACAGGTGCGGTTGGAACCGTAGATGTACGGGTCATCTTCAATATCGACGTAACTGGGGTCAGCGCCACTGCTTCTGTTGGGACGGTAGAGGTCTTTGCTGTTAGGAACGTCTCCGTCGCCGTAACGGGAGTATCTGCCACGGGGGCCGTGGGTACGGTAGAGGTCTTTGGTGTTGGGAACGTCCCCGTAACGGGAGTATCTGCCACGGGGGCCGTGGGTACGGCTACGGTATCTGCGGATGCAAGTGCCCCTGTATCTGGTTTGGAGGCTACGGCTTCTGTAGGAAGTGTCTCTCTTGTAACGGACGCTAACCTGTCCGTTACGGGTCTGGCGGCGACGGCGGCGGCGGGCACCGTAGCGGTATCCGCGGATGCAAGTGCCCCTGTATCTGGTTTGGAGGCTACGGCTTCTGTAGGAAGTGTCTCTCTTGTAACGAACAATTACCTGTCCGTTACGGGTCTGGCGGCGACGGCGGCGGCGGGCACCGTAGAGGTATCTGCGGATGCGGATGTCCCGGTATCTGGTTTGGGAGCTTCAGGTTCTGTAGGAAGTGTGGTTGTTACGGGAACCGCCGTCATTGTTCCGACAGGGGTACCGGCGACGGGGGCCGCTGGAAATGTTATTGTCTGGGGACCGATAATCCCGGACCAGTCCGCGTCTTGGGCAGGCATTGAACCGGATCAGTCCGCGTCTTGGTTGCCCATAGCGGCATAGAGGAGTTAAGAAATGGCACCGTCTTATACAACAAACAGCGGCATAGAAAAGCCCCTTGACGGCGAACAGACGGGGAGCTGGGGCGATACTGTCAACCTTAACATGGACATTATTGACCGGTCATTGACCGGCGTTGGTTCCATCACGCTGAGCGGGACGACCCACACTCTGACGACCACGGACGGAACGCTTACTGACGGTCAGTACCGTGTTCTTGTCCTTGGCGGAACGCCTTCCGGGACAAACACTATAACAGTGTCTCCGAACGACCAGACAAAGCTCTATTTTGTCGTCAACAACAGCGGTCAGGACGCGGTCTTTACGCAGGGGTCGGGAGGCAATGTTACTGTAGCTAACAACACTAATAAGATGATCTACGCCGACGGCGCGGGCGCGGGCGCGGCGGTAGTCGATTTTACGGACAGGTTTGCGGCATCTAACATCGACATCAACGGCGGCACCATCGACGGCACGGTGATCGGCGGGTCTAGCGCGGCTGCTGCGACTGT
>LSRR01000052.1_pt1 | contig 21417 bp, 31 predicted proteins | sample 1162981 | NCBI WGS metagenome assembly LSRR01 (sample SAMN03256433, study PRJNA305521) | marine metagenome | biome: Estuarine; feature: Estuary; material: Brackish water; isolation source: iron chloride precipitation of viral particles from surface water samples | place: USA: Chesapeake Bay ... | reverse complement strand
TTCTGTGGGGTTGAGTAATTGGACGAAATAGTGAACGAAAACTGCGCCGTCGCCCCGTAAAACTGATTAATCGAGATAGCGCCGGAGGTAGGCACTCCCGTATTGTTAGTTGTTACGTATGGGCCACCACGATAATAGTCGCTCATGGACACAGGGTTTACCCCACCAAACTCATCTCGAATCTGGGAGAGACTAAGCGTTCCGGAGCTAGGTAGTGCCATTTATCACCCCTTAGACTGTGCCGTAAGCAGTAACGTTGGCTTTGACTGTTAAGTTACCAGAAGAATCTAGTTTGGCTACGTTTGTTCCGTTGTAGTTGAAGTACAAAGTTGTACCGCTTGGGGTCACGCTCCAGCCACCTGAGTTAGTGATATTGTTTGCCGCAGAAGCAGTAGCTGCGTTGATGTTCCAACTACCAGAAGCACCCGTGCCAGTGGGAGAAGGCACATCGGTACCGATAGCTAACCCAAGGTTTGTCCTAGCATCAGCGGCATTTGAGGCCCCCGTACCGCCATCAGAGATAGCCAAATAAGTAATCTGTGCCCCCATATCCGTGCCATCAGACCAAATAGCTACTGACTTACCTGCAGGGACTGCCACACCGGTACCCGCTGCAGTTGTATTGCCCAGCACCGTAGAGTTGTATATTGATACTGTGTAGGCGCTGCTGTTGACGAGCACATACGTCTTAGGTGCGGGCGGTGCGTAGATGGCAAAGTTGGCCCCGGTGGTCGTTGTGACCTCCAGAATCATATTACGCGCTTGGTCGTCGGCACCGTTTAGCGCTGTCAGGGCTTGGTTAGCTGACGTTACGCTTACAGCCTCGTAGCCAGAAATAGCGTTTTCCAGCAGGGTGCCGAGGTTGTTATTGGTCGTGGTTCCCCATGTACCGGCTTGGTCACCTGTACCGATCAGCTCAACCCGCAGATTCGGGGAGTATGTACTTGCCATATTTGTGCTCCTTACTAGGTGCTATTTTGCCAGTTTTACCTGTCTGCGGGAAGGGGGCAAGCCCCCCGCCAAGTTATGCTGCCGCTTCTTCTGGCTTTACTGCCAATGAGTTGGTTAGCATGTTCATAAATGCATCGCGTCCCACCTGCAGTTGGTCAAGGTTGAACCGTGCAGAAGATAGCTTTCGATCCAGATCGGCAACATGGTTGACCAGAGTTTGTTGCTCTTGGGTCATGTCTTCAAACTGATACTCAACGTCGTTAATCGTAATGGGTGTTTTTTTGTTTTCCATTTTGATTTTCCTTTAATGTGCCACCAAGATCAGGTGGTGGCTTCCTGTTTACCAAGGCACGCCAGAGGCTTCCGTGGGGTTCTTCAGTGCTTCGATTTGCGCTTCTACAGCCGCTTCGGTTGCGTCTTTGTCCACACCGTTGTCCCAGCACCAGTCGAGCACGTCTTGCTCTGTCACGTCATCATAAGGGATCGTGGGGGTGCCGTCTGCAAATCCACAGGTAGAGTAGACAGAAGCAGAATAGTCACCGTCCACGCCCGCGCAGGTCCAGTGCGCCACGTTGATAAAACCGTCAGAAGTCTTACGGTCACAGGTTGTAATTGTCCAAGTAATGGTAGTTGCCATTTTAGTTTCCTTCCAATGCACTTACTCGTGCGGTTAATGATTCAATTTTAGCCAAAGCCTCTTGCAATGCCGCTGTCAACAGGGGAACAAGTTTAGATTGGTCAATGCCTTGGTAGACTGGGTTTCCTTCAGCGTCCACTGCATCCTTCTTGCCTGTTACAGCTTCAGGGACAACTTCAGCCAACTCGTGAGCCAAGAAGCCATCTACTCGTGTGCCATCAACCTTCCAAGCAAAGTTGACAGGATTCAGTGCGTTGACACGGGTTGAGGCATCAGCAACAGCTACCCAGTCTTCCTTGAGGCGGTAGTCTGAGGATGTGTTGTATGCTGTTGCCGAGCCTGTTGTTGTAATAGAACCTACAAAAGTTGATGTGCTTGTTGCAATAAAACGCATCGCAACTCCACCACTTCTAAGTCTGATACCATCACTACTATTTGCGTCAATTGCAATTTTACATCCATCAAAAGGTGATGATGCACTTGTCGTCCCCACCAGCAAGTTGCCACTGGAGTTGATGCGGGCGCGTTCGGAGCCGTCAGTAAAAAATAACATAGAGTTATCTGCATGGCTATATGCAATATCACCTCTATAAGAGTCTGCGCCTGATGTGCCATCTGCAAAATGCAGGGAACTATATGCAGAAGTTCCAGCAACAATAGTAATGCCAGAACTTGAGCTAGTGCTACCCACAACGAGTTTATTAGCGGCGCTCTGATATGAAGATGGGTTACTAACGCCAATACCCACGTTGCCACTGGAGTCGATGCGGAGGCGCTCGGCAAAAACCCCAGATGTTCCCGTCATTGTTTCAAAAACCAACGTGCCTAAGTTTCCTGACGGGTTTATATTTCCAATACGTGAACCACCGTCGCCATATTGAGTACCAATTTCAATATATGTAGTTCCTGCATTTCCGTAGTTTGTTGCGGCAAATTTAGCAACCGTTGCTGTTGCACTTCCGCTTAAGGTGTGTAGTTTGTTTGCAGGTGAACTCGTGCCAATACCTACGTTGCCTGTGGTACGCTCAAACACTGCAATGTCGGAGTTGCCAGAGAAGTTGCGAACCTTTAGGGCAGTGGCGTTGTCGGTGGTGGTCAGCGACATATAAGCCACACCACCATCGCCAATGATAAGATCAAACTGCCCAGCACCATCAAACAAGACATCTGAGCCATTAAAGTCAGCGGCTCGACCAGTAGCCCCAAAAGACCGAATGCTTAAAGGCGATGAAGGAGAACTCGTCCCAATCCCAAGCCGACCACTTGCATCCAGCGTCATCGCCTGCGTGAAGGAGATGGCGTTGCCTGCTGTGCCGGAGGGGGCGGTGTACCAAGCGTGAGCACTTGTGTTTTGTTGGTAGAGACTTGCTCCCGTAGAAGCAATATATTTCCAACTACCATCAAAAGTGGCGTTGTCACCTAATGTTGTGTAATTTGAAATAGCATTAACTACCCCACGACCAATTTGAAACTGCGCTGTTGTGGAAGAACTAGGCGTAACCCCCAATCCGAGGTTGCCTGAGGTGTCGAGGGTGGCTTTGACTGTATTGTTGGTCTTTAACAATAAAGGGTATGGGTCTTGAGTTCCAACTTCTGTTCCTGTCGTACCTTTGTTATAGATGTCAAATGCGCCAACACCTGATTTTGACATTATGAACTGAAGGTCAGATGCTGATGTCATTAAAACATCACCAGCCACAGTTAGTTTTCTAGAAGGACTACTCGTGCCGATACCCAGCCCTGTACTGGTCAGGCGCATGGCTTCGGAGCCGTTTGCGTAAAAAAACATTTGGTCTGTGGCGTGAGAGTACCCTATTGCTCCTGCGTAAGTAGCCGCACCTGCTGTTCCATCACCAAACTGCACATAGTGTTGACCAGTAGTTGTACTCCAAAGTTGCAAGCCACCAGTAGTTGTTCCCGCAACACCAACCGATACATTTATGCTTCCAGCACCACCAAAATCTGATGAGCCAACACCTAAACTACTTCCATTGGTAGTCAGCGCACTCCCAGAGGTAAGCACCTTGCTTCCGTTGAGGTAGGTGACTCCGTTGGCTGTGCCGGAGGTAAGCGTTAAAGAGCCGCCAATTGATCCAGAGCCAAACAGCTCCGATCCACCATCTGTGGAAATACCGGAGGTACCATTAATAATTACACTCATGCTTTTTCCTTAGACGATCACCCAGCGCGAACCGCTAGGGACTGTAACTGACGCTCCGGCTTCAACTGTTACGGGGCCTGCGCTAATGGCGTTACTGCCCGTGCTGATAACAGAACTCAACGTGACGCTGGCGGCGTTCTCAATATAGCCCATACCACCAACAACAGAGCGCTCGGCTGGGTAGGTTACAAAAACGTCCTTGCTACCCGCACCGAAACTGACAAGACTGCCGCTATTGCTGGACTCCAGCACCGTGTCACGAGACAGCGTGGTGCCACTAGATGTGTACGTACCAATACCAACTTCCCACGTACCGGCGGTGGGGTCAGTAATTGCATAGTATGTGGTGTTCCCGTCGCCAATAACGGAGAAAGATTGGAAGCCTGTAGCCGCGCCTGCAAGCGTAATTGTGCCGGTACCCGTTGTCGCGGTGGTTTCTTTAACCCGGTCTTTTACAACAAGCGTCATTTTTAACCTTTATTGTTTATATTCACCCAGCTTGTAGACTGGCTTGTGTCTGTGACCGCCCAGCCACCATCCGTACTAGCGTCTATATTTTGCCAGTTTACGGACTGACTGTCATCTATGAGTTCCCACAACAGGCGCATAGAAATCGCATCCAGCGCGACTGCCAGCTCAGACAGAGACACAACGAAATCAGCGTTTGCAGAGCCTACATCCCGGGCAGTTACTGCGTTATTGCTAGCAGCATTTAGTTCTGCTATGTTGGTCTCGGTCGTACTACCCGTCAGCAGCTCGGATATGAAGGCAGCGAACGCAATCTGTGCTGTAACACTTTCTGACCCAGTTGCGGAGTCAGACGTAGAAACCCCAACACTGAACGAAGCTGCCGTAGTCTCAGTGCCGGTAGCCGTCTCTGACATGGATGCAATGTACGCAATAAGCGCAGACGCAGCCTCAGAAGCTGTACCAGCCTCACTCATTGAAGCCGCCCAATCCACCGCAGCAGAGTTAGACTCGGCACCCACCACCGTATCAGAGAACGAAGCTGGGAAAGTAATCGTGAATGATGGGGTATCTTCCCCGGTGACACTCTCGGCTACGGGGATCGTGATACTGAAAATTGAGCTGTTGGCGTCTGTACCAGTAGCTGCTTCGCTTACAGGAATTGTGACGTTAAACAAAGACGAAGGGGCATCCGCTGCAACAACCGTCTCGTCAATTGCAGTCTGATACAGATTCCCCGCTAGTGTTGAGAACGGGGCTTGGGCAAATGTGGTAATCCCAAACACGCTTAACCCCGGTTATGTTAAACAGCGACTAGTTCGTCTTCACTAAACCAGCGCTTTTGTGTGTTACCGTCTGCGTCTTGCCATTCAATCAAGCAATACACAACACCGTCCTCATCCATACGAAGTGCTTGGACTGGGCCACTAGGGATAACCCCAGCTACCTTCACATCCTCGCCTTTACTAAATTTAGTTGCCATAAGTTACTCCTTACGCAGCGTCAAGGCTAAACGTGTAGGTCACATTAACGGTATCCCCAGACACGACGGAACGGTCACCGGGGGAAGCAAAGTCTGCTGCTGAGAACAGAACGCCGCTGGTACCGCCTTTGGTGTTGTTGCTGACCAAGAACGCGCCGCCAATTGTGGTTGACGCATTGATGGAGAACGTAGCGGGAGAAGCAGAGTTTGTAATGACTGACGGGTCAGCCGTCGTAGCCGTACCAAACGAGCAAGCTGGGCGAGTGGCTTCAGAGTAATTTGTGTCCTCAGTCCAACCAGCATGGCTAGACATGGTGTCGCTAGCAGCGGGGTTGTTAGACGCGCCAGCGCCGTACAGACCCAAGTACCAAGCAGCCGTGTAGCTAGAACCGCTAAAGTACTTAGCGTTCATGTCTTGCAGACCCGCGTTAACCACCAAGTTGTGGCTTTGGGTTGTCCATTTAATGTTGCCGTCTTTATCGCGGCAAACAACTTCAAATACGCCGCCGCCCTTAGAACCGTCCGATGCCCCACCGGTACTGGTCACAGAACTAGCCATCGTGTCATTGGCTTTAGATTTGTTGATAAGCATTAGGTGCTCCTTACGAAATACGAATAATGGCGCTAGTAGCGTCAGCAGTTGGGAAAGTTACAGTGAACGTCCCTGAAGACGTTTTATCTGCGCCAAAATCTAATACAGCCACCGCCTTGTTTGACTTGCTGCTGTTATAGATAAGCGCACCACGAGCAGTCAAAGCAGACGACCACGAAGTGTTTGCGAACGAGACATACGCCGTAGTGCTTGATGAAGTCGGCGTAGTCGATACAGTCAGGGTGTTCCCACCCGCTGTGTAGCCAGAGGCTGAGACCTCATTTGACGCGCTGTACGCCGTAGTATCTGCCCCTAAATTAGCGGCACTAATGTACAAGGCAATTTTGAATGTGTCAGAGCTAAAGTTGTGCGTACCCGTGAGCAGCTCAACCTTAAAACTTGTACATTGTGTCTGAGTAATTGCCATATCAGTTCACCGGTACGCGGGTTTGTCCAGTACGGTACGCATCCGTACGCTCCATGCCATCGCCCAGACGTTTAGCTAATTGGACAGCTTCTTGATACTTTGTATTGTACAACTGAAGTAAATCAGGCTCGCCCTTCATAAAGGTGTACGCTTCTACCAGTGAGCCATACAACAGGACAGAGTCAAAGTTATCACCAAGCCAAGAACGCCCGTTGTTATTGGTCAAAGTTCCCACTGGAACTGAGAATCCTGCGCCGGTTGCGCCGATAGCTGTGCCAACCGTCAAAACATCATCCACTCGGTAGCCTGCTCCGGAAGAAGCGATACTGGCACTTGTTACCGCCCCTGATGAGACGACGATTGTAGCCGTAGCCCCACTTCCGCTACCACCCAAAAGAGGAACGTCATAGTAAGTACCGTTAGCGTAGCCACTACCCCCAGCAACAACACCAAGAGAAGCAATACCACCCTGAACAATAGAACTGGGATAATAGTAAAAATGCAGCTCCATCGTATAGGCAGCATCTGGGGTGGGACCAAGAATGAAAGAAAGTTCATTTGTCGGTACGGGGGTTGCCCCAGAAGTGGTTGTCGGGCCAAAGAGCGCGTAATACTTAGGAATCCCTGTAGATGTTGGGTTGGGGTATGCCTGACGAATAAAATTAACGTCCTTGTTCAGCAAATACTCATAGTTGCCCGAACCATCGACAACTGCCAGCGAATACGGAGCAAGGAAGTCAGAAGGTGTAGACAGGTACTTGTTGTTCAGAGTTGTAGTGCCCGTCATGTTTTTACGCAATGAGGGGAACTGCACCGTGTTAAATACACGTTGCTCTGCCTGCTGAACAAAAGTAGCTAACTGAGAATCCGTAAATGTATTCTCAGTGTACCCCTGAATAGCGTCTACAAGTTCAGCGTAGTTCATTTATGCCATAGGCCCACGGGCCATTGTTCCTTTTGTTGCGGCACCATTACCACGGGTTTTTACACCGGTGGTTTTGACCCCGGTTTCCGGGTAACCAGCCGTCTTAGGTACGGGTACAGGTTTTGGTTGTTGATATTTGTTTAAGCAAGCGGTTTTATTCATACTAACTCCTTACGATACGGTCACCGTAACAGTGCCAACTGTACCTGAAGATTGCGTTCCAAGCAATGGATTCCAGCCCCATGTAATATCTCTAGAAGCTGTTGGAGCGCCTGTATACTCCAATGAACGATCTGGGCGTGGATTCATAATAGCCTGCGGATCGACCACAGGGTATTTACCTACTTTGTACTGCGGATGATCGGCTTCCCAACACTCATTACAAACTTGGAGGTTGGTTGGAGCCTCGTTAATCACTAACTCTTTAAGTGTCTTACGCTTATAGCGGAACCCACACCGGTCGCACTCGGCGATGGTGTGTTTACCTTGGGCGTATTTAGAAGACATCAGGGTTTACCCTATAGTCATGTACCGTGGTACAAGTTGGAACGTAGCTTTTTCTCTATCTTCAGTAGCAGCAAGCTCCCATGCTTCGTCATACTGTTGTTTGAGTAAGCTAATACGCTCAAGTCCGTTCGGTAATTTCAGTGCCAAGTAATACGCCAGACCTGCTGTCAAGCAGTTCAAGAATCGGAATGGTACATCCATCGTATTCACGCCGTTACCAGCATCTTGAATGCGACGTAAACGCCAATAAACCAGCGTATAAGTCTGAGCGGTATCAGGGGTAGGCCACAAGTTAATTGACGGGGCGCTCGCCTGACGGTCGATGTATATCTGCACCGGACGACCAGTAGTCAGTTTGTTTGGGATGCTAGCGTAGGTAGAAACACTAACACGTGAAACACTCAGATCAGCTTGATTCGCCGAAGACCCAGCATCCGTGCGAATAACATGCTCCAAAAGATCAACCGTATCAGCCGGTAAGGTGTACGTGCCAGTACCGGCAGTAAGTACTTGAGACCCTTGCTCAACTGTCCAAAGGTTAATACCCCGGTTAGACCAGTCGGTAAACATGAGGTTTAAACTGCGTCTGGCTGTGCGGAGGTCATACCCAGTACGCATCTCGGAACCGGCACGCTCGAACGCCTCCTCGACCAACTCGGTCAAGTCCATGTTAAATGCTGAGGTACCTGATGTAGCCATTATTTGCCCCTATTCCTGTATGGTGCCACCTTTTTGGCTATTGTTCTGGGTTGTTTGACGAATTGTTGCCCAGCAGCTTTGCCTTTGCGTTTTGCACGTGTTGTAGCAGCGTACTCCGCAGGGCTAAGAGCTTTGATAGCAGACTCTGGCAAGTATCTTTCGCCTGTTTCAGAAGATTTTTTACCACTCTTGGTTCTCCATTTCTGGGCCGTCCAAGCCTTTAAAGACTGCTGCGGTTTTTTCACTTCTTCATCTTCCGCAGTGTCTGGGCTAGACGAGCACGTTGACCCATCTTACCCGGAGCTTTAGCTGCCTTGGCGAGTTTTTTAGCTGGGATAGTCTCACCAGCTTTGACGCCCATAGACTTACGCAAAGCACCGGGCTTCTTAATTGCGCTTTGAATCCACTTACCACCCTTGGCAGTGACTTCTTTTTTGGAAGACATTTTTTCAAACATAGACAGCGCATCCGCAAGGTCAGAACTTCTACTCTTCGGGGCCTTCATACCACCGGGTAAACTTAATTTAGCCCCAGAAGACTTCCTAGTCGGTATGACTTCACTAGGATCAATGTCTTTCCTAACCTTACTGCGGTAATCGTATTTTTCAGCCACGATAGCCACCGCCTTTCTCTTTGTATTTCTTAGCAAGCAACTGTGCCTTGCGGGCTGACCATTGACCAGCAGCGGTGCCTTGAACGGCTTGCCCTTTAATAGACTCGAACAGTTGCTTACGCATACTGGGTTTGGTGTAGTTGCCAGCGGCATTTACTTTTGACTTGACCTTACCACCCTTTTTGACCTCTACGACTTTGTCGTTCTTGTCTTTAGGGGGGTAATAGGGCATCTTTTGCTGCCCTTTAGGGGGAACATAACGCCACTCATCATCGCGGTGGCCTTCGGGGCCATTTTTTTCGGTAGTCTTTACCCGGCCTTTATTGCTAAAGGCAACAGGCTTCATAGCCCGACCCATACCGCGACAATTCATCATGTCAGCACATCCTTCCTTTGGTCTTACCACGCTGGGCTAAACCATCACGGCCTTTCTTGACCATGCCGCCTTTTTTCAGGCCGCCACCGTATTGCGACTCCATTTTTGCTGCACGTTGACGTTTTGCGTAATTCCGGGCTTCTTGCGCGGCTTCCATACCGCCATCAGGTGCGGTTGCCCGCGCCGCAGCTTCACCCTCAGTGGTGTCGCGTTGGACATTACCGCGACTTATCGGGGCACTATCTCGCTTGCGCTTCTCATCTGCCATTACGCGGGCGTCTGTTTCAGCGCGAGTTACGGGCGCTGTATTGCGTTTACGAGTCTCGTCGTTTTTAATTCGATCGCTAGTCGTAACGCGTTTTGTTAACCCACGCTCTTGGTTCAAGAAATCGCGCAGAGACATGCCCGAGGCTTCTAGTTCCTCTTTGGTGACGATTGGGTTACCGCGCTTGTCGAGCTTACGACCTTTAGGGTTTATCTTTTTCATGCGGGCGGCAGCCATCGGATTGGCTGTAACCGCAGGAGCCTCAATATTTGTATCAGGCATATCCATAACATAACTCCTTAAACCATTTTGCAGGCGCGACCACCACGGGCCATACCATAACCACGGACAGAGCCACCGCCCTTCATCTTTTTGGGCTGACCGCCTTTTTTGTAGCCAACCATGCCGCCTTTGTTATTTAACTTACCAGCTTTGCGGTCGGCTTCGTAAGCGCCAGATTCCATATCGTTCGCGTCGTCACGAAGTTTGTTGGCGCGTTCTAGCGCCATAGGGCCACCTGCGGCTTCAATTTCATCCGCTTTCTTACGCATTTGGTTGGGGGTCATGTCACTCATGGTTTTTCCTTAGTTTGTAGCGTTTTTTTGCTCGCGGATAAAAGTATCCAGCTTTGTGTCTAACCTATCAAGCCTGTCTATAACGCGGTTGATGTCTGTGTGGAGTTCGGAGCGGGTTACATACTTCTCAGCGCCCTCTTCACGAGTCTTGCTAAGTAAGATAGCAACGCGTTTAACTTCATCTTGGGATGTTTTAACCCACAGAAGAATTAAAGCAACGACGAGGGATAACCCTCCGTTCCACAACAGCATGTCCATTTTTAGCAGTTCCACGCTCTAAGGCTCTTGTTTATACGGCTGTTCGGGTCTTTGGCTGTCTTTGAACTCGTCAACTTGGACTTCATCCCAGACATTCTGGCGCAGAAGGACTTTCGCCGTGCTGCGTCTTTCTCTGTCTTTGGGCTGGGAGCGGGGGCCTTCAAACCCGGTTTCCCGGGGTTCGCCTTGTTGTAGGAGGCTCGCCCTTTGGCGTTTAGACCGCCTTTGGGGTTCTTGCCCTCTTTCCTCGTCCATGCTGCTGACTTAGCCATGATTAGGCCGCTTTACCGCCAACGAACATCACCATGCAGCTAGTAACATCTGTATTGCTACTAATAGTAACGTGGATGTCAGTAGAACACAGGATGCCGTTATCAGCAATCATCAAGTCGTTAGCGCCAACTACACCGGGTGTAGGCAGCGTCAAAACAACCGTGCCGCTTGCTCCGCCATCACGGAAAGTTAAAGTAGCAGGAGTGGTCGTAGCTTGGATGTAATAAATACCAGCAATGCGTGACCGTCCATTTACCGCTGTTCCCGTGGCAGTCAGAGTCTTTGTCTGAATGTCACTTGCAAAACTCATAATTTGCTCCTTGAGTTAAAAACCCTTACGGGAGACAAATTACGACAATGCAGCGCCGACAGCAGTAACCCAAGCAGAGCCTGTGCTGATAACCAAGCAGTACTCGTTATTACCTGCACCGTTATCGGTAATGATGTACATCGTGCCAGCGGCCACAGAAGAAGCTGCGGGCAATGAAGCTGTAACGGTTACTGGGGGGACAAAGCCGTTTGTGGATACGACTGGGCCAGAAAATGTGGTATTTGCCATGATTTTTCCTTACATGCAAGTTAGGCGTATCTGTCTGCATGTCGTCAGCCGGGACTGTCAGATACACCGGGGACCCCGGAATGATGTCAATATACCGTAAAAAGAAAAGGGGCGCAAGGCCCCTTTTCTACGGTTTTATCAGGTTGAACCTGAAGTACCCCACATACCAAGCGGATCGCTCCAGCCGAAGCTGTAACGCTCACGTGCCTTGTAGCGCACGTTGCCGGTATCGAAGTCGCCGTCCATACCTGTAGACATAGGGCTACGGGTAAAGTGCTTCATGCCGTTAGGAACGTCGGTCTTAATGAACCATGCGTTCGTGTCGGTCAAGAAGTGGTTGACGGAGTAACCCTCGGGTACAGCACCCATTGACTTGATGGCGTTCAAGTCGTTGTCGGCGGTAGCCACGCGCAAGTCGGTGTCAAGAATACGCTTGGCAACGAACATCAACGCTGGGGGAACGATCAACTTACGAGGCTTAGCAGCGATCAACAGACCACGCTCGTCCGTCCAAGCAGCGATTTGAATGATTGCGGCTTCCAAAGAAGTCTCGTTCAAATCCACTTGAGCAGCGGGAGTGTTAGAGTTAACGCCACCACCAACCAATGGGTGAGAAGTGCTGAACAAAGCAACGTTGTCGCCACCCTTATAAGAGGCAGAGAAACCGTTGTTCAAAACAGCAGCAGCTTTAACCTGCTTGGTGTAAGCCATAGCACGAGCCAGAGCCTTGGTGTAACGAGCAGACAAGCTGTCGTACAAGTTATCTTCAACCGCTTCTTCAGTGATTGAGAAACCCATAGCAATGGTTTCGTGGTTGTAACGAGTAGTCCAAGCCTCTTGTGCATTGTCATAAGCAATGGCGGAGCCTTCAGCTTTCACTGGGGCAGCACCGAAGCCAGACAGCTTGGTTTCCTCTTCAAATGAGCGCTCAGAAGTCTCGCTTTCGTAGATTTCTTTGTGCTCTTCGCCGTACTTTTGATACTCCAGACCGAACAGTGCGTTCAGGCCGGGGAGCAGCTCTTTAAGTAGTTGACTGCGTGAAATAGCCATTTTTATTTACTCCTTACAGACCAACGTTATTCAAATATGAATGAGCGCTGGGGTTGAACTTAACCAACACGTCTGTGTAAGAGTCGCCGGGTGTAGAGGCGAAACCGACAATACGGAAGGCAGCGGCAGTCGTTTGAACGGTCGCATCCAAAGCTGAAGTAGAGTTACCCGTAGCGGTAGAACCGGTAGAGGTAGACTGCACAGCAGCAAAGAATGTGTTGGTGCCCAAGACTGTTTGAGCGCCAGAACCATCCAATTGAGCTTGGAATGTAACATTGGGGTCAGTCACGACATAAGCCTTAACCACGCCAGTCGTACCGCTTGGGTAGTATTGGCTGTGAATTACTTGACCTTGTGCGTTGATGTACTCGCAACCAACAAACACACCAATAGCACCGACGCCAGAGCCGCCGAGGTTATTAGTAGTGATGTCAGCGCCAGTAGCGGTAGAGATAGCAATATAGCCATCAGAACCGATAATCACGACTTGACCATTGAAAATGTTGGTGGCTTCGCCTGCGGGATCAATCAGAAATTCTTCTGTTGCGCCAGCATAAGGCATGCCATCAACACGCTTGACGGGTTTTAGACCGTAAGGTGATGCGGTATTAGCCATTTAAGGACTCCTAAAATTAAGAACCAGAACCAAAAGTGACCTTCGATTTTTTATCCGCAAAAAGCGGCATGCGAGGGTCATTCTCACGAAGAAAATTGTTATCGACCGAATCCACTTGGGCTTGGTTTTGCTTATCGTAATAAGCAGCACGTTGCTGGAGGAACTCCTCCGGGATACGACACAACAACAGACCACCGATCTCAATATTCCCTTTAAAGCGGGAGTCTTGAGAAGCTAGGTGCATCATTTCGGGATATTCGTCGGTTTTACACGCTTCGTATCCCTCTCGGAACTTGGCAGAGACGTTCTGTGGGTCGGGTTGACCCATCATGCTGACACGCACCCAACGGTGCTTCCAGCCGGGACGATCGTCTGGCGTGGGCAAAGTCTCCGGTGGACGCCATGCCTCAGGGCGGGCGTATTGTGTACGTGAATCAAGTTCACGATCCAGTCGGTTTTGTTGTCCAGCCATTTTTAAGCTCCATTCCTTAAGTTAGCAACCTGTTTAGCGTAAAGTTCTAGCGGCACCCCAATGCGCTTAGCAATAGCGATCTGAGAAGCCGTTAACCGTACCTTATTAGGTGAAGTGCTGCGGGTAGCCGGGGCTACAACCGTAGCGGGTTTTGATGCACGGCGCGGAGGTTCATCCTCTTGAGCCGGTTCGGATGCTTGATTTTGAGGAGCACCTCTATCCTCATCGCTCCCGAAATAATCGGGGAATGTCCTACGCATAGTCTTATCAATCTCTTGATAGTACCGATCCGAGGACGGATCAATTCCGCGATCTTCAACCAACTCTGAGTGCAACCCTAGGGCGAAGGCAGTCATGCGGCGATTTTGTCCAAACCAACCATTTTGACTGCGCCAATTCTCAGCGCGTCGGTCAACAGTTTGCGGCTGTTGGCGTATTTGTAACTCTTTTTCCTCAACTTGTAAAGGCTTTAGCTCTGCTACCTTATCAATTTTTAGTGTAGCACGAGCTATTTGTTCTTGTGCTGCAACAATTGCATCAGTATCTCCGTCGTCATAAGCCTCTCGGTAAGCCCGTTTAGCTGCTGCTAACTCACTTTCAGCAACCTGTTTGGCTTGACTTATATACTCTTGACTACCAGAAGCCAGCCTTTCTTGGAGCTTTCTGTTCTCCTCAAATAGCTGTTTAGCGTATTCTTCCGCAGCCTGACGCTCGCGCAAGGCGGCTTCTTTGGCTCGACGCTCGTCATGGTACCCACGAGTAAACTTTTTAATTCGTTTCTGTACCTTTTCGTCGTAAGAAGATAATTCTTCTTCAGTAACTTCTTCCGGTGGCTCAGCGGTTTTGCGGCCCCGGTCTTGTTCGGGTGTGTCGTCTTCAACCTCAAAAGAAAAGTCTTCCTCTTCCGATTCTTTCTCTTCGGCTTTGGGTTCGTCTACTTCGTCGGGGAACTTGTAATCGTCGCCTTCGTAATCATTTTGTGCCATAAATTACTCCTTACGCACGTGAGATGCCACGGGGGTCTTCCACAACCGCCTCAACTGAATCATCGTTAATGATTCGGAATTCACGGCCATGAATCTTCAGGCGGGTGCCTGAATTGGGTCGCACGACGATGAAATCGCCTTGCTTGCAGGACGGCCCACTTGGGAACCGAGTTGCGTCTTTATAAGCATCAGGGCCAACTTTTACGACAAACAATACGGGGGTCAAAACCTCTTCGTAATGCAGCGTAGAGCCAGCTTTAATAATGCCACTTTCACTTCCTGCGAACTGCTCCATTGCTTCTGGAACAACACATAAGATGTGATAGGTTTTAGGGTCAGGCAACTGCTTAGCTTTATCCTCGGCGGAGGTATTTAGTACCTTCGACAAATCAATAGCCGCAGCGTCAAACTCAGTCGTCGTCATTAGAACGCTCCATTCTGTGCACAAGGTCTTTGACAATAGACTCTGCATGCGTAAGACCCCGGATTACGCCACAGAGATACCGGTACTCAGCGTGGTCCGCTGCTCTACCGGTGCTTAAGAAATCGCTCTGCTCTTGACGGAGCTTGTCAAACTCCGACAGCAGGTAATGAATTAATTTGTCGTCCATCTACCCCCCCATCATTTTTTCGGTTGTTGGCGGGACTGAGCCATCTGGGCACGCTCTTTCGCAATCTGAGCGCCAATCTTCAACCCCTCGATTTGATCTCTAGACTTCAAGTTAGCTCGGTCCGAAGCCGCTTTAGCACCAACCTGCATCGCAGCAATACGCTCTTGTGTCTGCAGACGTTGCTTCTCAATAAGAAGCTGGTCAGCTTTAGCTGCTGCGTCGGTCGCAAGTTTCTTCTCTTCGAGCTCCATCTTCTTCATCTTGAGCTGCAACTCTTGCATCTGCATCTGGAGTATTGGGTCTTGCATCTGTTGTTGAGCCTGTTGCTGTTGAGCTTCTGCTTGATCGCGTTGGAGAAGTCTTGCTGATGCCTTGGCTGCAAGCTGAGCGACTTGCGCTGCCACCTCTGGGTCCATCGCCTTGTTCTGATCTTCAGACGGCATGGGAAGCCCAAGCTGTTCTTCGATCTGTTTGCGATACTCGAACGCCACGTGCTCGTTGATGTGCGCCATCATAGAGGCTTGAATCTGCTGAGCCATCGGGTTCTGACCAACGATCTGCATGATCTTCGGGTCTTGCATCGCTGCCATGTGCACGGCAATGTGGGCCTGATGATCTTGCTCGATAAACGCCTTGACAGGTTTGCCAGTAAGAATGTTCTGGTTCTCCTGCACGGGATCAATCGGGGTCTGATCGTCCTCAATCGGCACCAACTTATCAGCGTTCTTAACGCCAAGCACCTCGATCATCTGACGGTGTAATAAGGGCAAGTTATACAACTGTGGTGCTGCTTGAGCCAACTGCATCACGGCCTGATACTGAACAACTTTCTGCGCCATCGTTGACGCATTGGGGTCGCTCACAGGGATGACATCAGTCACATCGTAGTCAACGCCTTTGGCTTTACGCCCGCCAGTCTCAGGCTTGTAGTCGTAGTCATCGTCGGTGTAGTCACGAATGACACCCTTTAACAACTTAAACTCTTGACGCATAGCGTAGTGCAAGCGAGCCTGCACAGCGCCCATCACTTTCAACATACGCTCAAGGATGGCAAGCGTCGTACCCACAGGGGCATTAGCGCTCATATCGGAGACGTTCAAATCTCCAGCAGAGGCAAACGCACGACCTTCTTGGACAATGTTTTGGAACAGAGCGAAAAGAACTTGGCTCGGCTCTTTGTATGGCAGGTTAAGGATGTTGTCACGGATACTGCCGCTAGGCACGTCCACATCACGCCACTCACCGGGAGCAATAGGTGTGTCATCACCCTTGATACGCAAGCCCCGAGACTTCAACCCGCCGGGCAAGTTAGACAGCGTACCAGCGTCCACCAACTGACGCATAATCATCGTTGAAGACTTGGCGTACCCACCGATCAAGTGGATGAGGCCATAGCCATAGAACCCAAACCCGGGGATGTATTGGTAGTGCACAAAATGTTGACGCTTGACCTTGAAGTCATCGTCCTCACGCCAATTGCGACGGATAGATAGGATGACCCCAGTGCCCTTCTCAATAGTCACCACATAGGGCAGCGCGATGCCCGTAGGTTTACCCTTATCGTCCTTATCCTCGTGGCCCACCAAGTCCAACTCAATGTGCATCTCAAGCATACGGAAGCGGCTGTCGCTTGTTGCAGAAAACCCTTGCTCTTTAGCTTTCTGCTTCTCTACATCATCAAGCTCGCTGCTAGGCTCGCCTAAGTCAACATCGCTATAAAAGCCTGCGGCCTGCAACTTAAGAACTTCGTTCTTGGTCTTACGCATCACGTGCGTGACGCGCTCGGCATTATCTAAACTAGACGCCCCATACGGCGCTACGATGTCCTCGGCGGGAACAAACATAGCAACCTGACGACCCTTGTTTGGATCGTAGTAAATCTTCTTGAAAGCGGAACCAGAAATAGGTAGACTCCACAACATGCGTTCATGTTCTGGGCGATATTCGGGCATGCCTTCTGTCAGCTCGTAGTTCATATCATCACGAACACGTTCTGCGGCGTCTTCTTTTTCAGGGGTTATTGCGCCCAAAATTTGGGTCTTAACCGGGCCGGAGGCGGGGAACGTCTCCATAATCGCTTCACTTTGGAAGCGCACAACTGATTCAGTGAGCATAGGATGGAATACACCGCAAGCACCTTCCCACGGCTCCGTACGATCCTCGTACTTAAGGCCCAAGAGCTTCAAGCCTTCGACGTATGTCTCCATCCACTCTTTGCGGTCGTTTACGTCCTTTTCGAACTCCGCTACTAATTCACTGCCAAGCGACTCCAAATCTTCATCAGACATAAAGTCGGCAAGGTTGGCATCAAAGTCTTCTGCGGTGGGCTCTTCTTTTTTGAGTTCGATCTCTAACCCACCCATTTCAATACTTACGCTTTCGGGGTCTTCAATCTCAATCTCGACCTCTGGCTCAGCCATCATGGCCTCTTCGATGCCAACAGGCGCTGCATATAAACCCTTGTCGATTCCACTTGTGGCCATGCTAAATCCTTACACTGTGTAATAACGCTCTTTACTAGAGCCTCTGAAATACCGAATATCCTCTGGCTCATCAAGCGGCAACCGGAGGAATCCACCTTGACGGAAACGCATTAAAGCAAGCGTCGTCGCGTCAACTAAGTCGTCGTGCTCTCCAGATGGGAAAGCTGCAATCTCGTCTACTAACTCTTCTGCCCAACGGGTGCGGGGCACCCAGACCTTGCCAGAGGCAATGATGTCAGATACAGAGTTTAGTCGTGCTATCTTGTCCTGTCCACGGCTAGGCGTGTATTCCTGCACAGGCACGCCCATTGAACGCAGTTCATATATAAGAGGTGCGCCACTTGCCTTTTTCTCAACAATCATTGAGTCAGGCTCCCATTGGTTGTACCAATTAAGCACATCGCGCTTGAGTTCTACCCACTCAACTCGCTTTTTATAGCTATCTAGAAGAATAATGTTTGGAGTATTGTTATCTTCTTCGTTGTACCAAATACCCCAAGTCGTGCCTGCGGAATAGTCAGCCCGTTGGTTCTTCTCAAACGCCGTATCCCAACTCTGAAGGATGTAATCGCACGCTGGCGGCTCATCATGCTCCCACCACTGCCACCAATCGCGCTTCACAATAGCCGATTCGTTACCCACAGGGTTTTGCTGGTACTGTGCCTGCCACTTGGAGTTAGGAAGTTCCTCTTGCAGCGCACTTAATTCCTCTAATGACCAGAACTCAGGCCATAAGGGTTTACCCGAAGGCATAATCGCGGGAAACTCAATCACTTCCCACTCTTCGCCGCCCCTTTGAGCCGCTGCCTTTATCACTTGACCCGTCAAATCACGCTGCGCCCAGCGCGTCATCACAATAACAATCGCTCCACCGGGCTGCAAACGCTGACGAGGCCCAGACGTGTACCACTCATACACTTTATCGTAGACTTCTGGGTTGCTAGCTGCCATAGCAGCCTCTTGTTCTGAGTGTGGATCGTCAATAATCAGTAGATCAGCACCTTTACCGGTCACTGCACCGCCCACACCGATAGCGAAATAGTCACCACCCTTGGATGTGTTCCACCGACCAGCCGCTTTTGAGTCTGATTGCAGCGAAAGATCAGGAAAAATCTCTCGATAGGCCTCTGTATCGACCAAATTTCGCACTTTTCGGCCAAAACCCACCGCTAATTCGGCTGTGTGGGACGTTTGAATGACCTTTTTGCCCGGGAAATTACCTAGAAACCAAGCTGGAAGTAGATAAGACGCAAATTCTGACTTGGTATGGCGGGGTGGCATGTTAATAATCACCCGTTTTGACTCTCCTCGAGCTACTCGCTCGAAGGCTGCGGCCATTCTAGAGTGGTGTTTACCCCCAATAAAGCTGGGCCACACCCTCTCCACAAACTTCATAAACCTTTGTTGGGAGAGTTCTCTTCGTTTTAGCTCTTCTAGCTTAGCAAGCTGGGTGTCTAGCACCCGCATCTCTGCTTCAGACAAGCGCCCTGACTTAATAAGAGCGTTGATTTCTTGAGCTGAGAGACCGCTCATTTAGCTTCTTCCTCATCGGCTTCAGTATCAGCTCCGATATTAGCTTCAATGTCTTCACCCTCGACTTCAACCACCGTATTCTTAGCCTCAGTGCCAAGTAACGTGTCCAAATCATCGGCCTGCGGAATATCAGTGACATCGGCATTGAGCAACCTCTTTACACGTTCTTTAATAGATTCCTCCAGCGCTTGGCTGGAAGTATGGTGCACTGTGATTTCGCTACGCTCAGTAAACAAACCAATGTCGCTGTGCTTGCCTAGTAGCTCTAGAGCCTTGATCTCTAGTCTTGGGTCTCCGCACGAAGCAATATCAATTAATCGGTTTGTTATGAAATACCGTGCCTGCTGTATATCAGCGAAGGCTTGGAAGTCGTTCTCTTGAATTACTGCACGTAATGCAGCAGCCGTACGTGAGTCACGCACATGCTTGGGTTTGTCTTTGGGTTTCGCTACTAGGTCTACGGCTTTTTTGCCGTCTTCGGGGCTGAAGTCTATTGAACCGCCTAATGTATTGATTAGGTCTACTGTGTTCGCAGCAATGGCTAGCGCATCCGACTGAGTCTTGGGTTGCTCATCGGATAAGTCAAAAGGTACAGGTACCTCGTGGGTAGGTTCAATATTAATCATGCAGCACCGTGTAGCCGGGATGACCGAACTGTAACAGAAATATTACTGGGTGTGCAAGTGGTATTTAAATAGGGTGGGGGCGTCAGGCCAACTTTGGAGATTAAAAAGGAGAAGAAAAACACCTTAGCCCCCAAGCACCACTGTAGTTATGGCTACTAGAAAATATATTGGGGTTTTCCCGAGGAGGTTGGGACTCCTACCCGGGGGGTGTTTCTATATAGAGGGGGTGGGGTCTCGTGGGGAAAAAAGAGCAAGGGGGTGGGGGGTATAAGTCAGACTTAATACACCCTGTGGAAAAACACAGTGGGCGCAGAACGTACCTAGACGTTTTTGAAAATGCAACATCGTTTGTGTGAAACACTATGTATAGGAGTGTTAGTACTTACTTGGTGTGCTTGGGTGGTGGGGGTACGGTAGGGTCTACCCCCCGTGGCTGTTTCGAACCCCCTACCCCTAGTCGGAGTCCAGTCGCGCGGTATTCGGTATTCATGCCGAGCGAAGCGAGGCGCGTTTGATTTCCTGACGTTGTCGGCGTTGCGTGTTGCCTGCGTTGCCCCTAACATGTTAGCCCTTGCGCTCGGTCTGATTTATTGTATATTTTTTCGTGGTACGTTTTGGTATAATTGATACATCCAACAAAGAGTTGTTGGTGTCAACCCCGACCTAACATGTTAGGTCTACTCTCGAAAGGTCAGTTATGAAAAACGTAAACGTTACCCCAGTCGCGGAAGCTACCGCTATCGTGTCCAATGCTCCGTCTGCTGTCGTAAAGGCTCGCGGCGAAGCTGTCGCTGTATCGGTTCAAGTCGATCAGATCAATCGGGTCGGTCATGCGGCTAATCGTGTTTATGGCGAACAATTCGCGCTCTGGGCGTTTCAGTTGGCCCCGTCCGTCAAGTGGCATGAGATGACGGTCGATCAGTTGAAGGCGGCGAACAAAGAATTGTTTGCTGAGGCTAAGGCGTTTCGTTCCGAATATGTCACGTCCAATATATCCAAGGTCTGGTCTGACATTAAAGGATACGCGGCGGCGTTCATCAAGAATGACCCGACTATGTGTGAAGTCTACTATGGCGTGCCTGAGTTGGTCGAGTTGGATGCTGAGTCTGACGGCGGCGAAGGCGAAGGCAACGCGCCTCGATCAGCGGATGAGGTTATCCGTTCATCCAAGAAAAACGGCGGCGTGTGGTTGTACCGCAACCTTGCAAAGCGGGACGGTCTGACTGGTCAGCAGGCTACATTCTTGGGTGAGTTGCGCGATGCACTCAAGTCCTACGGTATCGGCGAAGCTGATTTGGACGGTAACGCCTAACATGTTAGGGGGGCAGAGCTCTGAGCTCTGCTTCCCTTTTTGTACTTCAATTAAAGGGCACTATCATGATACAGTTAGAATTGGATTTCACCCCTGATGTATTCGATCACGAAGACCTTATCGATTCGGTCGAATCTGCAAACCTAGAGGAAACCCAGGACAGCACCTACGGCTATCATTACAACCCTGACGCCTCGGTCTATTCGTATACAAGCTGGTTCTATGACAACGATGATTCGGCGTTCTCTGTGATCTAGTCGGCGAAACCACCACCCCAACCACCCGCCACTCGGCGGGTTTTTTATTGTATATTTTTTTGTAGTGCGTTTTGGTACAATAGATATATCAAAACTTCCAAGGGGCAAAAAATGGCATACGCACACTCTTCTACCGATTTCTGTTTCGCTGATATGCGTCTGGATTTCATACTCGATTCCCTTCGGTTCGAGGATACGTCTTT
>LSRR01000307.1_pt1 | contig 21436 bp, 36 predicted proteins | sample 1162981 | NCBI WGS metagenome assembly LSRR01 (sample SAMN03256433, study PRJNA305521) | marine metagenome | biome: Estuarine; feature: Estuary; material: Brackish water; isolation source: iron chloride precipitation of viral particles from surface water samples | place: USA: Chesapeake Bay ... | reverse complement strand
TTCAGAGCCGCATCAAATCCCGATTGCTGTCGTCAAAAAGAAGCACGGTCGGATGGACGATTGCGTTGTCGCAATGAGATACAACGTATGGCGCGAATGGTACGGGCCGGCGCTTGACGAAAATCAAGACGAGGATGCCAATGAGTGAAGAATTTGATTTGCGCGTGATTTCTTTGGGCGCTGGCGTGCAAAGCACCGCTTTGTATCGGATGGCAGTCCTGGGGATCGTCGGCCCAAAACCTGATTTTGCAATTTTTGCAGACACGCAAATTGAGCCGTATTGGGTTTACGACAACTTGAAGGAGTTGCAGGCTTGGGGCGACATCCCGATTGAGATTGCAACTGCTGGATCGCTTGGAGAGGCGGTCAAACTTGGCGTGAATTCAACCGGTCAGCGTTTCGCTTCGGTCCCATTTTGGGTCAAAGGTAGCGATGGGACTCACACGCCAGGTCGGCGGCAATGCACGCGTGAATACAAAATTGACGTTGTGAAACAACGCATCCGCGAATTGCTTGGCTTGCAAAAAAGGCAACGAGCTGCGGGCCGATTCAAAGTGGAAGAGTGGGTTGGCATTTCGGTTGACGAGGTGCAGCGTGCAAAACCGTCAAGATACGACTGGATTACGACGCGTTGGCCCCTGCTTTTTGACAAGCCAATGCGTCGTCACGAGATCAAGACTTGGATGACGCAAAACGGTTTCCCGATCCCAGGCAAATCCGCTTGTACTCTTTGTCCATACAGAAAACCGATTGAGTATGCGCGATGGCGCGAAGAAGAGCCGGAACTGTTTGAAGAAGCGTGTCAATGGGATGAATTGATTCGGAGCAATGGCACGATGAAAGGCATGAAGGGTCAGCAATACATTTGGCGTGGCCTTCAACCTCTTCGCGATCTGCCTTCCGTTGAAGAGCTGGAAGGCAAGGACGACGCTCAGATTGACATGTTCAACGATGCGTGCGACTCGGGCATGTGTGGTGTGTGAATAAAAAGGCGCGGCTTAGAACTTCTAAGCCGCGCCTTTCACCAGCAGATTGTTCAAGACCCCCCTTGAACACCCCGTCGCTAGGATCTGCTGGCATCTTCGCGCTGTCCTTCTACTTCATTCCAGCGCGTCGATCTGTTTATCAAAGCACGCGAACCCAGGTCTGCGCGCTGCGTCCCGTGACGCTGCACCAGAGCGGAGTGCTTCCACCCATTTCTTCACGTCAGACTCCTTCATCTCGTTCTCCTTCTTTTCTAGGCGAGCGGTAGGCGGCGAGGGCTTCCGCTACTTCCTCGTCAGGGTAGGGGGCATTGCGAAGACGACGCGCGACCACCTCCGCCAGCCGGTCGGCGCGGGCAATGCGTTTCAGAAGCTCGCGCTGAGAATCCTGTGACGCCGTGTACCACGCCTCCAACTCGGCGACGCGGGCCTCGGTTGCTTCTTCAGACTTCTTCATTGTTTCTTCTCCCCTAGAGCGCAGATCGCTTCGCCAATAGCAACCAATAGTTCTGGTTCCCACGGTAGACCTAGCTCCTTCTTGCACTCCCCGTCTTCGTAATACTCAATGACGTTTCCAGTCTCTAGTTCACTATAAACTTTCCAGTGTGCATGTTCTCCAACCTTTCCAACTAGCAAAGATTTAGCAGCCCAGAACCTTCCGCTTTCCTTTAGAGGCTTCATGCTTTCCACCTTTCTTTTGGGTTGTAAAACCTAAAGTTTGGGTCATGGCGCACCCGGCAGGACTCGAACCTGCGACCCGCTGCTTAGAAGGCAGCCGCTCTATCCAACTGAGCTACGGGTGCGTAGAACAGAGTCTCCGCCCCCCGTCACGGGGGCGGTATCTCCTTGTTGGCGGTCCTTACAGCTACCTCGCCCTAACCGGCTCCGCCGTGACGAGCGTCCGGGACTGGCGCAGCCTGCGGTCTCCGCACAGTGGTTTCACTTAGTAAAAAATTCTACCACATCTTCGATCTTGCAGTTCGTTCGCTCGTGTTCGTACTCATCGAACGTGTCGAATGCGTGATGGAAGCATCTGCACGCTGGGTCTTCGCAGAAGTAGACAGATGCTTCACATGCAGAACAAGCGTGACGAAGAATATACTTATTTCTTTTATTATCTTCGTTAAGTTCTTTGTCCATTAGTATCTATGCTTTCCGTTGAAGTGTATGTCTATGTCTTCTTGATCGCCATAGAAATCATCATCTTTTTCTTCCTCGTCAGCGAGATAATCTTCCTCATCTAACGAGGGCTCTAGTGTTATATCCTTACCTACTCTCGGCATATATCCTCCTACAAAAAGGGGGAGGCAAGAGAACGTCTCTCACCTCCCCCTAAGCTGCACAGCAAGACAGGATACAAATCCCCCCGGATCCACAACCCCGTCTTACTTTCTGCGTGCAGCCATCATCTACTTACCGGTTTCGGCGCAGACTTGCCAGATCGCTGAATCTGATCTCGCATGACCCATTTGATCTGCTCAAGGTTATCAAGCACCTCTCTCTTTTCAACACCCTTCAACCAGTATTCCATAATTAAGTTCACACCAGCTTCAAAGCCGGTCAAGTATGACTTTTTATTTTTTGCCCCATCAGAAAAGTTAAGCTCAACTTTAGAGTTGGGCAGCAACTCTTCATTGATAGGAGTGCTTCTCATGGAAGCTAAGCGTGAGTTATTAGATTTATTAGTCGCCAATTTTCTCTTTCCCCTTCTCAGACTCGGGAGCCCAATCACCATAGATCCTAGTTCTTAAGCTGTCCATCTCTTTAGATATGTCCATCACCTTTGCTTTTATTTTATAGATCTCAGACTGCGACTTGTTCCTATCTGACATGCTTGAGTCAGGATCTTCAAGCACTTTAGATAGTTTATGAACCTTATTCAACTCTCGAATCATTTCCTTGTGTAGCGATTCAAGAATGTCTTTCTTCTTCTTAATCGAATTGATTTTAATTCCTATTACAGATTTCATCTCAGTTCCATCCCCTTCCTTTTACAGTCGAATAAATATTTGTATAGATCTGTGAAGCCAACTTACCAAAGTTCCTAAGGAACAGAGAAGACTCTGGTTCAAGATACTTGTTATCTATATACGAGTCTACCTCTTTTTGAAAGGTGCGATAAGTAACTCCAGCACCCATGCGAGCGATAGCTGTTACCCACTCTTCAGGGTCGAGAGTAATCCTGAACCTGAAGACAGGGAAGTCTTTATCTGGTGAGTCCTCGATGGGAGTCTTCATAGATACGTCTAAATCCTCAATGAAATTCATAATATCATGAAGAGATGCCGATCGTACTTCGATTGACATATTAGGAATCTCGTACCCGTCCGGGTCTTCACCCTCCCGCTCTTCAATCTCGCTTATCCAATGGTTAAAATCAACCGTGCTTGAAGCTAAGAATGTTCCGTGCTTGGTTAAAACTATCAACTCAACCTCTCGGTGCAACGGATACATCCCTGACATAATCCGTTCGCTCATTGTTAATGATATTGATGAAGTGCTTTACGTCCTGAGCAGCACATATAAACCTGCCTCCACCACACCTGACAATGAGCATCGCAAACCTGTCGATTGATTCGATCTCATCAATCATCGACTCATCAATGAACCCACCGGGATGTGCGATCTCCATAATCTTTTCAATCCTAGATTCTTTAGTGTCCATATCTTTCACCTTTCTATTAAACATCATACTAACGAACCGTAATCATCCTTCCGAAGCTGGGCTTGCCGAAGATCCAAGAGTAGTCCTGCTTGGGCGGGATCTTAACCCACAGCACGGGCACTCCATTATCCTCAGGCCATCTGAAAAACTCCATGTCACTCATGACCACAATTCCTGTCGCATTAGGAGCGAAGCTCTCCACCCACTCGAAGCCGACTCGCACATCAGTTCCACCGTGGCTCATGCGAGAAGGGAGATTGTCCTCATCGAATCCATTTTCATATGTAACAGATGCAACAATATCCGTAGTAAAGTCTACGATATGAACAGCTTGAGGATTCGATTGCTTGATTAGATGGAAGCATTCATTGGATGCGAGATCATACATATCCTCATCCATAGAACCAGAGCTATCCCGAAGCACTACGATCTCACCAATACCATCTTGTGTATTGGACGGCATGTATATATCCATAGATGCGAATCGCTTATTGGGTCTAGACCATGTGGTATCTGAGTCCTCCCCGCAAGCCTCGGAGATAAACTCCGCCATCTCGGCAGTCCAATCGACTCTAGACTGAGAGTTAACCTCCCTGACAATTTGCTCCACATCTCTAGGCAACTTGCCACTCAGCTTGGATATAGCGATCGAGTTTGATTGCTCAATAGATTCTTCGATCTCAAGCTCACGCAACTCGCTGGCGGACATGTCGTCCCTGATCTCAATGCGTCCCCAAGTCTTTACCTCAGGAACTTTATAGTCTTCTAGGGCACTGGGATCTAGAGACTGTGATTCGTCCAGCTTGTTTGATCCGAAGCCGTCATCTCGCTGGTCTGACTGATTGCCTCCATCATCATCTGGTTGTCCACCCTCGGGACCATCCTGATCGACAGCATCTTCACCTTCAGGTTCACCTTCCTCCTGTCCTTCCTCTCCCTTTTCTTTACCAGTTTCTTCTTCGTCTTGCTGTGCATTGTCACTACTCTCATTACCCTGCTGATCTTCATTCTCACTATCTTTATTATCTTCCCTTGATTCCTGCTCAGATTCCTCACCCTTGCCTTCGCCCTGCCCCTCGGCTTCATGGAGTAGGATCTGGAAGATCTCCTCCATGCACATGTCATCGAACCGAGCAGATCTATAAGCCCCCTTGAGAATCTTTAACTTTAGCTTCTCAAGAAGGTAATTAGATTCTTCATCGCAAGCGATGTTAGCTATCTCTTCATGGGCAGGCGTCCATGCGCTTCCGAACCCAGATCGCAACCTCGCAACACGAGAGATATGCTTTAAGAATTTGTGCGACCACTCATGTGCAACAACAAACTCCCTCTCCTCCTCGTTAATTGATGCAATGAACAGCGGATTAAATCCAATGCTCTTCCCATCGGTTGCAGCAGTAGGGATGCTGTGAGTGAAGAAGTAATCCATCTTGATGGCATCAGCCTGCGCCATAGGTATGTCCAGTATCGCGTGATTCCTAGCGCGATGGATAATTTTATCCAAGTCCTTGATTGTCGTCATTATGTTTTCCCTTTTAAAAAGTTAAGCCTTAACTTAGTAACCGAATGCTGCGAAGTTTCTCTCCATAAGAGTCTTGGAATCGGATACCAGAGTATCCCGCAAGTGATTGTCCTCCTTGGTTTCCTTGGCAGTATGCCCATCGACAAGCTCCCGCATCTTGCGCTGGATCTCCTCGATACCCTCGTTGCCTGTGAAGTTTAGATTGCTCAGCTCATCAGCAGCCTTGCGTACATTCTCCAATGCGGGGTCGCCATACTTCCTACCCTTGGTTCCCTTATTGTCCTCGTAATCCGAAAGCATCTCATTGAAATGCTTAACGGCCTCAAAGGATTTCTTAAGTGAAGCCTCGACCGAAGACATAATGTCACTCGCAACCCTGTTCTCGATCTCCTTAATCTCATCAGCATTCAGAGCAAAGCGTAGATCGTCGGGATTCTCCAGAGCGTAGGGCTGGACCATCTCGAACTTGAATCTGCTCTTCATTTCCTCCTTGCTTTTAGGCAAATCAGTAGCGTCAAAGTTAGTACCCTGCGTACGCTTAGACTCGTTAATGATTTCGTCGTAGTTATTGCAGAACTTATCTACCTCGATCTCCCACTCGCGTCGCGCTCGTCGGAACTCGTTCTGCCACTCGGTCAGATTCTCTACCATGATGATGCCGCAACCACGCGGAGCCCGATCGAACGGAGCGACATAAGACTTCTGCCAATTCTTAAAGTCAGTCTCAATAGCAACAATAGATTTGAGAAGATTCTTTTTGATGAGAGTCTTCCTCACCTCGACAGAGCCATCGCCGCCAACAGCAGCGTCGATCCTGCGTGCGTTCTCCTCATCCTTCTTGCTAAGCGGCGGCTTGCCACACTGAACACCAACGATCACAACCTTTTCTCGTAGACTAGACATTATAATTACCTCTCTTACTTATAAAGTTAAAGTTTAACTATTCAAACAACTTAGAGTTTTCGATGCGCCAATCACGGTACTCAGCCGTGTCACGAGACAATGCCATAGCGGGCACAGTTTCCAAGTCCGTAGCGAAAATAATTTTCATCGTATCCGTTGCGCGACTAACCCACCTGAGAATGTTGCCGATATTGCTAGGGGTAGCCATTCGTGCAAGCTGAGCAATCACAGCGATCTGCACGTCAGCTTCCTTGGGTACATCGACAGTCTCGCTCACTCCATTGACGATGGCATCAACGTCAGGGAGCCTAGAGAACAGGCCAAGGAAACCAGTCATGCGACCAGCATCATCCTCGCCAATGGCACCCTTCGCCATACGGAAGATACGCTGCGACTGATTGCTCCTATCAGACCTAGTGGGGTTGATATTTGATCTCTCAAGTATCTGAGCAAACGCAGCAACGGATCGACCAGTAGACTGAGGGCCAGAGATCCTACCATCAAAGGTTTCGATGAAGTCGGGATGCCATCGGGTCGCAGCGATCACGCGGTAATCCACGCCATGCTCCGAAGCCCACACTCCCCAGTCCTTAGCGTCAGGAGTCCACTCCACGGTGATAAACCTATTTACCAATGCAGTAGGAAGTTTACCTACTCCACATCCATCCTCTGCTCGATTGCCGGTCGCTGCAATATACCACCCATCGGGAAGGATATAGTCACCGATCCTGCGCTCCTGAGTTAGCTGATACAGAGCATGATGATGACCCCTTGGTGCATTCATAATCTCCTCGATGACAAGCAACCCCTTACTGTCGGGATCGCGAGGCAAGAACTCAGGCACCAACCACTCGGTCGTCTTAGTCTCCTTATTGGGGAACGGATAACCTCTGTAGTCCGACACATCCATGAAGCATGGACGCAGATCACAGAACCCGAACTCCGATGGATCCACACCCTCATATGCAGCAAGGCTGTTGAACACCTCGCCTCCGGGATTCAGGCACATGCTCTTGCCTGATCCGGGCGCGCCAAGGATCAAAGGAATCTTGCCGCCGAAAAGAATGTCCAAAGTAGTTTCGATAGCTTCGCTAGTCAGTCCCATTTTATTTCCCTTTTAAGAAAGTTAAGGTTTAACTTTCTAGTTTAGTGTTGAATCAAATGCCTTTCCGATTCAACAGTATAATTATAGCACAATGACTTTTAAAGTCAAGGGTTATTTTTTTGAGCTGTTAGTTTTTATCCCAGTCGATCACCTCGTATACGCCAGAGAAAACGTCTGACATAACAGACAGATTCTCATCGGGTCTATCCATGCAGTAGTCCATTGCTTCCTTCTCAGTGTTGAATGTCTGAATAGTCTTCATCCTAATCCTCGTAGCCGGGAGCGATAGCGAGCAGCCCGACCTTACTCTTCGGAACCTTAAGCCTCTGGATGGCAATCTGTTTTACGCCCCAGAGCGAGTCCGCTTCGTCCTTTCGAATCTCGACTTGCTTCCCGTTATAAATTGCGATCCAACCAGCGAGCGTTTGGTTTTCGTTTTTCACGTTAAACCCCTTTCTAATAGATTCCTTCGACTCGTTCTTCTCATGCGAACCACATCGCTTGCATTTCATTCCCTAATAAGCTCCATCTCTAGTTGCTTTTCTAGTTGCTTTACTTGCTGCTCCAACTCGACCACTCTCCCTTCTAGGTATTCCATCCTCATCAATGTCAGATCGAATACTTCCTTGACTGTCGTGGCCTTCTCAAGCAGATATTCAAACAAAACTTTACCTCCTAAGGAAAGTTAACTTTAACTCTTAACCTCGTCAGATATCCATCCCACCTCTTCGGTATTCCACATACCGAAGCCAAGGGTACGCACCCATCACCCGCACAGTAGAGAAGTGCCTACCCGCTCCGTTCGATGCGTAGGTGTAGTTTCCTTCATCCTCCTCGACTCCGAAGCGATACATCACATACCACTCTGCATCCCCATGAACGAGCGTGAACGTCCCCGGCTCCCCGTGCTCCCGCATAGTGGGCTCGGCCTCGAATACCAGCTCTCCAATTTCGGTTCGCATAATCTATTCCTCCTAGAAAAGTTAAGTTTAACTTTCACTCACCCTGCTTCTCGTGAGTGCAGGTGATCCCGTGCAAACCGCACTCGCATCCGAATCGCTTGTGCCATGTCGCCTCGATCTTCCTCTGCCTATCCCGCGCCTGCTCCGCCTGCCTCTCGGCCCACTCCTCAGACTCCTCTGCGTTTCGATATAACCGGATGAGAAGCTCCCTGAATCGTTCGTTCCCCTCCCGCTCGATCTCGTACTCCTCGCTCTTATCAATAACGATAATCATGTCACCGAGAGTGATAGACATTTCAAATCCCCTATAAAAGTTGAGGTTAACTATTGATAGAACCATGCCTATCCATATACAGATTCAAACGAACCTATATATGGAGGGGCATGACCCCTCGGGTTAAGGTCAGGCTCGTCCCTTGGCGATAGCAGACTGCCACTTGAGCCAGCTATCCCTACGCGCGTCGCGCTCATCCCCGAAGCGGGCAACTTCGCCTCGCTCCATCGCACGCGCTCGCTCGACCGCGGCATCGGCGATCGAATCCCGACGTGCCTTGCTGCTCATACCACTCTGGTCGAGCTTGCTCAGGCTGGAAAAAGAAATCTTCATACCATTGGAAAGCAACATGCTATCCCCCTTTTGTTGAGAAAGTTAAGGCTTAACTATCCAGATCATCGGGCGTGATTCGACGCAGATCAATCGCCCTAAGATCGCGCAACACGTCCTGAAAGATCTCCGAGGGGTGCTTACGCTTGCCGCGTAGTAATCCATCGCGCAACGCTTCGCGCACTACATCGGCACGCGCCCGCTCGATATCCGCGCAGTCTCTCGCGCTCACGCCGATACCCTCGCCGGGCTTACGCCTCATGCGCTCGGCGATACGCTCGCGGTCGGGCTTGCTAAGCCTACCCATTGCCGCTGATATCTCGACACGCGCGTCGGATATTTCCAGACGGTTAAGCTCAACTTTCTGCCCCTTCGAGGCCATAGCTGCGCGCCGATTGATGCCGGTATACGCACGCGATCGCATCGGCTCAGGCTTCGCGAGTGTCGCGGGATCATGGGCGTTACCCGACTCGTCGAGCCATCGGATTATGACCCGCCACTTCCCATTGACTCGCTCGATCCGTTCAGTCGCGCGTACCGTCGCGCCGTCGGGTGTGACTCTGGTTCTGATTCGCCCCATGATAGACTCCGAAAAAGTTAAGGTTTAACCGCCTAGCGGGTTCGGGTATTCGACTGCAACGAATACCGGAACCCCCCAGAGGGGGGTGGGGGGCTTTCGCCCCCCCCGTAGGGCCTAGCCCTCGATCAGGGCCGAGGCTCCCTCAATGAATGCGGCCATTGCGCTAGCCTTATCGTCGCACCCGCTAAAGGTGGCGAGCATCGAGGCAACCCGATCGGCATCGGTCTTGCCCTTGCCGGTGCGCGGCTCGCCGTTCTTCCGGTGAGCCCTGCGCCAAGCGTCTTGCGACTCGAATCCGGCGACGTACTCCGCCCAATCCATCCCCGTTCCGAAGATCTCGTCGCCGAAGAACACCCGGAACGCTGCGCGGAAAGCCTTGATCTCCGATTCGGCCTCGGGATTATCGGCGATAGCCTTTTTAAAATCGGCGTAGAGCGCTTTCCTAATGGTTTCGAGTGAGACGCCATCGGCGAGCATGACCTCGATCGTCTGCAGGATACACACATAGGTTTTGGAATCGGCCGCCCACTTCTCCGACGTGGCGCGGTCCCTTTTCTTCTGAAAAGACATGGCGGAGCGTACGACTGCGTTGACGTTCTTCTGAAAAGACATTCTGAAAACCTCTAATAGTGTGGCCCGATCGGAGTAGGCTCTTTGAATCCCGATCCCGAGTCAATACTGCCAAACATATCGGCCGAAGGCAAGATATAAATTTAGTTTATTTTAACTTTATTTCTGAGGGTAAACCCCCACACAACGCGGTCTCGATTTTGGCATAAGTAGAAAGAAGAAAAGGGTGTGGTGAAAACTACCCCAAAACGCTCATATCGCGATATATTTCGATCTAGGTATCAGGGGTCCAGTTAGTACACAATATGTTTAGAAACGATTCTAGACGGCAATAACGACGTTCAAGGTGAAAGCCCCACATTGCAGGGTATTCCCCACTACACCCGCTAGTGTCTATCGCGGCTTGGGTGGATTGACCCATATGGGGCGTTTTAGCTATAGTTAAGCCTTAACTTTTGAGGGGATTCTGACATGGGTAGAAAGCCCACAAAGAAGCAGAGGGATTTTGCCCACGCTGTTGTGGAGGGGAAGACCTACGCAGAGGCGTACCGTGGGGTTTATGACACGAAAACCGAGAACAAGAGGACGGTGTGGCGAGAGGCCCACGCTGTAGCCAATAACCCCCAAGTGGCCCCATTGATAGAAGAGGGTGTGGCTAAAAACCAACGGGAGATACTGCGCTCTCTGGGCAAGCGAAGGGAGTGGATTGTGGCGAAACTACTACACGAGGCAGAGTATGGTGATAACCCCTCGGTCCGCGTCCGTGCTCCTAGAAGTTTTGGGCAAAGCGTCCCAATTATTCGAGACTCGCGAGGATCGTGGTGAAACCACAACGGAGGGCGATCTGCTCGCATCGCTTCGCGAGAAACTGGCAGCGGTACTGCCAGAACCGATCGACGTAACACCGGACAGTGTAGCCGAATCTGAGGACGACGATTCACAAAAGGGGGGAACCCCTTAGTCGTGCGACCGCACTCATGCGCCCACATACACTAGGTTTTGCACATTCGACTACCTTTTTCTGAAAATCCACTAGCGATATGTGCTTTAAGTACCTGAAATTGCTCAGGTTTTACGTCTGGAGTCCCATACCCAAAAATATTTTGCAAAAATTTTCAAAAAATTTAGTGCAAAATAGCCATTGACAGCATTTTCAAAGACGTATATGTTCTTCATATGGCTATTCAATGAATATGCCCTATGCCTGCTAGTAGCTCCATAGAGATCCAACGTAGATGTTGGATCTCAGGTAGGGTATGGAGCGCATAGAAGGTATGCACCTCATAGATACATGCCTTATGTAGTGAGGATCACCTCGCTAGTTGTCTCCCCCCAGCATTTTGCCCCGCAGGGCAACGGCTTATCGGGTCGATAGACAAACTCCAAGTCCCCATTCACCTTCACGCTGTATGCCTTGAATGTGGTTTTACAGTGCTTGACTGTATAAACAGGTTCATTCTTTCCATTTTTATGGTTAGAACGAATGATATGTTGGTTGACGTGGATTCTTTTTAGATTCCCCTTGTCTAGAACCACTTTCTCCATCTAGCCCTCCCAAAAGCAAAGACTATAAACAATACGCCAGACAGCAGAGCGAGCAGAATATCCGGCTCTGATAGCAGAACTGGCGTTGACCAGTCGGATATCCCTCCGGGGCCTATCGCCCTAGACCTGACATGGGTTGCGTCCGCAGGCGCTTCAATAAAAACCTTGAAGCAGTCTAGGCAGGCTGTGGCATCAGTGACTACTGCAACGTCCTGCCATACCCCATCGGCCCCGTGGGCGTACTGGAACTCCCAAGAGTTCACTAGCTCGGGTTCCTTCTGATACCACCTAACCTCGAAGGAAGGCATCAGAGGGCCTTTCTGCACCGATATATAACGCCGTTAAAGCCGAAGTTTTCTCCGTGCTTCATGACAGCCTCAGACCCGGTAGAAAACTCGACCGAGTTGCAGCCAGCGTTTCTTGCAATCTCAAATATGGTTTCGCTGAAGCTAAGCGCAGCATCCCCCTCCGATGAGTACGCGATCCAAAGAAAAAGAACCTTTTCTTTTGTGGATTCATACTCGTCGATTCTGGCGATAAAGAAGCTTTCACCCAGAGGGGCATCGCTGTCTACAAAAATCGCAGCGTTTCCGTTAGCGCAAGATGTGTAGACATCTTCCTTTCTGAAATCCTTCCAAGGGAGATCGTGCATTATTTCTTCTATCTTGGGCAGGATATCATCCCAGCAATCTTGTAACTTAACGGACTGTAAAGGCATTTTATTTTTTCCTATAAGGGTTGACAAAAGTCAAGTATATTATAACATAAGAATGGGAAATAGTGCGAGCTGGAGGATAGCTCCTATTTCCTCAAGGCGCTCCCCCCGTATGCCTTTCCGGGGGTTGAGCGCCAATTTTTTATCAAGAAATAAGTCTTGATACAAGGAGATCGACATGGCTGCTAAGGGTTCTAGACAGACATTTTCTCAGGCTTTTGCTGCTGCACGAAAAGAGAAAGGGCCGGGTAAGACTTTTACTTGGACAAACCCCAAAACCGGCAAGGCCGGTACCTACACTACCGACACGGCTGACGACAAAGCTAACGATCGAGCGAGAAGTGGCTCGATGGATCAGAAGCAGTACGCAGCAATAATGGGTTTTGAGAGGGATTCGGGAGCGCCGAACACCAGAACCCCTGCTGCGGAGACTGCGGCCAAGAATGCTGCGGCAAGAAGAAAGCAGGCTGCCTCGAAGATGCCCGAAAAGCCGAAGAGGCCCAGAGGCAAGGTTGGCATGAACTCCCCCGAAATGAGGGAGTATAGGAAGAAGCTTTCGGCTTACAGAAAGGCTCAGGAAGCAAGTTCCAAGAAGTCTGCTGGCGGCAGGGTGATGATGAAGAAGGCCGCCGCTAAGAAGGCTGCTAAGAAGGCTGCTAAGAAGAAGGCTGCTCGTAGACCGTGATAGAGGGACTACAGCCCGAGATAGCGGCTGTCCTCCCTCACCTGCATAAGCTCAGCGATGAGGAAAAGCAGGAAGTTCTAGATATCGTTAACAAGCTAGAGGAGATTCAAAAGTATAAGAAAGCTAGGGAAAACTTTATGGACTTTGTGGCTATCGTATGGCCTTCGTTCATAGAGGGATCTCACCACAGGATTATGGGCGAGGCATTTCAAAATGTCGTTATGGGCGATGATAAAAGACTTATCATCAATATGGCACCCAGACACACAAAATCCGAGTTTGCTTCTTATCTTTTACCCGCTTGGTTCTTAGGAAACTTTCCAGAAAAGAAAGTTATTCAGACTGCTCATACCGCAGAACTCGCTGTTGGATTCGGTCGAAAGGTTAGAAATCTTTTCGACACGGTAGAGTTTAAAAAGATCTTTCCGGGCGTAGCCCTGAGGTCAGACTCTAAGGCAGCAGGAAGATGGGCAACCAGTCATGGGGGCGAGTACTTCGCCATTGGCGTTGGTGGTGCGGTGACTGGTAAGGGTGCTGATCTTTTAATTATTGATGATCCGCATTCTGAACAGGAAGCGCAGATGGGTGATCCATCTGTTTTTGATCGAGTGTACGAATGGTACACATCAGGCCCTCGCCAGAGACTTCAGCCCGGAGGAAGGATCATTCAAGTTGCAACCAGATGGTCCCAGAGGGATCTAACTGGTCAGCTATTGAAAAACTCAGCAGAGCGAACTGGATCTGATGAGTGGAATGTTATTGAGTTCCCAGCCATACTCCCCTCGGGAAACCCTCTATGGCCGGAGTTCTGGTCGAAGGAAGAGTTAGAGAAGGTCAGGTCTGAACTGCCAGCTTCTAAGTGGTCTGCTCAGTACCAGCAAGATCCATCGGCAGATGAGTCTGCGATTATTAAAAGAGAATGGTGGAGATCATGGGAAGGGTCGGAACCTCCCCCCTGCGAGTTTGTAATCCAGTCATGGGATACCGCGTTCCTTAAAACGGAAAGAGCAGATTACTCTGCATGTACCACATGGGGAGTTTTCTATAGCGATGACAACTATGACGGTCGGCTAAAGCCCAATTTAATTTTGTTAAATGCCTTTCAGGAAAGGATGGAGTTCCCAGAGTTAAAGCAAACTGCTTTTGAGCATTATCAAATTTGGCAACCAGATGCGTGCATTGTCGAAGCTAAGGCAGCAGGTTCGCCATTGATATTTGAGCTTAGGCAAATGGGGATTCCGGTAAGTGAATATGTGCCGTCAAGAGGTCGAGACAAGATTGCAAGAGTTAACTCAGTATCTGATCTCTTCGCCTCTGGGGTTATATGGGCTCCGAACACATGGTTCGCTGAAGAAGTCATTGAGCAATTTGCGGGATTTCCCGGCGCGGCTGCTCATGACGACCTTGTTGATTCTTCAACACAAGCGATATTAAGATTTAGACAAGGCGGCTTTATACCGATTGATAGCGATGAAGATCTTGTTTATGAACCTAAAAGAGCTTACTCACCGTACTAGGTAAAAATGGCAATAGAACCTTCATTAAATATGAATACACCTCTTCTTTCGCTTCAGGAGATTTCTGAGCCGGAAGAAATTTCTATTGAAATAGAAAACCCTGATTCAGTTGTTGTAGAGACTGAAGATGGTGGGATGCTTATAGATTTTGATCCTGAGTCAATGGAAGGCTTAGCTCCTGATTTTGACTCTAATCTTGCAGAGTTTATGGATGATGGAGAGTTGAGATCTTTAGCAAAGGAACTCATGTCTCTTGCTAGATCGGATAAAGAATCTAGAAAAGATTGGGAAGAAACATACATAAAGGGTTTAGAGCAGCTAGGGATGAAGATCGAAGATAGATCTACCCCTTGGCCGGGAGCTTGCGGCGTTCAGCATCCCGTACTTTCAGAAGCTGTTGTGAGGTTCCAAGCTCAAACTATTACTGAGATATTTCCAAATGACGGACCTGTAAAGGTGAAGATGTTTGGAAAGATGACAGATGAAAAAGAAAAGCAAGCATACAGAGTCAAGGAGTATATGAACTACTTGATTACTGAAGAAATGCCTGAGTACAGATCCGAAACGGAAAAGATGCTTTTTAATTTAGCTCTTGCTGGGTCTGCTTTCAGAAAGGTTTATTGGGATCCGGCAATGGGCCGACCCTGTTCAATGTTTATTCCCGCAGAAGATCTTTTAGTTGCATACGGATCTCCGTCTTTAGAAATGGCTGAGCGTGTCACGCACGTCATGAAGAAGACTCCGAATGAGATAAGAAAGCTTCAGGCTGCTGGATTTTATAGAGATGTAGAGCTTTCTTCCGATGGATTTGAAGAAGACGATATTCAAGAAAAGTACGACGACCTCACAGGGGATTCACCTTCTTATTCGAGTGATGACAGACATCTTCTATACGAGATGCATATCGACTGGGATCTCGACAGCCTTGACGACATGGACGATCAGGACGTTTCGAGAGTTGCACTCCCTTATGTCATCACTGTTGACGCTAGTAACTCCGAGATTCTTTCCATTCGACGAAACTGGATTGAGAGTGATTCTAGAAAGCTTCGCCGTAACCACTTTGTTCACTATGAGTATCTTCCTGGGATGGGCTTTTATGGGTTTGGTTTAATCCATCTCATTGGCGGCATTGCCAAGTCTGCAACATCTCTTCTTAGACAGCTCGTTGATGCAGGCACGTTAGCAAACTTACCCGGTGGACTTAAGGCCAGAGGATTAAGAATCAAGGGTGATGACTCTCCCATAATGCCTGGAGAGTTTAGAGATGTCGATGTTCCCGGTGGTTCCATTAGGGATAACATCACGTTTCTTCCGTACAAAGAGCCCTCGAATGTTCTCAATCAACTTCTTCAGAACATTGTTGAAGAGGGTAGGCGATTTGCTTCTATTACCGACATGAAAATTTCCGATATGAATCAGCAAGCCCCAGTGGGCACAACGCTGGCGATTATCGAAAGATCCATGAAAGTGATGAATGCAATACAGGCAAGAGTTCATTACGCGATGAAAAAGGAGTTCAAGATTCTTTCCAACATCGTGAAAGATTACATGCCTCCCGACTACGAATGGGAAGTAGACGGGGGCGATGTGATGAGATCAAACGATTTCGATGGAAGAATCGACGTTATCCCCGTTAGCGATCCCAACTCCTCTACGATGGCTCAGAGGATTATGCAATACCAAGCAGCTTTACAATTAGCTTCAACTGCGCCTCAGCTTTACAATTTATCCGAATTACACCGCCAGATGCTTGACGTTTTAGGGATTCAAGGGGCAGAAGACATCGTACCGACGGACAGCGACGTAGAGCCGATAGATCCCGTTTCGGAAAATATGAACATCCTCAAGACTGATCCGGTTAAAGCTTTTGCATGGCAGGATCATGATGCCCACATACAAGTTCATCTTGATGCCTCCAAGGATCCAAAGATGCTTGAAATTGTCCAGAACTCTCCGAAGTCTGGACAGATCGAAGCCGCCCTCGCCGCCCATGTGATTGAACATCTTGGATTTAAATACAGAAGAGAAATTGAAAAGGAACTTGGAGTCCAGCTTCCTCCGTATGGAGAAAAGCTTCCTCAGGATGTCGAAGTCAGACTTTCTGCCCTCGTTGCTGAAGCTGGTAGCCGCCTGCTTGGTCGTGATGTGGCAGAAATGCAGATGAAAGAGCAGATGGCAAAGATGCAAGATCCTGTTGTTCAGCAACAGAACAGGCAGCTCGATATCGAAGAAGCCAAGGTTCAGTCCAAGATGCAGACCGATGCAGCCAGAATTGCAGCAGATCTCAAGAAAGCTGCACTCAAGGCAGAGATCGAAAGAGAAAAGATTGAATCCTCTGAGCTTATGAAGGGTATTGAAATAGGATCTGATGTTGCTCTTGAGAGTAGAAAAATAGAAATAGAAGAGAAGCAGTCTGAAGAAGAGAACTTATTAAAGGGAATAAAGCTCGGAAATGAAATAGTTAAGGGGAATAATTAAAGAATGGCAGCATCTATAAGCGATGTTTTCATTGGTAAGCTTCGAGAATATTTAAACAATAAAGCGGATGATCTTGCAACAGGATGTGCAACCGATTACGCCGACTACAGATTTCGCGTTGGATTCATAGAGGGAATAGCTACGGCGGAAGCCGAGTTCCTTGAGTTGGTAAAACGCGCAGCAGAAATAGAAGAGTAACGTCCAACTGGACGCGAGGGTTTCTTCCTCCCCCTTAAGTGAGGTTGCAATCGGCAATAGCCGCAAGGAAGACAATGCCCGATAAGGAATCGTCAGAGGATTTACAGGACTATCACGAGATTTTAAAGCAGGCCGGGAAACATTTACCAAAGCCAACTGGCTGGAAGATATTGGTTGCTGTGCCAAAAGTAGATCGAGTGACGGAAGGTGGTATCTATAAACCCGATGAGGTAATGCGAATCGAGGAAGTAGGTACGATCATAGGTTTGGTTCTTCAGCTTGGAGATCTTGCATATAAAGATCCTAAGAAGTTCCCTTCGGGGAATTGGTGCCATCGCGGTGATTACATCATGATGCGCTCTTATTCTGGGACAAGATTTAAGGTTGGAGAACAAGAGTTCAGGTTAATCAACGACGATACCGTGGAGGCGGTTGTCGAAGATCCCAGAGGGGTTGTTAAAGCATTATGAGTGCAGAACAAATTATCTCTTCTCCTATGGATGAAGCAAATAACGATAATGATGTTCAGGAAAATGATTACGATCTAGAAGTAGACGTAATAGACGATACGCCTGAAGAAGATCGAGGGAGAGTAGCTCCCGGTTCAAATTCTAATGATGACCATGAAGACGAACTTAAAAACGTAAGTCAGAATGTTCAGAAGAGAATCAAAAAGCTTAAGTATGATTTTCATGAGGAACGCAGAGCAAAGGAAGCTTCTTCTCGTTTGAGAGATGAGGCTGTTGCATACGCGCAAAAAATCCACAAGGAAAATGAAAAGCTTAGAGAACTTGTGAGCCGAGGAGAGCAAGTCCTTGTCGATGAGGTAAAGAACAGGACTCAGAAGGAGCTTGAGTCTGCAAGAATGCAGCTCAAGAAAGCTCACGAGGAAGGTGATACCGATCTGATTGTAACTGCTCAAGAGCTTTTATCTAAAGCAGCTTATGAATCTCAGAAAGCAAATGAGTACACCTTTACTCCTGAGCCTGAAAAAGTTCCTCAGTTTCAGCAGCCCAGAAATTATGTTCAGCCAGATCAAAAAGCGGCTGAATGGGCAAAAAACAATACTTGGTTCAGGACCGATAAAGAGATGACTGCTGTCGCTTTAGCAGTTCATGAGGATCTTGTAACCAACGGTGTTGATACAAAGTCTGATGAATATTATCAGGCAATAGATAACAGAATCAGGGAAAGGTTCCCTGAAAAGTTCGGCGATGAAGACTATGAAGAAGATAGTCCGGTTCTTCGTTCCGATGAGAATCGCCGGAAGCCTTCGACGGTGGTAGCACCTGCAAAGCGAACTACGGGTGCAAGACCGCGCAAAGTTCATTTAACGAAGACCCAAGTTGCTCTCGCAAAGCGGCTGGGTATCACTCCTGAAGATTATGCCAAGCAACTCTTAAAGTTGGAGAATCAAAATGGCTAGAAGCGATATCGCTGACGAGGAACAGGACTCGCGCGCTAAGAGAGAACATGACACCAGAGAGGTGTCTTCTCGCCCGGCACCTTGGAGACCGCCTTCAGTTTTACCTACACCTGACCCTCAGGACGGATACGTCTTTAGATGGATTCGTACTGCAATGAGAAGCGAAAGCGACAACACAAATGTTTCTCGTCGGTTCAGAGAAGGATGGGAGCCCGTTAGGCTTGAGGATCATCCCGAGCTTAGATTGCTTCCTGATATCGACACTAGGTTTGACGGAGCTGCCGTTGTCGGTGGATTGATGCTTTGCAAGTGTGACGCTCGTACAGTTAAAGAGCGAAGTGATTACATGCGAGAGCAATCTAGAATCCAAATGGATGCCGTTGATAACAACTTGATGAGAGAGAATGATGCGAGAATGCCCTTGCTCCGACCGGACAGGGTAACTCGCGTCAAGTTTGGCGACGGATCTTAGGAGATGTTCTCCTACAAGTCGCCGCTTGATTTTTAGGAGAAACTAAAATGGCTATCTATGGTGGCCTCAGAGTGGATTCTTCGGCTCTTTCCGGGGAATCCGTTACTAGAGGTTTTAAGATTGCAAAGAACGAAGGTGATGACATCTTTCAGGGCGATCTTGTTGTAATGGAAGCTGCTGGTAGCGTTACCGCTGCTAGTGGTGTCGGCGAAGTTGCTGCTGTTGGCGTTTTTGTTGGATGCGAATACACGAATAGTGATGGCGAAAGAGTTTTCGATAATCATTATGTAGATGCAATCGATAGAGATGACAACATTGCTTTAGTTAATGTCAACCCTCTCCAGTTCTTTAAGATTAGAGTTGGTACTGGAGGCACCGAGGGAACTATCACCCAGTCCGCAATAGGTATGGGTTTTGACATTGATTATACGAATAGTGGAAACACTACGACTGGGTTAAGCGGGATGATGCTTGACACCGCGACCGCCGCTACTACGGCTCAGTTGAGAGTTGTTGCTGTTACTAACGATGACGGAGCAGATTACTTAAAGGAGGCTGCTGCTACTACCTATACGCACGCAATCGTCTTTATTGATCCTGCCGTTCATTTCTTTAACGCTTCTGTCGGAATCTAAGGAGTAACTAATCATGGCTATTTCTAGAGCGCAAATGATGAAGGAACTCCTGCCGGGGCTGAATGCCCTTTTCGGTATGGAGTATGGCTCGTATGAAAACGAGCATGAGGATATTTATGAGATGGAAACCTCGGACAGATCGTTCGAGGAAGAAGTCCAGCTTTCCGGCTTCGGTTCGGCTCCGGTAAAGTCTGAGGGCGCTGCTATCGCTTACGATACGGCGCAGGAAGTCTTTACGGCTCGCTACAACCACGAGACGGTTGCTCTTGGCTTCTCTATTACGGAGGAGGCGATCGAGGACAATCTTTATGATTCGCTCTCGGCTCGCTACACCAAGGCGCTTGCTCGCGCTGCGGCGAACACCAAGCAGGTCAAGGCTGCTTATCCGCTGAACAACGGGTTCACGGGTGGTGCATTCACCAGTGGTGACGGAGTTACGCTTTTCAATGCGTCTCATCCGAGAGTCGATGGTGGAGTCAACGCCAATCAGCCTTCGGTTGCGTCTGATCTTAACGAGACTTCGTTGGAGCAGGCAATCATCGACATTGCTGGGTTCACGGACCAGAGAGGTCTTAAGATTGCGGCACGCGCTCGCAGACTGATTATCCCCCCGGATCTTCAGTTTGTTGCGTCTCGCTTCCTTGATTCGGATCGTCGCGCCGGGACGGCAGATAATGACATCAATGCTCTCCGAAATAACGGAGTTATCCCTGAGGGGCATCGCATTAATCATTACCTGACTGACCCTGATGCTTGGTTCATTATCACGGATGTCCCGAATGGCATGAAGGGGTTCACGCGAACTCCGATGCAGACTTCGATGGATGGTGATTTCGACACCGGCAATGTCCGATACAAGTGCCGCGAGCGATACAGCTTCGGCGTTTCGGACCCGCTCGGAATCTACGGTTCTGAGGGTGCGTAAATAGGTATCTGTGGGAAGTTCCCGCAGAGGGGAGGGGAGGTTAATCGGGCGATTCCTCCTCTCCCCAACCTATTTCACATTAAAGTGAATGACACCCATATCGGAAAGAGAGATCGGCTCTATTGAAGAAAAGGTAAAAAGCCTTGAGCATAGAGCTAAAAGCGATCGAACTTCTATCAATGCAATGATAGATGAGATTGATTCGGTAAGGCTAGAGCTTCATCAGTTTAAAAATAAAGTTTACGGAGTTGGCTCTGCTCTTATATTTTTTCTCAGTATCCTTACTTGGATGATTGACTATTTTGTGAGGAAGTAAGATGCCTGCAAAGAGTAAAAAATCAAAGAGCAAGGTTAACGAAGCTGGTAATTACACAAAGCCTGCAATGCGTAAGTCCTTGTTTAATAAGATTAAAGCAGGAAGCAAAGGTGGAAAGCCCGGTCAATGGAGCGCGAGGAAGGCGCAGATGTTGGCTAAAGAGTATAAGGCCAAAGGCGGAGGCTACAAAGACTAATGGCTATCAAAAAGCCTCAAAAGTCTCTGAACAAATGGACGAAGGAAAAGTGGGGAACCAAGTCAGGCAAGCCCAGCACTCAGGGACCTAATGCTACCGGAGAAAGATACTTGCCTGAAAAAGCAAGGAAAGCTCTTTCGTCTAACGAGTATGCCGCGACTTCCAAAAAGAAACGCGAAGATACTAAGAAGGGAAAACAGTTTTCTAAACAGCCCAAAGCAATAGCAAAGAAAACTGCCAAACATAGAAAGAAGGTTTAGCATGGCTATTAAACGCGGAAGTGAAACATTCTCTGGATACAACAAACCCAAAAGAACTCCTAATCATCCAAAGAAAAGCCATGCTGTTCTCGCTAAGGAAGGAAGTAAAATTAAACTAATCAGATTTGGAGAGAAGGGTGCTGAAACTGCTGGCAAACCCAAGGCTGGCGA